>Ga0207110_10208_pt1 | contig 13555 bp, 13 predicted proteins | sample Alteio_BWMinHeat_74_FD_153582 | JGI IMG/M metagenome (GOLD analysis project Ga0207110, IMG submission 153582) | Enriched cells from forest soil in Barre Woods Harvard Forest LTER site, Petersham, Massachusetts, United States -... | ecosystem: Environmental > Terrestrial > Soil > Temperate forest >...
TGCCCAATCGTACCGTTTGCACCTTGGGCTTGACAGCGGCGGATTGCCACTCTTCCTGGGCGTCCAAGTAAACCTGCGCTCGGATCACGAGAATACAGGGGGGAAGGCTCGGCGTGCAAGCTGAAGGGAGAGTCCTGGGGAGCCGCACAAATTCTGCCCCGATTGCCCTGCTTTGAAGGCTATTTTCTGTCCTCGAAAACTGTGCCCAAAATTGTGCCCATCCCCTGCATTGATGGAGTGCTACCGAGTGACAGGCTGGTTCCCGTAACCCATTGGAAGCATGGGATAGAGTGCTACAGCCTGCTACCCGCTAAGCTATTGATCCCGTGTTCACCAATGACTCATAATCCCTAGGTCCACGGTTCGAGTCCGTGCGCCGCTACCAAATCTTTATGAATTACCTGCGGGTAATTTCTAATGCGTCACTTTAGCCGCGCTGTGCGGGAACGCTGTGTTTTGGCCAGACCTCGATCGTTGCATTCCGTCGTTCACGCCTAATTCAGGAGACAAGCGGTCCAGCACTACCTTTGCGAAGGCACTCGGTATCCGCTGTTTGCGAGGGCGGTTCTGCCGTCTCCCATGAGAAGAAATGCCACAAATTTCCGTGCGGCGGCTTGATGGCGCGATGAGGCCAAGATTGCCAGTTCTTGCGCGATGGCGCGGTGGAGTTTTTCATCGACTGGAATAACTTTTCCACTTTCCTTCATTACTAGCGAGTACGCCGTGAAGACAGCATCCGCATTATTCGTCGCTCCATATTGCTTTGCCATATTGATGTTTTGGGCATAAACGATTTTCGATTTTACCTTGTCCCATAGACCAAGAGCCTGAAGAGTCTGGATTGTCGCAAGGCCATAGGGAGCAAGTTCCGGCTTTGCGACGGCAATGGTCCGCACCGCGGGAAATATCACATCTTCCAAGCGGTTGATCTTGGCTTTGCCGTGGGATGGAACCCAGAGCGCGAGGATACCCGTGGCATAAACCGCGTTACTTCCGGGAACAAGGAGGTTCTTTTTTTCCAGCTCATCCACATGTTCGGCATCGGCGGCCGTGAACACATCGAAGGGAGCGGAATTCTCAATTTGGGTTGCCAGTTGTGCGGTCGAGCCAAAACTGAAGACCGGATGGACGCCCGTCTGCGCCTCGAACTGTGGACCGATCCGCTGAAAGACGTCCGTCAGGTTTGACGCGGCGGCGACAGTTATCTCCGGCTCGGCAACCTCGCTCGGAGAGGCGCCTCGCTTGCAGGCGATCCCGGCGAACAGGATACATAAAAGAAAAATGCCTTTCAGACGTTTGAATAAATGGGACATGCGATCGCGCCTTTCAACTTCCACCTTTGCCTCGCGGGCTACGGAGCGCCGGTGACGAGGTGTCCCCGGCGAGTTCCTAGATCAAGGTTCCCGCCTCGATTGCGTAAATCGTCTACCGTCTACCGTCGCACATCCGCTTGTTTTGCGAGCGCGGCCGCTGAAATTCCGCTTCTGCCGTACTTCCGCCAATCGATTTTTGATTTGCATTTGTTTCCGCCATCTGGATTGTATTGACCTGTCTTTTACACACTACACTATCTTGTACAAAGAGCAAGGAGCATCGAGCCTAAATGTCTTCTCCTCCGCCCCATCGCATGTCTTATCTTCAACGCCAAGGCCTCATTCTCCGCCTTCTAACAGCGATCCTTTCTATCTTCGGGACAAGCGCCTTCGGCCAAGCGGGGAAGACGGAACTCTTCGGCACGATCACCGATCCCGTCGAACCTGCCGGCGCCAGGAGCTAAGGTGCAGGCCGCAGAGCAGACGACGTCTGCAAAATTCGCGGCGACACCTAACGAGCGCGGGGAGTATCACTTGCTGGGATTGCCGGCGGGAGACTACGTCTTCACTGGGGAGCAGCCCGGATTCCGCACGCAGCGGCAGTCAGGAATTACACTGCGAATTGGGGACCGCACGGAATTTCAGATCCAGGCCGGCGAGCAGGCGCAGTCCATCAACGTGACTGCCGAAGCGCCTCTCCAGCAATTGTCGGTAAGCTACCTGACTCAAAGGGGACCTGACACAGCCAGACGCTGAGCAGCAACGGAAAAAATCGGCAGGACCGACGAAATGAAAAAAGCGGCTCCGAAAAGCGGCTGCCTGGAGAAGATTGACCGTGATCTCAGGAAAAGAGCTTGCGCTTGACCGTTCCTCCCAGCCCAACCACTCCGGCGCCGAAGAGAAGAATGGTTCCGGGCTCCGGAATATCGCTGATAACCACGTACCCCACTGTATTGCCGCTGGGACCTTTGGCAAGGTAAACGGCGCCCGTGGCGCCGAACTCCGGTGTAAAGAAAATCGGGGTTTTGAGATCGGGCAGCTTGTCTACGTCGGCTGGAGATTGAACCCCGTCCCCCGCCAGGGAATAGAGCTGTCCGGTGCAGTTCGTGCCGTCCTGGTTGGCGCAACTGAATCGAAAGAGGTCGCTCAGTGCGCTGCCGGACTTACAGGTTGCGGGGTCTGAACCCTCGCACATGGCCAGGTCTCCGGGCTGAATCTTGTCTTCGGCAGCGAATAGAATCGTGCCGTGTTGTTCGTCAATTTTCCAAATATCCTGACTCGGCGTATTCAGCGGCGCGCCAGGGCATAGCGTGCCGCCCTTCTGGTCGCACGATACTGTATCCGCTTTAGCGGTGAAAGCCAATATCGACAGAACGAACAACGCGAGAACGATGCCCGCTGCTTTGAAATGTGTACCGGCGAATTTCATGTGGGCGAAGGCCTCCTTCATCTTGAGAAATGCGAATTCCGGCGGCGCATCGCTCCGGCTACCCCGAAGAGTCCGGTGCAGATGAGGAGAACGGTCGAAGGTTCTGGAATGACCGTATTATTGAAGCCGTAGTCGATCCCGTCGTAGATCGTCAGTGTCTTGGCATTATAGTCAATGATCCCCAGGAAGGCCTCGGCCGCAAAGAAATCAGGGTAGCCCGCTTGCGGCTTATCGATAAACTCCGAATTGAAGACATCCTGGAACGGATAGGCCGGACCACACGATACAGCGGCAGCCGCTGTGCCGCCGCCGGGTTGAACAATATTGTAGCTCGCTCCGCAAGGCGTAAGAATATCCATATGAAATGATGGCGGATCGGTCTGCGTCTGATTCTGCAATGCAGGGCCCGGACGCCCTGCGTTGGTTTCCGTGGCGAACCCGGATGCTGAATAACTGGTGTAAAGCCCCTGCGCCCAGACTACTTGTTGATTCTGCGGCAAGCCCTTGATGCCGCCGATGATTACCTGGAGGCTGACGCCACCCAGAGCGGGACCCGGAGGATCGGTCTGAGAGATGTTGCTGCCGAAAAAGGCGGTGAAAGTCCCAGTTAAATCATTCTGGCCGCCATTTGTGCCGTCCAGCAAGGTCCAGGTTCCGCCGCCGCCGCCTCCCTTATCCACCGACGCATTGTCCCATGCGTTCCACGCTTCATAGAAAAGGTTGTTGCCGATTGGGTATGGTATGCCAGCCCCGACTCTGCTTGACGAGTCAGTCTTGTTGAACACCACATTGCTGGCGTCCCAAGAAGCAGTGTCGATGTATGGCGTAGTAACGCAAGTGTATCCCGCTCCTATAGAGGGGCAAGGGGTGCTCTCCGGCTGAACAGGCGAGGGGATAACCTTCACTATCGGAGATGCCGCCAAGGAGACGCAAAAAAGAACCGATACGAGAATAGGGAGAGGTCGCATACCGACTCCTATGTGCGTTCACAACTTCTGCCAGAAAGGCAGGTATCGGACCAAAAGATAACCTTCTAAAAATAAAGGCAGACCAGTTGCGTTAAGCGCGAACACTCGGGAGAATAGTCAAATCTTTTACCGCTTAAACCCATTCCTGAGGCTGCGGTAACGTTCGGCTCTCGGCGAAACTGTTCTCGTGAGCTTGGTTTGAACCCTTCTAAGCGGAGCCAAAAATGTTACGGGAGAGCCAAGGGGGACTATTTGAGCGGAAGGCGGAGGCTTGCCGACTGTTGGTCATTAAATCGGAACGCATAACCGTTTATGGCGTTCAAAAGTGCGAAAGCAAGCAGACCGGATGTTAACAAAAATGAGGGACTTAATTCTGGAACTTGATTGAATCTTGCTTCTGCTAACGTCAGGGAACTAGCATGTGTCAACCTAATATCGTCAAGGCCGTTACTGTTGTCGAACAACGGATCGCCATTGAGGAATCGAATTGTTGTGGATGAGCCGTTAGCAACAAACGACCCACTGTACCGGTCCCAGGCTTGAGTAGTTCCACCGCCTGAGTTCGTTGATTCGAGTAGAAAATTGCCGTCGATGAAGACGTCAATAGTGCTTGTCGTACCGAACAGACCGTTAGGATCAACGACATTGCCGACGGAGTACGACAGGGTGTAGACGGTTCCTGGCGCCGTGTCAACGGTTTGTTCAATGCCGGTCTGTCTATTCGACCCATCCCCCGTAAGATCCAACCATTGTCCTTCTTCTCCTGGGAAAACGATTCCTGCCTGGGTATAGCTGCCACTGACGATAGCGACGTTCCCCGGCGAGCCGACAACCGTCCAGCCCATGAGCATCTCGCCAAGGTTAAACGTTTGAAAACTTCCCTCGGGAACCACGATGGCTTCAAAGCCTCCGTTGACTATTGAATCGGCCTGGGCAGTCAAGGCAACAAAGCTCAGCGCCAGCACCACGGCCAAGATTCCGACTCGTCCCGCTAATCGACGCATATGCCTCCAGGACAACGAAAGAGTAATTACACTGACTGCTGTAATCAGGTTAAAGCGCTAAGCCGCACGATAGCTATCCGTTGAACTATGTACAGAAATCGCATGATCCTGGGACTACCGTGACCTGCCAGCAGGGTGCGGCGGAAGTTCTTCTCGTAATCTAGCCTTTTTTCGAATCGAACAAAAACCGCCTTCCTGGGGCGGTTTTGTTTTTTTGAAATGACCATAGCTTGAGCGTTATTGTAGCTGCCAAACTGAAATCCCCCCTTCGCACCGACTGATCAGAATCGATCCTAGATAGTTTAGCGGAGTGTCGATGGGGACGCCTGCGATGCGTCAGTCCCGCGTTGTGGCTGACCGAGCATTAGCCTGCCATACCCTACATCATCTTTTCATGAGGTTTGTCACGGTAACTGTCGGCGATGCGATCACCTACGAGCGAGTGAGGATTCCACAAAATGGAAACCGGGCCATCTGACCCGATGGCTGGTTGGGGGCTTGGTAACGGATAGAGGCGCTTCCTGGGGTGGCGGGGTGACCTTGGCAGAAGGGAAGACGGAAAGTCTTTTCGTTCCGCGTGCGGCCTAATCGTTGTCTGGTTCTGTCGCGGGTCTTTTATCCTGCAAGAAAAAGGTTGCGTTTTTGGGGGAGGCCACGCTTTGGAATGCCCGAGGTGCCTGATCCACGTTGAAGAACTCGGTCAAGTCGCTTGTTGCGCGCGCATCCGCGAAATTCAGCGCGCCCTCCCGGATGCCGAAGTTATGTTCCACAAATCGCAGAATGCTGCCGAAGTCGTAGCGCGTATTACTGATGTATCCTTTCGGGGTGGAGGCGGAGACAACCACCAGCGGGACGCGAAAACCGTACTGATAATCGCCTTCCGGTTTTGGCAGAATGGTCGGTGGCTCGTGGTCGTACCAACCTCCCCAATCGTCCCAGGTGATAAAGATGGCCGTATCGTTCCAGTAGCCGGCGCCGTTGTCGCAGGTGGTGCTATTGCCGATGGCATTCACAATCGACGCCACCCATGAGGGTCCGCCGCCGTCGTTGCTTTGGGCGTGATCCGAGTTCTGGCCCCCGGGAATCACCCAGCTTACCGAACGAAGGTTGCAGCTCGTAATGTCGTTCAATACATTTGGCGGCTTCAGGTCCACGTTATTGGTCCAACTCTGCCCCACGCACTGGCCTCCCGGTCCGGTCGACTGGCAGATATGCTGTATGGCGTTGGGGGCCGTCCAGATCGAGACCGCATTGGGTGCGTAGTACCGCCATGTAACGGAGGAAGGCAATATGTCGGCAACGGTGGAATGCTCGAAGCACGGATAGATGGCGTTGGTGGCACCGCTGGAGTCGAGCACCACAACCGTGGTTCCAGTGGGCGCGGTGCATCCCGCCTCCGTGCTCGCCCCTGCTGTATTCTGGGCCGCGAACACGCCGGCTGCGTCATCCGCCGTGGTGGGCGCCGAGGTTCCACCGAAGATGAATTGATGGGCCGGAAAGCTTGGTCCCTGGTTGGTCTGGAACATGAGGTTCGCCCAGCCATATTGGGTGGCCAACTGGAGGTAAGGATTTAAGATGCCGGTGGAATTATCGACATACCGGAACTGCGGGATAGTAGGGCATGTGCCGCCGCACCCAACCGCCGCGGCTCCGTCCATGGCGCAAGCTCCCGTCGTCGCGTTGGCATCGCACATATTAGTGAACCCACCGTGGGAATGATCCAAATCGTAAGCGTTTGCCAGCGGCGCCACACCAGGCTCTGTGACTCCGGTGGCGGACTTCTTGTTCAGCCAGTGCTGCGTCTGAATATCATATTGCGCGCCTGTCGCAGTCGTGCTGCAACTCTGCGCGGAGCCGTAGGGAGCTGTGCATAGGCCCTGGAAGAGGTTGTCAGGGGTGCGGTTCTCCTGAAAGATCACGACAACGTGCTTAAAAGCCGCCCCCGCGTTGTTAGCAATGGCAATCGTGACGCCGTTGCTCTGCTTCCCCCCTATGTTCACCACCACCGGAACGGAGGAACCCGATGGCGCTCCCGCCGGCACCTGCACGTCGATCTGGTACAGGCCTACAAACCCCGGCGCCAGCCCGGAAAAACTGGGCGTTGCGGTCGTGACTCCTCCGATAACCACCACTGGGGTGGTTATAGTATTGGAGAGTGGACTGCTGGGAGCCGGCGCGCCGGTGGCGGGCGGGTTGGTTACCGCTCCCAAGCCCGTGGCATAAATGGAGATGTACTCACCGGGATTAACCGCCCGGGATTGCAATCCGGGAAGGCTGCCAGCAGGCGCCGCAAAGATGCTGGTGTTTGAGATTTTGATGGCGCCCTGACCGGCGCCTTGGCTATTCAGGGCGTAGATGCCTGGGGAAAAAGGGCTCAGAGGCGCCGTCTGCGGCGCGCTGCTCTGGCCGCCAACGGTCACTACGACCGTGGCCGAGGAAGCGCCCGCCAGCTCAAAGGGAATTTGCACGTTGAGCTGGTCGAATGTCGCGAGGTGTTGGGAGGAAAACAGGGGCGCACTAATTGTGCCGTTGAATGTGACACTGGCTCCGCCCAACGTGGTGATCAACTTTCCGTTGCTGCCGAGAGCAGAAGTCGGAATGTTTGAACCGTCGTTCAAATTGCTCCCAAAGATGGTAGCGATGGAGCCGGGAGCGAGGGAATTCGTGCCGTCGGCGTAACTGGCGCTGTTCACTACGCTGGCGGGTGGGACAACTGGAGCTCCCGCCGCCTCAAGGAATAACGCGCCCGCCTGCAAGTACAGGCAGAGGCAGATAATGATTCTTCCCCCCCATAGACTTGTCAGTACCCTTGATTCCGTCGAGAAGACCGCCCCTTTAAGTTTGATTTGCCTCCCCAAAAATCGCTGATAGTTAAGCGGGATTGGGAGCATCGGGGCCGCCAAAGTTTACGACGATGAAACGTGGCCCTTCCGAACAGTCTCCCGCGCCAGACCAAACTCGCGCGCTACCGCTCGCTCACTCTTTCCCTCCACATAGACTGCTCGCCGAACTCGGGCATACAACTCCACTGTGTACATCCCTCCGGTATCCCACGAAGCCTTCCTTCTCGGCTCGTTCCCTTGGGATCAATCTCCGGCGGTCTGTTTTTGCTCCGCCAGGGAACGCCGCTCTCGCGGCGCTCCTGGTCTAGTTTCTCTCCGGCGTTCTCAGCCGGCTGATCGATTCTGCTCAAATTGGGCGTGACACGCCCTCGAAATGGACACCGTTTGCAATCAATCGGTCCGGCTCTTCACGAAAGCCGTTTCCGGACCGCGCCGATCAGCCCAAACAAGCCGGAGCCAAGAAGCAGCAGGCTGCTCGGTTCCGGGGTGTCGCTGTAAAGCGTGTAGTGGAACACGTCGCCGTCGCCGGGATTTGCATTGTAACCCGGCTGACCGACTCCCGGAGTATACTGTATTCTTTCGATACCGTTAGCATCGGCGATTTCCGCCAGGCAGACAGTGCCTGCGGCTGTGCAGTCTGGGCTACCTCCACCGGGAAGGTCGGCAAGGTCACCCGGCTCACAGCCACCGACGCAATCCGAGAAGAAGTCCACGTTGGAGGTTCCGCCCCCAAGGAACTGAATCAAGTCGCTGGTGTAATAGCCGTTGAGCGGGCCGCCGTTGCAAGTGCCGGAACCAGGATCATCGGTGGCCGCGCAGAGCCACACTGCGCCCCCCACAAACTGATCCGCGGGATCCGGAGATTTCCACAAATGGGCGCTCTCATCAAAAGTGAACGTGATATCGTCAGACCAAGCTGGCATCGCAAGCATGCCGACGGTCACAAACAAACCAACAAGCAAAAACAATCCTTTCAACCGTTTCATCGATCCCTCCCGAACAGCAGATTTTGCCGCCGATAGGTTAATTCATGGTCCAACGGCTTGCTGTCCGGCGGAGACTCCTATTATCCTATTGATAAAATTAATCTTATATTATTTATATTGGCGACCTGCTGGCAGGTTTGTGTCCGATTCAATGAGGGGAATGGGAACAAAGCGCAAATTTTTTGCTCTCAATGGATCAAGTTCAGGGATGAAATCTGGGTCTTCCGCAGGCACGCAGTTACCTTCTGCGGACTAACGGGCAATTTCACAAGCCGTAGCAAACGTGTGCAGGAGAGTGTGCCGGCTAATTTTTCCGATCTTCGCCCCATCCGCTACGGGTTGGAGAACTACGATCAGCACGCCTTGCTGCCGGCTCGCTACTGCCCGTTGAGCACAGGAGTGGTCTTGGGGTCGGGTGAAGGCGGCTGGGACTTCAGAAAGGCGTAAATATCCGCCAAATCCGACGTGCTGATGTTTGTTTCTCCAAACGCCGGCATTCTGCCGCCGGGTTTTCTCACATAGTTCAGGAAGGCCTGGAAGGTCAGGGGCATTCCCGCCAAGTGCGCTCCTGTGACTGTGGGGCGCGGAGCTCGAAACCCCGCCTGCGCAGGATAGGGACTGATGCCACCATCGCCCGAGAACCCGTGACAGGTAAAGCATCCGTGATCCTTGAAGGCAATCTTCCCCTTCTCCGCATTGCCGGCAGGAGCAGTAGACGCAGCCGCTCCGGCAGGCTGTTGTGCGTACAGCGTCATTGCTGCAAACATGAGAGCCGCAACGGTTGCCGCCATCGGAGCGCGCACGAATCCCAGTGAAAAAACCTGCTTTGATCCGCAGTTCATGTAGTCTCCTTTGGATCCTGCCTAGATAGTCTGTGTAACGGCATCGATCAATGCCGGCTCGCCCTTGTCGACCACAGCCAAAGCGCGCTTTAGAGCGGGGGCCAGTTCTTTTGGATCGGTAATCGGTCCCTCCGCATACCATCCCATGCCCTGCGCCACCTTGGCATAGTCGATGGCCGGGTTGTCGATCATCGTTCCGATATGGCAGTTGCTGATGCTGCGATTGCGCCGTGAGGCTACGCTCTGCAATTGCATGATCTCCTTGATGTAGCCGCGGTTGTTGAACATGACTGTCAGCATGGGGATCTTGTGATGCGAGGCCGTCCACAGCGATTGGGGAATGTACATCAGGTCGCCGTCGGTTTGCAGGTTGACGGAAAGGCGGCCGTACTTGCGGTTGGCCAGCGCGGCGCCCAAAGCAGCCGGGGCGGCATAGCCCACCGCGACAGATCCGGATTGGCCGATATGATGATAATACTTCTTGAAGTCAAAGTAGTGCTGCACCCATCCGTTCAAACTGTTGCTGGGCGACACCAACGACCAGTCCCGGTTCTTGATTTGCGCCCACACTTCCGCCGCGATGCGGGCAGTGCTGAGAGGACTTGAATTCCATCCGTACGCCGCGGCGGTTTGGTTCGCCTCCCTGTTCTTTTGGTGCGCGTCGGCAAGCTTTGCTCCGCGGATTTGGTATGCGTTCTTCTTGTCGCTGGTGACCAGCCGCTTAACCTCTTCGATCAGCGACGGAAGAGTCGCCTCACCGTCAGCCGCGATGGACATATCGGCTTCTTGGTAGCGCCCAAAGTTCCAGTAGTTGCTGCGGCCGCTCAAATCCGCCTCGGTAATGCTGATCAGCTTGGCGCCCGGCTTGGCGGTGTTGCGTGTAAAACGCGGAGCTTCTAGCGCCAGGACCACGTCGGCATTCTGCAACGCGCTGGCGTCCTGATTCAGCGGGTGATTCGACGGGAAGTTCATGCGCTGAATGTTGTCAACGACCGCGCATTGCAGCAGCTCCGCCAGTTGCACCATGTAGTCGAGACCTGCGGAGGTGCGAGCAGCACGCTCCGTGACCAGCACCGGGAATTCAGCATCCACCAGCATCTTCGCTATGTCGCGAACCGCCGCCAATGCCGCCTGCGGCGGTATGTTCGGCGTTAGCTTCGGGATTCGCAGATTCATTCCTTTGTCGACCATTTCCGACATCAGACGGCCGTCGATCGAGAGGCACACAGGCCCATACGGCGGCGTCATCATGACGCTATAAGCGCGTAATGCAGATGGCGTAAACTGCTGCAGCGTGACCGGCTGCTCGTCCCATTTCGTGAAATCGCGCACCAGGAGCGCGGGATCCTGGGCGCTGCGCGAGCTCGGATTCCCGGTCTCGTTCCCGAGGATCACATAAACTGGCGCCAGGTCGCACCAAGCCGAGTAAACGCCCATGGAGGCATGTTGTAGACCGACGCTGCTATACATGCACGCTCCCATTGGCTTGCCTTCAATTTTGAAGTAGCCGTGCGACATGGCTACGGCGACCTCTTCGTGCAAGCACGTCAGCAGCTCGGGCTTCGCGTTCCTGCCGTAATTGATGACCGATTCATGCAGGGGCATGGAAAACGAGTGCGCGTTCCAGGCAATGTATTCGAGTTCCAATGACTTGAAGACATCCACCATATGGTCCGAGCCCGGTCGGCTGGCCGCCGGAGTCATCTCACCTTGGTCCACCGCCGCGCTTCGCCGCGCCTCTAATTGACCCTCCTGCGCAACAAGAGTTTGTCCACTTGCGACCAACGCTGCCGCGCCGCTGACTGCGGCCGTCGCTGTCTTCAAAAAGTTACGACGGCTGAAATCGCTTTTTTTCTCTTTCGGGGTTTTAATTTCAGGCTCTGCCATTGGGGAGTCCTCCACATGCTCAGAGTTGTAATTCCAATTCGATGAGCTACTGTTCCGGCTGCACAAAACCTCAACGTAGGCGAAGAGTACCATCAAATTTGTGGCCATTCAAGCCGATATATTGGCATCCTGTAACGCTTTGTCCCGCTTAATGAGTCGAGCCCGTAAACCTGATAGGAGCTTGGTGCTTCAAGATCAACCCTGCACGGTTCTTCGCGCGCCTGGTTCACCGCGCGAAACGCTGCCGGATTATCTACAGCCCGAAATCCAGTGAGCGACCTATTCAACTGTTTGGAAGCTATAACGGAAAGCCCGGTCCGTAGGTTCAGAGTTTCTCGAATGCCGAGCGCTTGAAGGGCCTATCGCTGAACGACGCCGACATTTAGCCGCAAATGCACGATTGCCGGCCGGTTGGCGCGTTGCTAATCAGTAAGCGCAAGGAGGGGTTCATTTCTTGACTGGACGGAAAGATTCCCAGCTTTTTCATACAGCGGGGAAATTATTTCACAGAAGAATTTTGAACTAGAGGCGGGCAAGGGCCTCAGTCGCTGGACCCTTGCTCCGCCTGCTCGGGTATTACGCACCGGGAATCGCCAACTCGCTGTTTAGCCGGCGCCGGTAGCAGCGGCCCCGGCTCCCTCCCAGTGCTCCGGCCGCTTGACTAGATCCTCGTGAGTCGAGATCACTGCGCCCGACGGCCGCAGCTTGTACTCCTCAGCAAATTTTGTATGGACAAACACGATTTTCCCGTCGAAGACCGTCATCTGGGGCTGAATGGTCGGGATTTGGTCCTCCGGAATGGTCATGTAGTCCTTGTCCAACACCACCAGGTCAGCCAGCTTCCCTGGCTCGATGCTGCCCAGCTTGTCGGCTCTCATGATGTACTCTGCTCCGTAGTTTGTAGCCATCCGGAGCGCTGTCGCGCGGTCGACTCTTTCATTGGGCCCCCAGACCTTTCCTTTCACCTTCCGGCTGATGGCGAGTTCCAAGTTACGCCAGGAAACCGAGTCCATCGACGGATGGATGCCATTGGTAATCATGGTCTTCACCGGGGTGACGTAAGTGTCCGCTATTTTCTGTCCGAAATCGTCGGCCACGTCCTTGCTGCCATCTATGCCCTCCATGCCGCCTATGGAGCAACTGAAGCTGATCCCAAGCTTATGGGCCAGGGGTATGTCGGCCGGGTTCACCATGTTGCAGTGATCCAGCTCCCAACCCTTGGTCGTCTCCGGGCCGTACGTTTTATCGACTCGTTCGAACCATTTGAGCATGTTGCTGGTGGAACGATCACCCGCCGAATGCGTATTGCCGAAGCGGATTCCATACTTTCCGCTGATAATGGTCCAGTTCTCGAAGTAGTTTTTCGATATCGGAGCGGCCTTCCCGGCAGCTCCCTTAAATTCCGTGTCCGTGTAACACTGGCCATTGGGGTACAGGTTGTCAATCGCTCCTTTTCCGTTCTTCTTCAGGTTCGAGCACATGCGGCTTCCGGCCCCGTCATTGGAGCCCATAGCAACGGAATCTACCCACAGCTTGTCTGAACCGCTGCCGACTACTCCTTGGAGCTTCTTCAGGCCCCCTTCCAGGTCCTGCATTGAGCCAAAGCGATCCTCCATCCCGTAGGCGACCCGCCCCAGGAGCTGTCCCCGCGATTCCAGAAGTTTCCAGGCAGACACCGTGTAATCCGAGTATCGCCCGGACATCCCGGTCAAACCTTGAGAGACCCATTCCTCCTGCACCATTCGAAAGAGCGGAGCCAGCATCTCGGGATTCGGATGCGGGTTGTAGCTCGCCAGAACAATCCGCGTGGCTATGGCCTCGATATGGCCTTCCGGCCGCCCGGACTTGTCAATCCAGAAACGCCCATTCTGCTTGATAAAAGCCCCGTGCTCCTTCATCAAAATATCCATGGCCTTGCCATTGAGGAGCAGACCGTTAACGTCCGGAATGCCTTCCGTCATGATGATCGGATTGTCAGGCGCCGCCTTATCCAGCTCCCAACGGTTCAACTGGTTGAACATTATGTCGGCCTGCGTCGTTGTAACCTCATCCGCCTCGCCCATGAAGGTGATCGAGTTGGCAAAGCGGACCCACGTGCCGGGTTTAATTTTGTATTTCGCGATGATCCCGGAGATTTGATTGAGCACGTCTTCCTTGGTTCGCACTCCTCTCCAATCCACGCGATAGAAAGAGCGTTCCGGTTCCGAGAGCTTGGCGGCGTAGTTCATGTCGATGCTGTGGATGTGAGTGGAAATCAAACCGGGCGACACCGTTCGCCCCTTC
>Ga0207110_10225_pt1 | contig 13549 bp, 10 predicted proteins | sample Alteio_BWMinHeat_74_FD_153582 | JGI IMG/M metagenome (GOLD analysis project Ga0207110, IMG submission 153582) | Enriched cells from forest soil in Barre Woods Harvard Forest LTER site, Petersham, Massachusetts, United States -... | ecosystem: Environmental > Terrestrial > Soil > Temperate forest >...
AGCAAACTTTGTTATTTTCTCCCCGTCAAATGTTGTTCCTTTCTCATCTGTAACATCGACAAAAACATTAGCGTAATTATCGAATGGCGCTTCTGCCCCGAAGCTGTTGGCCGTTTGAAAAAATACATCCTTCGTAAAATTCTCTTTTGGATTAATTACAACTTCGGCTGGATCACCATTGCCGTTCATGTAATCAGGATAGGTTGAACTATTTAGATATTGGACAAGAAGGAATGGTTGGTCGCTATACCATTTGTTTGCGCTCTCCTCTTCAACATAATAGTGATCGTACTTTGGGCCGAGGACTGCCTCAGTGTGAGAGCCAGTAGCACAATCATGGCGATAAATTGTCTGATCTGGGACGCTCGAAATCATGCAATACATGCTAAAATCGTGGCCCGTCATGCCTTGCGGCTGCACTGGGTTTGTGACGTAATATGTTTCACCCCATGCACTGACTGGCGGCATCATATCGCAGATATAATCGGGTGAATCGAAACCAGAAGGAATATCTGACATCATTGAACCGCCAACTACGCCGACAGGATTATTCGAATGAATAATTGTGCCGGTCACATCATAGCCATCAGCCTGCGCCAATACAGCCTGATATTGCACTGCTTGCCCGCGATTGAGAGTTACGAAAAACTTTTGGCCCTGCGGGTATGCGACGGTTTTATTATTAGTTGGATAGATGTTCGACTGCCTGAGATCACATGTTGGTGTGATTTCAACAATTGTATTATCACGATTGGAAGTGATAGTGAACTCCGAAGGTAAATCATAAACGATGGTGTCGAAGGCACGAATAAGCGATTCGTAGCCAGCCACGACGTAGTCTGTGCCAAGCTCCGGAGTAGGAATGCAGTAAAATCCATCGCTGCTGAATGCGTAGTGGGACATTACATAGACTGAAAGATTGGACAACGGCGACCATACATGGATCGCTTTATTTTCTACAACACCGCTCGATTTAAGCTCAATATTGAGCGGGAGATCGAACATTCTGTACCCTCCATTAGAGATTTTTACGGATTCTGTATGTCCGCCATATTCGATGTATGCAACGGTGCTTGTAAGCGATGCAATGTATATCTTAATGTATTTACCATCTGCGTCAACATAATTCTGTATCGGCGCAAACCAGAAATCGTTGCCGCCGTTCAGCGTTTTGTTTTCGGCGAAGCTCGTGACAGTTTCCGAAAAACCGGGTTGAGCGAATGCACTCCTCGTGCAAAGCACGAGAGCGAGAAGCGCGAGATATTTGAAAGAGAGTTTCATGTTGTCACCTGTTGATAATTAATTTTCCTGATGAGACCTGACTGTTTGCTTCGAGGCGGTAGATGTAGCTTCCCGATGGGAGGGATGAAATGTCGAATTTCTGCGAATGCTCGCCGTCGCTTTGTGCATCTGTTTTCCATTCGAGAACTTTCTTTCCGTCTATGGATGAAAGCTCGAAAGTTACATCGGCAGTTTGCGGAAGCGTGAAATTTAGGGAGACTGATTTTGTGGCGGGGTTTGGAGTGAGTGTAGCGCAAACTTTAGTTTGCAACCCATCGGCAACGCCGGCAGGTGTTGACGGAGTATATGTGATAATTCCACTGCGGCCTTGACCGGCGAGATCAAATACAGTGAAATACAAATAACCACTGAGATTTGTATCTGCCACACAAATATCCGCGAAGCTCTTCGAGACACCGGAGTTTGGGACAAAACTAGCATCGACGGCGAAAGTGAGATTGAAAGTTGTATCGAGCCTTATTGCCCACAGGCCTGTGCCTGTATCGGAGATCGCCGCGTGAACGCAAGTGTTTCCATTTGTGAAAGATATGTTTGGCGTGATCGTATCCTTGGGATTGAAAGTTGTTGAATAATTCGGCGCAGACCATGAAAAAGCAACTCTGTCGTTGCTTTCAGCGCCACCATCATAAACATAGACAGCACATCCGGAATCCGACGAGACATGGTGGGCGCCCCCGATTCCTTTATAGAGCACGTACATTTCAAAAGTATCGTCTAAGCATAATATTCTATCCGGTTGAATTTTTTGACCATCCATCGTTACGTTATTAGTGTCTTTTATATTGACGACAATATTTATATGATTTTCGGAAGCCTGTTGGGCGCCAGCGTAAGTGGGGGTGACGAATATTGTGGACTTAGAAAAACTCTCTCTCGGATATATTACGACTTCGGAAGGGTCGCCACTAACTTGTTTTCCATCCGGATAGGTCGAGCTATTGAAATATTGCACGAGCATGAATGGCTGATCGCTGTACCATTTGTTTGCGCCAAATTCCTCGGCATAATAATGGTCGAAACTTGGGCCGAGCACAGCTTCAACGTGGTCACCTGTAGAGCAATCATGACGATAAATAGTCTGACTGGGAACACTTGAAATCAGACAGTAAAGGCTATAATCGTGGCCCGGTATAGTATCGGGTTCGTAAGGCAATTGCAGGTTATTCGTAGTGTAATATGTTTTGCCCCATGATGGGATTGGAGGCATCATATCGCAGATATAATTGGGGTATGGGAAACCATACGGAATATTGCATAACATCGATGCACCAACTACGCCAACTGGATTACTCGAATGTATGGTAGTCCCGGTCACATCATTGTTAGCAGAGCTTCGCGTTAGCACAGCCTGATACTGTATGCATTGGCCCCTATTAAGCCTCACTTCGAATGGTTTTCCTTTTTGAAAAGCGGTAATGTTATTGAACGTTGGAAAGCTGTCTGATTTTCGAAGACCACATGACGGAATGATTTCTACAATCGTAGAGTCCTGTTCGGCTGTAATAGTAAATTCAGAAGGAAAATCATAGCTGCTGTCTGTGAAATCGAAAAAAGATTCATATCCGGCGACGACATAATCAGTCCCAAGTTCTCTTGAGGGAATACAATACATTCCTTCGCCAGAATAAGTGGAAGTTGATTTAAGACAGACTGTAATATCGTCGGTATTATCATATACATGGATACCTTTGTTCTCGACCACGCCGCTCGATTGCATTTCAATTGCGAGCGGGACCGTGAAAGTACCGACTCCGTAAGATGGTACGGGGACGGCCTTGTCAGTACCTTCACAATGCACATGTGCCAGGGTGTTATTCGGCGAAGTGATGTAAAATGTTATGCGATTGCCGGACTTGTCAGGTATGTTTTGAGCAGGCGCGATCCAGAAATTATGGCCCGGTATCCCGGGATCGATAAGCCACCTTACTGTCTTTTCCGTAAAATGGGACTGACCGGATGCTGGGGCGGCTGAAAGGAGGACGGAGGCTACGAGGAGGTTTCGAAGAGTTGTGTTCATTGTAATTGTAGGATGAGGTCTATCTTAGTACAAGAACGCGCGAAGTGCTCCGCGTTACAAAACTATTTTGAAAAAAATCATCTTTTCGGGTGGAGAAATGATGAATGTAGAATGATGAATGATGAAAACTGGATAAAATGGCGCTGAAAACCTATAAATTGGCTCAAAAAAGCAGAGTATCGGAGACTGAGGAGGAATCTTCGGTTTTGACGGTAGCTGGCCTCACGAAAGCTATTCGGGGCGTTCTGGAGGATAGCTTTCTGGATGTGACTGTCGAGGGTGAGATCTCGAATTTCGTGGATCACCGGTCGGGGCACCGGTATTTCACTTTGAAAGACTCGGAGGCGCAGATTTCATGTGTCTTTTGGAAAACCAGGCCGCTCAATTTCGATGCTCAGGACGGGATGAAGGTCATCTGCCGCGGCCGGCTGACGGTCTATCCTCCGAGGGGGAATTACCAGCTCGATGTGTTCCAGATGCGTCCGAGCGGCATTGGGGATTTACAATTGGCTTATGAGGAGCTTTACCGGCGATTGGAATCGGAAGGGCTTTTCGATATATCTCGCAAGCGGCCAATTCCGCGGTTTCCGCAGACGATCGGAATAGTTACGAGCGAGAATGGGGCTGCTTTGCAGGATATTTTGACTGTTTTGCGGCGGCGGTATCCTGTTGTAAGGGTGCTATTGCGTCCGGTTGCAGTGCAAGGTGTTGGGGCGGAGTTGGAGATAGCTCGGGCGATACAGGAGTTTAATTTATACAACCCCTCACCTAACCTCTCCCCCAAGGGGGAGAGGAACAAGAAAATACTCCTCTCCCCCTTGGGGGAGAGGCTGGGTGAGGGGGTACAAAAACCTGACGTGATAATCGTCGGACGCGGTGGCGGGTCGTTAGAAGATCTGTGGAGCTTCAATGAAGAGGCAGTTGCGCGGGCGATATTTGCTTCGAAGATCCCGGTTATCAGCGCGGTCGGGCATGAGGTAGATGTAACTATTGCGGATTTTGTTGCAGATCTTCGCGCGCCAACGCCGACAGCGGCTGCTGAGCTTGCTACACCGGATTCAGAGGAACTTATATCTGTGATCGACAGTGTTCGCACGGGGGTTGTGCGATTGATGCGACAGATGATGCGAGAAAATAAATTGCAAGTTGAACGAGGCTCGGATGCGGGTTGGCTTGCGGGGAATATTGTGAATGCAATACAAACGCGGCGGGAACGAATGAATTCGGAGATATTGAATGCTTCTACGTCCGTTATTCATAGTTTGGAGCGGCGCAGGCTGCACTTGGAGCGCGATGCAGCGCGGCTTTCGGCGATGAATCCAGATCGGGTTTTGGATAGAGGCTATACTGCGCTTGAATCTCCGGATGGAGAGATAATTCCTCGATTGCAGAATCTTCTATCGGGCGGAGAGAAGAATGGGATTTTGATCTTTGCTGATGGGAGGATAACTGTGAGGTTCGATTGAATTAGATTGGCATGTGATGTCAGAATTTTTTACATTTCCATGACATATTCCGTTCGTCAAGCCGTAATTTTGCATAAGATAACTTATGCGACTTGAATGACGATAGCCAAATCATCAGAAAGATTTATCTCGGCGAACAGTAGTTCGGAGGCAGTTGCTGTGTATGATAAAAAATTGGTGAGAATTTTTCTTTTCATATCGGTTGTGTATTTTGGGATGACTCCGCACAGGCTGTATTCACAATTTCTGATCAAGGCCCGTCTGGGGACGGATTCGTCTGTTGTTGAAGGAATCGCGAAGGAAAGCGCAAGATCGCTTGCTCATATAATTACGAAAGATGATGGTAATCATTGGGGCAGATTTATCAATATCGGCAAGGATTCGACTCGATACATTTCAGCCGATAGTTCACAGGAGACGCTTTCCACGACAGATATGCGCTCGATTACGCTAAGTGTGCATGATGCATCGAAGATAGCTCCGTGGGCTGCATTCTTCGGCGGTTATGGATTTATCGGCGGTATTTTATGGGGTCTGATAGACTATGGGGCTTCATACGTGCAGCTATCAGATTTGGGACCAAGCGGATCTGAATACCGCCGGAGGCGAGGGGAGTTTTTGGGTATTGTGTTTGGCGACGCACTTATCATCGGCACAGCGAGTGCAATCATTGGGGCATTGGCCGGTATCGGCGTTTATGCAATTGGAAGTGAAAAAGTTTACGAATGGTAAAATCACGAACATTGATTTTTTTATTTATTGCCACATCTCTGATATGGTTTGGGTGCTCATCGAAAGTAGCACTCATTCCTAATCCGGAGACAGCAAATAAGATATTGCACGAAAGCGTTAGTGATTCAGCCAGAATAGAAAGCCGGACTGGGGATGTGCAATGGGGAAGATATATTATGTTTTCAGCCGACAGCTTCCACTGGCGGTCGAGCGACCGAATAAAACGCAGTATATCGAGTGAGGAAGTAACATCAATCACTGTTTCGACTCATGATGCGCCGAGCGGTGTAATTATATACGGTGCAGTATTCGGCGCAGCAGTGGGAGCATTACTCTTCATTCCGGCTGGTGTGCAGAATCCGGTCGCAGGAGTAGTCGAGGCCGGGCTGCTCGGCATTTTGATAGGCGGAATATTTTACCTGACAGGTACGCCGTGGCTTAACCAAATTCAATACTCATGGTGATCGCTCAAGCAATAGTCGTGATCTTCCTATCTGCGCTCTGCACTGTGCCTGTTCGCGCACAGACCGTGCGAGTAATAACTGCCGATTCGGTTTACGTCGGTACAATTATTACCGATAGCGCTTCTTTCATCGTGATACAGACTGGTAAAGACAAAATCCTGTTTCAGAGGGATCAGATCATTAGAGTCGAGAGGCCATTTCTGGGCAACAAGTTCGTCTTTGGCGGTACACTTGGAACTCCGGGTGGATTGAATTTTATTGCCGGTCATTACTGGGATAGATCCAGTATCCGAGTTGAGGCAGGATACATGGGCAGGTATGCTGGTATTCAGTGCGATGTTTCTAATTCTTTGTATCGAGGAGTTGCTGCACTACTTGAAGGTGGAATCTACGTTGGCGCGGGTCTCGATACATACACGGAATTTAAAGGAGTCGGCGGGCCAGTACTTGGCGAATATTGGTTCCATATGGGTTTTTCTCTGGCTGTTAATGCAGGAGGATTTTTTCTCGAAGCAGGTTTGCCGATCGTAAACAGTGAGTACCGCGATCAATACGGAATGGAAAAAGGTCCTCCGGTTATCGTCCAAATAGGATATGTGCATTAACAGATCATTATTAGTAAAAGTAATACTGTTCGCTGCTTCGATGCTTGCGATTTGCGATGGCTGTTGGTCATCAGGCTTGGGAGGAACTATTCCCGGCACCGATGCGTGGAAAGCGGAGGATAGGAAGATAACGTCGGTTGTCCGGATCGACGGAGACACCATCACTTTCAACGAAAAGGGGGGATCACTCGTGGGTTACAACGAGAAGACTGACACTTATTCGTTTATCACCGGGCGGGATTGGAGTAATAATAGCGTGAGCATTCCACACGATAGTGTATCGAGCATTACTATCCCTACCGAAAGACCGGAAAATCCTGCACTGGGAATATTACTATTAGTATTGACTTTATCATTCGTTATCTTGGGGTCTACTTTGGCTGGTAAGGCATTTCCATAATATTATTTTGTGGCTAATTAGCATGATTACTAAACTAGCATGATTACTAAACCACTCAAAACAAAGAGGAATCTTTGGATATATGTGCTTGTGATCGCATTCTCCCCGTGCCGCGCCTTATGCCAGAAAGCTGAGGCGCGAGCGGACACAACTCATTTTGCCGCTGACTCAAGTATCCACAAAGCAATTGATAGTTCTCGTGAGCACGGGCACCTGATGAATAAAACGTTATACGGTGTAACCTTAGGCTATAATTATCCAATTGATATACTTAACTTCGTCTTCGGCTACTATAGCGAGAGCTTCGGATATCATATCGCAATCGGCTTGGTTGGGGCGCAATGTAATATTTCGTATGTGCTCAAACGCTGGAGTCATTACCTTCTCGATGCATCGCTGCTGTATCAGATCGGACCAAGCACCCTCTCCAGTGCCAATACACCTGTCCTTGCCACAGCGGCAGGAGGGAGTTTATCCATCAATTTCTTTGGATTCTTTGCTGAATTAGGGTTAAGCTATGCCCTCAAACCTGTTGAAATTTTCAATGAAATTGTAGGGGTTTCACCGGTCGTGCATATTGGTTATATTCATTAATCATCGCATCGAACGGAAGCAAAGCCAGCCAGTTCTTGTTACCAATTACCGATGCCAAAAAAAGAAACCAACACAATAAACTCCTTCGAATCCGAATTCGAGCGAATGACAACAATAGTAGATAAGCTCGAACGCGGAAACGTGCCTCTGGGCGAAATGCTCTCGCTTTATGAAGAGGCGATGACGCTATCGGCCAAGTTGAAGGAAGTTCTCACTGAAGCTGAACTTCGAGTCGAGAAGCTGGCTGCGGTGCATGAGGAGCTTGCTATGGGACAGAAAACCCAAGGGAATGATATTATGGAGAATGAGGATTTATTCTAAGCAATATGGCAAACGATTTCGAAAAACGGCTGAGCAGGCTCGAGGATAGATTTGACGAATATATGGCGATGTTTCATCGCTGGCTGGATGAATTGCGCGCGGATCATGAGCAGTCTAAGCTAAAAATCGAGCTCAGTGAGCGGAGAATCGACCAAAACGAGGAAACTCAGCGTATCATCATTGAAATGCAACGCGACCAGGGTAAATTACTTTCCAGAGTTGTTACTACTCAGGATGAGCAACGTACACTACTCGGAAAGACAGTGGAAGCTTTATCCGAACAGGGAAAAGTGTTAGCTGGTGTCGTAGAGACTCAAGGTGATATTCTGCAACTTATTGACCGGATGGACAAAAAAATTGATATAACTGACAAAAAACTTGACAATATAGATCAAAAGCTCGACAACCTCGGAAAGCACGGGACAAACGGAAAAGCTTAAGTATTATGCCTCAATCCTTCGAAGAATACCCTTTTCTTAAGAACATAGATACTCCCGAAGATCTTCGGAAGTATCCGGTCAGCGATCTCCGCGCGATTTGCGGGGATGTGCGTGAGTACCTGATAGATACTATCTCGCAGACTGGCGGGCATTTCGGGGCCGGGTTGGGTGTGGTGGAGCTGACGGTGGCTTTGCATTACGCGCTCGATACGCCGAGGGATAAACTGATTTGGGATGTGGGCCATCAGGCGTATCCGCATAAGATTCTTACCGGACGCAAGGACCGTTTGCATACGATCCGGAAGAAAGATGGACTTGCGCCATTCCTGAAACGCGAGGAGAGCGAGTATGATGTTTTCGGTGCGGGACATGCCTCGACATCCATAAGTGCGGCGCTGGGGATAGCTACTGCTCGCGATTTTGCCGGAGATAATTACAAAGTTGCGGCAGTTATCGGCGATGGCTCGATGACCGGCGGCATTGCATACGAGGCTCTGAACAATTGCGGAATGCTGAAGAAGGATATTATCGTCGTTTTGAACGACAATCAGATGTCCATTGCGCCGAACGTGTGGGCGCTGCATGAGTATTTCAATGCGCTCGTCACGAATCCCGCTGTCCGGAAATTCAAAGATTCGGTGTGGAGCAAGCTCGAACATCATGACCGGTTGCGTCTGGCTGGCGCGAAGCTTGTTGATGGAATGAAAGCCGTGATGACTCCGGGCATGATGTTCGAGGCTTTGGGCTTCAAGTATTTCGGGCCGATAAATGGTCATAATGTCGTCAAGCTTGTCGAGACGCTCGAATTTTTGAAGACCCAGCATGGGCCGCTGCTGTTGCACGTAATTTCCGAAAAAGGAAAAGGTTACAAGCCTGCCGAGTCGCATGTGCAGAAATATCACGCTGCGTCCGGCGCATTCGACAAGATAACTGGCGATGCGATCGCGAAACCGGTTCACGCACCGCAGCCGCCGGAATACACAAAGGTTTTCGGCAACGCACTGCTCGAAATTTGCAGATCGAATCCGAAAGTTGTCGGAATAACTGCTGCTATGCCGGATGGCACCGGACTAAACATTCTGCAAGCCGCGATGCCTGAAAGATTTTTCGATGTGGGGATCGCCGAGCAGCACGCTGTAACTTTTGCGGCAGGAATGGCGACCGAAGGGTTTACTCCCGTCTGCGCGATATATTCCACATTCCTTCAGCGCGCATTCGATCAGATCATTCATGACGTTGCTTTGCAAAAGCTTCCGGTGATTTTTGCAATGGACCGCGCCGGACTTGTCGGAGCGGATGGGCCGACGCATCATGGCGCGTTCGATCTTTCGTATCTGCGTCTTATCCCAAATATGACCATCATGGTGCCGAAGGATGAGCAGGAGCTGCGGGATATGCTTTTTACAGCCACGGCGGAAAGGGTAGAGGGTAGAGGGCAAAGGGTAAAGGGTAAAGGGTCAGAATCAGGGGATAACGAAATATCTTCTCCCTCTACCCTCTACCCTCTACCCTATACCCTATCGCCGAAGGCGGATGGCCCGATAGCTATCCGCTACCCTCGCGGCACAGGAGTCGGGGTACCTTTGGCGGACGAAGGTTTCCGCTCCATCCCTATCGGGCAGGGAGAGATGATGCGAGATGGGACTGATGTTGCGATCATTGCAGTCGGCCCGCTTGTATATGAAGCATTGAAGGCTGCGGAAGATCTGCAGGTCGAGGGGATTTCTGTCGCGGTCGCGAATGCACGGTTTGTCAAGCCGCTCGATACTGCGCTTTTGGATGGAATTGCGGCAAGGTTCAAGCATATAGTCACTATTGAGGAGAATGCTATAGCAGGAGGGTTCGGCAGTGCAGTAGCTGAGTATTTGGGCTTGCAGCAACGCCTTCATCCTTCATCCTTCATCCCTCATCCTTCTATAATTGGCCTTCCCGACCAGTTTATCGAGCATGGCGCGCCGGCGGGGTTGCTGGCAGATTGCGGGTTGACACGAGAGGGCATTCGGGAGCGGGTGAGGGAGTTGGTGGCTGTGCCTGTGGCAGAAGAGGTTCGCAGCCTGGATGTGTAGCCGTGACCCATTCGACAAGCTCAGGGCAGGCACTTTAGGTCACGGTGTGTTATTTCCGTAGAGTTTGCTTCGCCACTGTGACCTGAAGATCACGGCTACAAATGGTGCCCTGAAGGTCACGGCTATTCAAAAAGTGGAAGCTTTATTGTCATTCCCGCGAAAGCGGGAATCCAGCACCCCAATTTGCTGCGAACTGGGTCTGGATTCCCGCTTTCGCGGGAATGACATGTAAATTTATCGTCCAAATTTAAATTGAGCCAACAGGCAAATTTGGGTGAAATTTATCTCACCCTTTTATGTGTTGCTTTTCTGAGGCTTTTGCGAGCGGCCTTTTTGGGAACAAGACCCCGCACGAGTGTCCGCGCGCCAATTTTGGGAGAAGCCTCTTTTCAAAACAGAAATTAATTACTGCGAAGTCCAGTCCATTTTATCTTTCCGTCTCTTATGGAAAATCTATCACGTCGTTCAAATCTTCCTTTCTCTTCAATCATTAATCGCATTGCATTTCGTGCTTCGATCATCGCGCTGATGGCGCTTGCGGGGTCGCTAATGCTTGCCGGGTCTGCATCGGCCCAGCCCTGGACGCCTATAACCGTACCACCGGGGGGAGTTAAACCGTTTAATTTCGGGCATAGTATGCACTGCGTCAAGTTTCTCGATAAATTAGGTTTTCCGCTTATCGGCTTTATGGCTGACAGCACTCAGATCTGGAAGACTATTGATGGAGGCAATACATGGACTCTGACCACTACCCCAGTAGGACAGCCAGGGCAATATCAATTCGGCTGGGTTAACGATTTCACATTCAAAACCGGCGGGCAGGTCGGATGGGCTTCGGTGCAGGGTAATGTCAATACCAACATCCTTATCTCCGGACTTCTGACGACGACCAACGGCGGCGCGAACTGGAATTGGGTCACCGATGGCAATCCCTCCATATTGCCAGACAGCGCGAACGGTGTTTATTACAATAATAATACGCACCTTCTATTTGTATCGAACAGCCACGGCGGTTTGATAAAGTCAACGGACGACGGTGTGACTTGGGATACTGTCAACAGCAAGATACCGGGCTACCATATGGACACCGTCTATACCGGCTTTGCCTTCATGGAAGACGATATGAGAGGCTTAGTCGCGACCGAGGGTACAAATCAGGGCATAAGCGTTTTTAAATATTGGCTTCGCACATTCGATGGCGGCCATACGTGGAACAGGACGCTAACATCCACCGAGTCCTGGCAGCCGGCAGCGATCTGGAGGACGACCACCTTTATTGGCAGCACCAATGAGTATCCACTTCAGCCATATTCATTTTTTATACGTTCGGACGAAAATGGGAAGGCTCTTGGCCCCTATGGGAATTATCCGGGGAATCTCGACTCGGTTACGCAGGCAGTTGCCGGGGACCCATGCGGGTTCTTCACAGCATCGAACAACGGAGGAATGTTCTTTTCGGGAAATGAAGGTTCATCCTGGGCGCCTATGCTCGGGGGGCCAAATCCAAATGTAGATACCCGTTTTTATGTCACAAAAGATACAGTATGGAGTTTCGATGACACTTCGCTTTATAAGTCACCGAGGCCGCACTCGAACGACGTTCACGTCTGGCCCACTAATATCGCTTTTCAAAAAGCAGGATGCGTGGCTGTAGATACCACAGTCCACATTTTTGGATGCAACTGCCCAAATTCAATAGTTTATCAGGGGGATAGTATAACGCCATTAGGTAACATCCCAACTGACACCTTTGCCGCTAAAACATTTCCGCAGAATACCCCCCTTTGTCCAGTGGGTTATGACTCCGCAATCATACATTACCACCCGAGCACAGCGAATCCTGACTCGGCGATCTACTCGCTCATTTTCCACAACATCAGCGATGGGAGTACCATAATTGATACAGTACATGTTATAGGCCCCGGTGTACCACCGAATTTGGGACAAATTCCGGCAAAGCCGCGCAACAACATAGTAATAAGTGATTCAGCATGCGTTCAGTCCGATACAAACGCCGGGTGTATATACAACGGTAGTTGCAGTATTATTACGATCACAGAGATAAGTACCACCGGCGATCCGGGCGCAGCCTGCGCGATCCAGGTCGAGATACCGCCTTTACCGTTCACACTGAACCCAGGCGATGAATATTGCCTGCCTGTGCATTTTAACGGGGGCCTTCAGAAGCACACATGGAACCTTGTCGTTACTATCAAGGGGCAAAGCGGCCCGACTCCGGTTGAAGCTGACTTTACTGTCATCGGCAGCACGATCTCGAATTTAGCGCCCTTAACGCGGGGATTCAATTCGGACTTCAAGAGCTGCTGCACAGCCCCTACCGATACGCTTATTTATTTAAGAAATACTACTTGCGCCACACTCACGCTCGATAATAACTCATTGGGCAAAGCAGTTGACATACCATCGCCTTATTTCATGTTTGACTCCTCTAAGCAAAGTTTTCCACGCAGGGCTTTTGGCGATACCAATGCTTTCCCGCATACGATGCAGCCGGAGGATGTGTTAGGATTTAAGATCAAGCTCGTTTCTCCTTGTGTCAAGGGCCAATACTCGACAACTGTGACGTTTAATGGATACGTCAGCGTGAATCAATCCGCAGGTTGCGAGACCGCCGCACCTCTCGTCCCTGTGAAACTTCCGATAAGTTACAAGATAGATGCTGGTTCGCCGACATCGGCTGCGGCCACGCCATCGAGCATTAATTTTGGAGTTATGGGTTGCAACGACTCGCCTGCCTGCAATAATTCGTACCTTAGGACAATAATTCTTAAAGGCGTTTGTGTACAATTAACACTCGATTCGATATTTTTTGGGACTCCCAGCAACTATTATGAAATAGTTTATCCGACCAAAAACAATCCTCATAAAGTGTTTAAATCTTCCAGTGTGGATTCAGTAGTAATAAAGGTTACTCCTCCGCCATGCAGCTTTGGGCCAACGAGCCTGAATAATAGTTTAGTGTTAAAGTGGGATGAGTTTCCCACTACACCTCAAATAATACCAATAACAGGCGCAACAATTACAAGCGTCGCTGTTACCAATTCTGCTGACACGCTCGATTATGGGACGCTGAAATTCTGCGGCCCGCAGGTTTGCGATACAGTGCTCATTAAGAATTCAT
>Ga0207110_10227_pt1 | contig 13354 bp, 14 predicted proteins | sample Alteio_BWMinHeat_74_FD_153582 | JGI IMG/M metagenome (GOLD analysis project Ga0207110, IMG submission 153582) | Enriched cells from forest soil in Barre Woods Harvard Forest LTER site, Petersham, Massachusetts, United States -... | ecosystem: Environmental > Terrestrial > Soil > Temperate forest >...
GGCCCTTCAACCGCAAATTTCACAGATGGCGCGGATGAAAGAACCATTGAAAGCGATTCCGCCGCAATCGTCACCCTGTTTTTCCGGCTGCGCTGTTATTTTGAAGAAGGCGTTGCTGGCTGAGAATCGTCCGGCTGCTTGGCGGGAGGGAGGGTGATCACTACGTCGCCGGGACGTCCCAGGCGAAGCCGCTCACGGGCGAGTTTTTCGATGGCCTGAGGGTCGCTGCGCAGGTCCTTGATTCTCCGGGTCAATTCAACGTTCTCCTGCTTTAGCTTTTGGATCTCGGCGGTCAAAGCCTGGAGTTGCATTCGCCGCCGCTGCCGGGCGAGATAGCCGTTTTGCCCGAGTATCTCATGCAGGCCCAGCGACAATAGCGCCAACCCGCAAGCGGCGATCAATAAATAGCGCTTTGCCTGCTTTATTTTTTCCGGGGCGAAAAAATTCTGCATCATCCGAACAGGAAATGCCGTGCCGATTCGGCCAGCTCTTCCAAACCTTTCTGCGTGGGTGCCTCGCAGTAGAGGCGGCAAACAGGCTCCGTGCCGGAGAGCCGGAACAGGACCCACGAGCCATCTTCCAGGACCAGCTTGAGGCCATCCGTGCGGATCGTCTTCACGACGCGACGGCCCTCAAAGGAACTATACTCTTGCTTGCTTCGCTCCGTAAACCGGCTTTTCACGGTTTCCGTCAACGTAACATTCGAGCGACTGGGGTAGTAGCTTCCCACCTTGCGGAATAGCTCCTGAATTTGTTTAGCGAGAGGCTTGCCGCGGCTGGCTACCATCTCCGCAACCAGCAGGCATGCCAGGATGCCGTCCTTTTCCGGGACGTGATCCCTGATGGTCAACCCGGCGCTCTCTTCGCCGCCCAGGATGATCTTGTCCTGCTCGATCAGCTCCCCGATATATTTGAAGCCGACGGGTGTTTCATAGACCGGGATACCGTGGAACCCCGCCACCGCATCCACCAGATGCGTGGTGGCCACGCTCTTGGCTACGCCCCCGCCCCAGTTTTCCTCCGTCGCCCAGACGCGTGATTCCCGCAGGTAGTCGAGCAGAAGCGCCAGGATGTGGTTGGGAGAGATGAAAGCGCCACCTTCATCCAGGATGCCGAAGCGGTCCGCGTCTCCATCGGTGGCGAGGCCCAGATGCGCGCCGTGCTTCGCCATGGCCTGCTTCAAGGGTTCCAGGTACTCCTCGGCCGGCTCCGGCGGATGGCCGCCAAACAGCACGTCGCGGCGGTCGTGAATAGTTGTTACCTCTATGCCCGAATGCCGCAGCAGGCCGTCGAGATACCCGCGCCCCGTGCCGTAAAGCGGATCGTAAACCAGCCGCAGCCCCGCCGAGCGGATGAGGTCAAGATTCACCTTTCGCGCCAGATCTTCCAGGTAAGCAGGCCGCAAATCGATGGTTCCGCCAGAAGCGGGTCCTCCTCCCACGATGGCCGGGACGGAATTTTCTGTCGCCGCTTCGGACATTGCTTCTATGTACGCTTCAATCTGCCTGGTGACCTCCGGCAACGCGGGAGCGCCGTCACGGCTGGAAAACTTGATGCCATTGTATTCCGGAGGATTATGGGAGGCGGTGAAGTTGATGCCGCCCTGGGTGCGGCGGCGCCGGATTTCGTAGGCAATCGCCGGAGTGGGCACGGCCTCCGCCGACAGGTAACAGTCAATTTCGTAACTCGCCAGAAGACTTGCGGCGTCCGCCGCGAATTTCTCCGAAAGGAACCTTGTATCATAGCCAACAATGAGTGAGGGGCGGGACGGCGCCGCGGAAGCCAGCGCGTAGCGGGCGATGGCTTCGATGACCTTTCGGACGTTTGCCCGGGTGAACTCGTCGGCGATAACCGCTCTCCAGCCGGAGGTCCCAAACTTGATGGGTGACATACCGACATTGTAAGGAATCTTTGGAGCCAACTCCATAACCGTTTTGTTTTTTACTTCTTTATCCTGCTATCGTGGAAGTTGAATCCGAGTAAGGGAGCGGACATTTTTCTCCGCCAGCAATGCACCTGTTGTCCGCTCCCTTACGGTCGCGGCTCGGATTGTCATATTCGTTCAGTCTTGGGGAGGTATCATTCGCATGACGGATAAAATCGTGGTTCTCATGACCTGCAAGAATGCCAAAGAGGGCGAGCGGATTGCCCGCCATCTGCTCAATAAACACTTGATCGCTTGCGCGAACCTGGTGCCGCAGGTCCGCTCGCTTTATCACTGGGAAGGAAAGATCGCGGACGAAAAAGAGTGCTGGATGATTCTCAAGTCCACCCGGGAGCTGATGCCCGCTCTGCGCATCGAGGTGGAAAAAGAACATAGCTACTCGCTGCCGGAGCTGATTGCGCTTCCCATCATCGACGGGTCGCCGAATTATCTCAACTGGATCGGGGAGTGCCTTGCGAGCGCGACCTGAGCCCGTAGCGGCTAAAGCGCAAAAACCGTTAGATAGCCAAAAGAGAGATCAGTCTGAGCTACACTGACTCCAGTGTCTGTTCCAAATCCGCAATAATATCCTCCACATCTTCAATGCCCACGGAGAGCCGCACTAATCCTTGCGTGATGCCGAGGCGCTGGCGCTCCTCGTCGGAGAGGTAGGCGTGAGTCATGGTGGCTGGATGGGAGATCAACGTTTCCACCCCTCCCAAGCTCTCTCCCAGCGAACACAGCCGGACGCGGTTCAGCACTGCGCGGGCATTCTCCAACGAGCCGGTCTCAAACGACATCATGCCGCCAAAGCCCGACTGCTGCTTTTTTGCCAGCGCGTGTTGTGGGTGCTCGGGCAGGCCGGGATAGTAGACCTTCGTCACTTTCGGGTGGCGGTTGAGAACCTGCGCCACGGCCATGGCGTTCGCTTCATGCTGGCGCATTCGGACGGCCAGGGTTTTCACGCCTCGCAAGACCAGCCACGCATCGAATGGATTCAGGATGGCTCCTGCCGCGTTTTGAATGAACTTCAGGCGCCCAGCCTCCTCCTCGCGCGCCATCACCGCCACGCCTCCTACGCCGTCACTGTGGCCGTTCAGGTACTTGGTGGTGGAATGCACCACAATGTCGGCGCCAAATTTCAATGGCTGCTGAAAGAAGGGAGAAAGGAAGGTGTTGTCCACCACCAGCAGGACCTGCCGGGGCCGAGTGATGGCGGCCAGCGCGGACAAATCGGAGATTCCCATGAGAGGATTCGTGGGCGTCTCGATATAGACCATTCGCGTGTTGGGTTGAAGAGCACTGCTCACGCGGCTCGCTTCCGTGGTGTCCACGTAGGTGAATTCCAGTCCGAAGTTTTTCAGGATGGCATTGAAAAGCCGCGGCACTCCGCCATAGGCTTCCTGGGAGCAGATGATGTGATCGCCGCTCTTCAGGAGAGTCATCACGGCGTTGATGGCGGCCATCCCGGAAGCGAACGCCAGCCCTCGGTGGCCGCCTTCGAGCGCTGCCAGGTTCGCCTCCAGCGCGGCCCGTGTGGGATTGCCGGTGCGGGAGTATTCGTAGCCCTTGTTTTTCCCCAACGCCTCCTGCACGTACGTGGAAGTCTGGTAGATGGGAACGACGACGGCCCCCGTGGAGGGGTCCGGTTCCTGTCCTTTATGAATGGCGTCCGTTGAAAAGCCCATGATGATTTTCCGATCTCCTGTATAGATTTTTACGCGTGGAATTGTATTCCGAGTGGACCTCTTTCGCTAGTAGTTTCCGTTGAAAATGCGATTCAAGCCGAGGAACGGAATGTGATAGAATGGTCTTTTTCCATGGAAAGTCCATCATCACGCAACTTAGGCCGTTTCATTGCTCTGGCTCTAATTCTGTCGGCAAAGCTCGTTGCGGCGGCACCGGACGAGAGCTCCCGCCTGATTCTTCAGGTCCTGACGGACGATGGCAAGAAGCCCGTGGCAAGCGCCCACATCGTCGTTCGCTTCGTGAGCGGGAAAAAATTCTTCATCAAGGACAAGCGAACTAGCTGGGAGACTCAAACCAACCGCAAGGGCGAGGTGATGTTGGACGACCTTCCCATGGGTCACGTCAAGATACAGGTCATCGCCAAAGGCTATCAGACTTTTGGGGATGAGTTTGACCTGAAAAAACCAGAGGAAGAGTTGACGATCTTGCTGAAACTTCCCGCAAAACAGGTTTCTGCCTATTAGGCTCCTGCCCCCCAGCATTCTTTCCATCCCTAGAGTGTTCCCCTTAGGGTATTTCCCTGATGCGATTTCCCCCGAGAGCATTTCGCTGCTGTAACAGTCTCGTAATAATCGCAGCGTCCGATTCCGCCTAACTCATTCTGCCAGCGCGAAATAGAAATTTTCTTCTGCCCATGCTGCAGCGTAGTGCATTTTGCCCTAACCAGAACCAATAACGAGAATTAGGGGCCGGGCCAAGGCAATTTCCACATGGTTTTCCACATCCCCTTTGGAAACCTTTACAATTCCCTGGCAGCAACCGTGCTGTGTTCTCTTTGGCGGCGAATTGCCTCTTGCTTTTTGCCTCGGGCGGAACAAATTACGGTTCTGAACGCCAGACGGTAGCCGCTCTCATCTCTGAATCCCACGCAGAAAAATGCCTCTCGCGAACCTAGCCCGCCCGCCGAGGCTTTCACTGGCAGGGTCCGCCGGTCCTATACGGAGCAGGATAATTCAGGCCCCTTTTTATTTGTTGGCGGGACCCGGTGGCATAGAGGGAGCTGCTGGCGCCGGTTCGCTGAAATAGCGAGGATTCAAACTGACCGGGTTGTCGGCTTGGATTTTCGAAAGAGTCTCGCCGAGTTTTTGCTGGCGCAAGTTATTCTCGATGACCGTTCTGACCTCTTGTACTGGTTGCGCGCGCTTTTCCTCAACCTGAAAGATGAAGTACCCGAAGCGGTCCTTGACAGGATCGCTGACTTGCTGCAATTCGAGGCCGAAGATCACGCTGTCAATCTGAGGGGCAAACTGGCCTCGCCGGACAAAATCGAAGTCTCCGCCCTTTGCCGCGGTGGCATGGTCGGATTCTTTTTTAGCCAAAGTGGCCATGCTCTCGCCGGCGCGGATACGCTGCCTCAAAGACTCGGCTTTAGTCCGAGCTTCCGCTTCGGTGAGTTTCGGCTTTCCCGCTTGGTTTGCCGGCGGTTTGGCTTTGGCCTGGCTGCCAGGAGCCGCCTCGGATGCGCCCGCCTCGGCCTCCGTGCCGAAAGGGATGTAGATACCCCTGAGTTTGACTTGTTGAAAGTCGGGTTGATGTGCGGTGTAGTAGGAATTAACCTCGTCGGGACTGACCTCGCCTGTCGAGGTCGCTACCTCGTTCAATGTGAGCTGGCCCAATAACATGAGACGCTGGAATGCCATCATCTGGCGAAAGACCTCGCTCTGATCCACTTTGCGCTTTTCACCCTCTTTGGCAAGGCCAAACAGATTGGCGTATCGTTCGGCAAATCCCTTCTTTCCCATAGAAGGCAGAACGCTCGCAACTTCGGGAGGCAGATTCCTGGCCAATGCTTCAAATTCCGCCGCCGTGATTTTTGAATCGCCGATGGTCAAAACCACCTCATCCGGGCGGACAGCGGCTTCAGGAGCCGCTCGGCCGGGACTGGCCGCCTGGGGTTGCACCCCCTGCTGGCCTGAGGGCGACCCCGGAGGAGCTTGCCCCCATGCCCGCAAACCAGCCTGCGGAGCAGAACATAAAATTATGACTAAAATCAAAATCTTCAAGTCAAGTTTTGAAGATCGGAACCAACTGCTTCTTTGCACGGACGCTCCTTCCTGATAAAAACGGTGCCCTCTGGCCAGAAACTATATTATATCGTTCGTTGGCGCCGCGGCTAGGAATATTATGTTGAACGCTTCCAGGAAGCCAAATCCTCTATGCCGGCGAGTGCGCCCATGCCGGATTCTGTTCGACCGGCTGCTCAATTCTGTTTCAAACCGCTGCGGAAATTGGGAAAATAGTGTCTGCAATGACAACCACTGAAAATAAGCGCACGGAGACGCGCCGCGAATTGAGTTTTTCCGAGAAGCGGACGGTGGCGCTTCATTCCATGCTGGCCGCCATTTTCCTCAGCGCCCTGAAGTTGTTTGTGGGCTTGCTGACCGGAAGTCTGGGAATCCTCTCCGAAGCCGCTCATTCCGGACTGGATCTGGTCGCTGCGATCATAACCTATCTTTCCGTTCAGGTCTCCGACAAACCCGCCGACGCCGATCACCAATACGGGCACCAGAAGGTCGAAAACTTTTCCGCCTTCCTGCAAACCGGATTGCTGCTGGCCACCTGTGCATGGATCGTTTTCGAGGCTGTTCGCCGGCTTTTCTTTACGCCCGTAACGGTGGAGCTGAGCGCGTGGGCGTTTGCCGTAATGATTATATCCATTGTGGTGGACTTCTTCCGCTCCCGCGAGCTGCTCGAAACCGCCCGGAAATACAAGAGCCAGGCGCTCGAAGCCGACGCCCTGCACTTCCGCACGGACATCTGGGGCAGTTCCGTGGTGATCTTGGGCCTGATCGCGCTTTGGCTCGGAGATCGGTTCCGCATTCCACAGCTTCGGGTGGCAGATCCAATGGCGGCTTTGGCAGTCGCGGGCTTGACGGTCTGGATCAGCGCCAAGCTGGGGCGGCGCACCATCGACGCATTGCTCGACGCCGCGCCCCGTGGCCTGCAAGGACGCATCAGCGAAGCGGTGCGAAGTGTTGACGGAGTCGTGGCCTGCGAACGCGTGCGGATTCGCAACGCCGGCAGCAAGTTTTTTGTCGATGCGAACATCGCCGTCGAACGAACCACCCCATTCGATCACGTTCCGGCAATCTTGTCCGCGGTGCGCGCGCGCATCGGAGAGATACTCCCGGATGCGGATGTCATGATCGACACCGAGCCGGAAGCTCCCAGCGAAGACAACCTCTTCGAGAAAGTGAAGTGGGTCGCCCGAAGAAGCAACCTCGCTGTCCATGACCTGCTGGTCCATGAGGTGGACCGGCAACTGACACTGGACCTCCATCTGGAAGTGGATGAGAGTTACACGCTCGAGCAGGCCCACGAGCGCGTGAATTATCTGGAAGCTCAAATCTTCGAGGAGATTCCGGAAATGGACGTCATCAACACGCACATCGAGTCGGAGGGCACTCACATCCAGACCGACAAAATGGCCGGCGAGCTGCGCGCGCGAATGGTCAAAGAGCTGCAAGAGGTCGCCACGCAAGTGCCCGAAATCATTGACTGCCACGATATCGCCATCCGCGAGGTGGACCAAAAGATTTACGTCTCCTGCCACTGTCTCATGGACGGATCCCTGCCCATCACCCTCGTCCACGACAAAACGGTCGAGCTGGAGGACCTGTTCCGCAAAACTTTTCCCGCCATTCACAAAGTCACCATCCACACAGAGCCGGAATCGGAGCGCGGCGTTCCGGCGACGGCCAGGCCACGACGGCCGCAAACCAGCGGCCGGTGAAGTGTCTCTTAGGAGTGTAGTAGAATCTTACGGAGCGATCTAAATGGGCGCAGGGGATAACAATGGGTATCAGAGCAAGGTACGAAAAAGGGGTGTTTAGGCCCTTGGAGGCAGTCGCGTTGAAGGAGGGGACTATTGTGGAGATGCACCTTCCCACGAACACGGAGAAGCCGCGATCCGTGAAAGACTTCGCGTTTGCCGGGATGTGGAGAAACCGCAAGGACATCGCGGATGGCCTGAGCTATGTAAATCGGCTCAGGGATAATCCCAGAGCATGAGCTTATGGCCTACCTGGTAGACACAGATGTGCTCATCGATGTGGCGAAGGGAAATGACGCTGCCATCAATTATGTCGATTCCCTTACAGAAGGATGGTCTGTTTCGGTCGTCACTGCTATGGAAATTGTTGTCGGGGCCAGGGATAAGAAAGAACTGGGTAAAATGGATCAATTTTTGGCCGCTATTTCCATAGTTCCGCTAAGCTCTGGTGCTGGAACAAAGGCGTACGAGTTGCTGAAGAGGTTCGCTAAATCTCATGGGCTGCGAACCTTCGACGCGATCATTGCGGCCACCGCAATCGAAGATGACAAGGCCCTGGTCACCAGAAACCAGAAACACTTCCGAATGATTTCGGATCTGAGACTTGCGGTTCCCCAATACTGATTTCCTTGATCGGAGGAGCCAATGAAGCTCTATTCCTATGTGGTTGAGCATGACTATGGCCACGCACCGAACCCCTATTTCGGCGTTTGTACTCTCGCCCGGTGCAAGTTCCGCAAAAAGAGAAGCCTCCCAAGAAATCTCGTAGAGATGGCATGCATAGGCGACTGGGTGGTGGGTACCGGCGGCAAAAACTTAAAGAAGAGCGCCGGAAATGGAAATCTAATCTACGCAATGAAAATAGAAGAGAAATTGACTTTAGGCCAATACTGGGCTGACCCTAGGTTTAAGAGGAAGAAGCATTTAAGGGGTGGAAACTACGCACAGCAGCGGGGAGATAATAGAAAACCCAAGTCAACGATTGAAGAAGATAAACGATTCGTGCTCCTTTCGTGGGAGGAGTACTACTACTTTGGCAAAAAGCCAGGTGAAAGGGCGGTAGAGATTCCGAAGGAATTTCGTAAAATCGAGAAGAAAGGACCTAAGTACAAGGTTATAGTTGACCACCAGTTCATCGGTCAGTTCTTGCACTGGCTCAAGAGTAAGCACAAACCCGGCATTATGCGCGGCCAGCCCTGGGGCAAGGAGTATAAATCATCCAAGGAATTGAGGAAGCGCGAAGCATGCAGGCCGTCCTGCTGAGAGTTGGCATCGACACGGGCTCAGGAGGAATTCACGGTCCCCTGTTCAAAAATGGCTCATTCGAGCTGATCCCCATCCCAGATGGATTCCGAAAATCCGGGGTAAATTCTCAAACCTACGGAAACACGAAAGGTAGATATGGAAAAAAGCTCATCGAGTATTTCCCAGAACGACATCACAGCAAACGGTGTGACACGTCAATTCATTCTGATCCCGAGTTTGAGACATTCACATATGGCGACCCTACGCGCCTCAAGGGGCGATTGCGAGGACTCGAAAAGGGTGATTTGCTTGTCTTCTATGCAGGATTGAAGGGATGGAAGTTCGAATCGGAACCGGCGTTGTATATCATTGGATATTTTGAAGTTGAAAAAGCGGGGATTGCAACGACCTTCAGCGAGGAAGAACTGAAGAAGGACTTCGGAAGGAATTTCCATGTTCGTCAAAGCGCGGTTTTTGAAGATCAAAAAGATAGGCTCGTTCTTGTGAAGGGAGGGCCAGAAAGCCGACTTCTCAAGAAGGCAAAATTGATCAGTGCCATGGGAACCGGCCGGACGGGAAAGCCCATCAAGGTTCTCTCATCCGAAATGCAAAAAATCATCGGCGATTTCGATGGCCGGACCGCCATTCAAAGAGCCCCACCCAGATGGGTCCGGCCTGAATTTATAGGGAAAGTAGCAAAATTTGTGAAATCTTTGCAGTAGCCCACACGTCAAGTCCGCGATTGGCGCCGGTTCCGCGAATGCGTCAAAACTTACCCTTTGAGATGACTGTTTCAATTGCGGCGATTGCCGTGGCAGGGGTCTGGTCTTCGGTTGAAACGCGGGCATGGCCGTATTTCATCGGCGTTTAAGTAGGCCCGCCGGTCTTCGGGTCTGCCGGTTTGACCTGGCCCCGCTCCGGCTGCTGGCTAGCTTCGGCCTCCCGAATTTCTTCAACGTCGGCAAGATCACGCATCCGGCCTGTCGCAAGTTTCGAAGCAATGAGATCGGCTTTGGAAATAAAAAAGGCCGTGAGACCCCTCGTCTGGTCGATGACGCCTTCCACGCGCCTTTCCCAGGCCTCATCAAAAGCAACCCCGTCAATGCCGGGAAGAATGTCCACAGCCGCCGGCTGCTGTCCGAAGCGGATGAATTTGTGAGGGTCGCTGAGGTCGTCCACAGTGATGCCGCCAAGAGGAGCGCCAAAGCTTCCCAGCGCCGCATAGGTTGCCTTCGCGTTGGCCGAGTCCGCTTTTATAAACAGGTCAAGGTCCATGGTCGCGCGGGGCTGCGCGTGGAAGGAAACCGCATACCCGCCAACAATGAGATATTTAACGCTGTGGGCGTTGAAGACAGACAAGAGTTCTTTGAATTCGTCGAACATCCGGGGCCGGTTCCTTCATCGCGTAAGCCGCGCGAGTGATTTCGGCGACGGCGCTCATGCGTTCCTGTACGGGCCGACTTTGCCAGTACCGATATTCGTCAGCTTTCATTTCTTTCCGGCTGGCGTAAATGCGGATACTCTGGTCCATGCCTCCAATTATAGCACGGTGCTTCACGATTCACAGCAGACATTAGCAACATTCAAAAGCCTTGATTTACAAACCTTTCGGCAACCCTGCCCTTTGCGTGCTTCAATTGCGGCGATTGCCGGGCAGGGAAGCAGGGGTAGAATACAGATGCCTATCGGTTGAAATTCGGTCAACTGCTCGTTTGCGCTCGGAATAGGCTATTATGGGCTTTTCGAGATGAGCAAGCAGGCGTTTGACAGGAAAATCGACGCGCTTGAGGCGTTACGGTCGGCGGCTGAATCGCCTTCGACAGTCGAGCAGTTACGCAAGGCGCTGAGCGACCGCAGCAACTATGTCGCCTCCAAGGCGGCAGCCATCGCAAGTGACCTGCGATTGCGGTCGCTCGTGCCCGATCTGCTCGCCGCTTTCGAGCGGTTTCTGGCCGACCCTGTGAAGTCCGATCCGCAATGCTGGGCGAAGAATGCGATCGCGAAGGCCTTGAAGGACCTCGATCACCGCGATCCAGCGATTTTTCTGAAAGGGCTTGCCCATTTTCAGAGGGAGCCCGTGTGGGGAGGGCGGTCGGATACGGCCGCGACACTACGCGCCACCTGCGCGCTGGCGTTGGTGATCTGCGAGTTGGATGACCTGAGCATCCTGGAGCATCTAGTGGATGCGCTAGCGGACCCGGAAAAGCCAGTGCGACTCGATGCCGCTCGCGCTATCGCACAACTCTCGCGGCCTGAGGGTGCCCTGCTGTTGCGCCTGAAAGCACTCATCGGCGACCGTGAGCCGGAAGTCGTGGGGCAGTGCTTTATCTCTCTGCTCAGTCTCGCACCGTCTGACGCGGTCCCCTTCATCGCTCGCTTTCTCGACAGCGATGACGGGGATATCCGCATTGAGGCCGCGGGCGCGCTGGGCGAGTCTGGCGAGCCCGAGGCGGTCTCCATCCTGAAGCGTTATTGGGAACGTTGGACCGAGCCCGAGTTCAAGCGCGCGGTTCTAATCTCGCTCGGCGCATCGCCGTTGCCGGATGCCGCAGAGTTCTTGCTCTCGGTTTTGTCCGACGCGCCGGCGCAGACCGCTGCCGAGGCGATCGTCGCTCTGGCCTCCAGCCGCTATCGCTCCGAGATGCGCGAACGGGCCGCGAATATCGTGGCCAGCAGGACCGACCCGAGCCTCAGGGGAGTATTCGAGCGGGAATTCGGCCGCTCATGAATGCGTGAGTCACGGAAGGCTGCCGTGGCTATGCTCTAGTAAAGGGGAAAATTTATCTGGCTCCGTTCAGCGCTTCGGCCGGATTGGTCCTTCGGCTGGACGGTCCACTTTGTCCACTACCTTTTGATTTTCCTTTTTCCAGTCCCGAATTCCGCAGAACGGACCGGCATTGTAGCCTGCCTTGAGGAATTTTTCTGCGGCGCGCTCCGCGCGCCCTCCACCCTCTCAGTAGAAAAGAAGCTCGACATCTTTCGGAATATCTTTCATCCGCTTGTCGAGCTCGGCCACGGGAATGTGGATAGCGCCGGGAATCGCGCCGTCCTTTTTCAGTTCCCAGTCTTCGCGAACGTCGATCAGAAGAAATTTTTCGTTGCTATCCAGTTTTTTCTTCAAATCGGGAATGGCGATCCGCTCCGGCTGTTTGGACTTTTGCTCTTGAGCTACCGCCCATTGGCTGGAAATGGCGATCACCGCCAGCATGACGGAACCAAGCGCGAATTTTCCGGTCATTGTGCCTCCTAAGCGCAACAAATAGATTTGGCGATCGAAACCACATTCTAATGAACTTGCGCGCCGAGAGCAATGTTTTGTGTGTGACCGTAAAAAGCGAAGACGATGCGGCTGGCCACGGGAGCTGACAGGGTATTGACAGTGGTGAAAAAGAGCGTATGCTGTGCTACAAGTGCGGACTTTTTTTCTCTGGCTGTGCGTTCGTGTGGTTTCTTAATATGAGCGTGAGGTTTCGTAGAGGCACTATTTCCGGCACCCTCAAAGACACCTCCGGCGCAGCGTTGCCGGAGGTCACGATGCAAATTCAAAACACGAATACCAGGATTGGCCGGCCGTGAAAGTCTGATCCTTGGTCAAAAGTTGAAAGGGGGGGACGAAATGATTCCACACCGAAATAACCGGGGTGTTACCGGCATTTTGGCTGCCGCAGCGGTAGTTGGCGCAACAGCCTGCCTGGTGTTGGCGACAAGCAAAGCGCCTGTGCCTGCTTTGAAAGATTCCGGGTGGCTCGCACAAAGAAGGCCCACAGGGTATCCTCAACTTGTCTCTGTGGAGCCTCTTTCCGCGATGGAAGATGGGCCCATGTGTGAGTGGGTTCCCGCCAGCGCTTCGACCAGCTTGATAGCGGCCCTTCAGCAAGAGAGACTTGCGCCGGCGGCTGCAACCGCTTCCTCCGCCGATGCTGGACCCGGCGTCGTGCTGGAGCGGCCTCCCACGCGGGTCATCAAGGATTCTTTCCCGATGTACAGCGCCGTGGCAATGGATTTGAAGTACAACGAGATTGTCCTTCAGGATGAAAATCTTTTTCAAATTCTGACCTACGACCGGACTGCAAACACCCCCGCGTCCGCCAAAATGACGGAGCCCAAGCGAGTGATAGGGGGCCGCAACACGAAATTGGAGTTTAACTGCGCTCTGTATGTTGACCCGAACACCGGGGACATATATACGATCAATAACGACACGTTAAGGAACATGCAGGTCTTTTCCCGCGAATCGCAGGGAAATATTTCGTCGGCTCGGGAACTGTCCATCCCCTTCCGCTCCTTTGGCATCGCCGTGGACGAGGGGGCTCAAGAGATGTTCATTACCGAACAAGATCCTCCTTTGGTAACCGTGTATAACAAATATGCCAAGGGAAAGGACAAGCCCCTGCGGGTTTTGCGGGGGAACAAGACGCAATTGGCTGATCCGCACGGAATCGCGGTTGATACCAAGAATGGCTGGATTTTTGTCACCAACTATGGGAATGTCGCCTCCTATGACGAAAGCGCGCTTCCGAGCGAGGGAGGATTATCAGATGCTCCGGTGAGGACCCCGGGCACGGTTCCCGGTTCCGGAAAGTTTCTGCCCCCGTCCATCACCGTATATCAGATCAAAGCAAGCGGCGATGTGGACCCAGTCCGGGTCATCCATGGGCCGAACA
>Ga0207110_10229_pt1 | contig 13324 bp, 6 predicted proteins | sample Alteio_BWMinHeat_74_FD_153582 | JGI IMG/M metagenome (GOLD analysis project Ga0207110, IMG submission 153582) | Enriched cells from forest soil in Barre Woods Harvard Forest LTER site, Petersham, Massachusetts, United States -... | ecosystem: Environmental > Terrestrial > Soil > Temperate forest >...
AGCATAACGATCTAATGCTAATGCACTGTATGCAGATGACAGCGTAGTAGGTGACTGTGCTGCCAGTTCTGTAATCAAGGGCATAATAATTTCTGCACCGGACTGTTTCAGCTTTTCCGGGAAGTGATCCGCGAGCAGGGCAATATATTGTGCGTCTTGAATTAATGGCGTGTTATAGAATAGGAAATTATCGTCTGCTTTCGCTTTTCCGACAACATAGCCCGTAATTAATTTATTAGCCTCATCATCTTTTTTCAGCAATTGCCAGGTCGCGGCGAGATATGCGCTGGTAATATCCTGCTTCCAAACTTTGGGATATTGTTTTTCCAACCAGGTTTGCAACTGCGCTAACTGATTCGTCGTGATATAGGCATTGCGTGTTAAAAGATAAATTGCATAGGCTTGCACTCGCGCATCGTCCAAAGAAGACGGTGTTTGCGTGGATAAGTTCTGAAGGTATTGCAAGCCTTGTCCTAAAGCCTCAGTAGGTATGGTGAGATTTTTTTCGTTGGCAAGGGTCAGAAAATGTATCACATATGCACTGATAAACGGCGTTGTGTTATTTGCACCGATACCGGGCCAGTACGCAAATCCACCGGTGCTGAGTTGGCGCGAGCGGAGTATCTGCAGCATGGATTCCAGCGTTTTTTGATCTGTAGTTAATAATGTCGCAAACGCTTTGCTGACTAATTGTTCGGTGCAAGCAAAAGGATAATTATCCAAATATTGTTTGAAACCCGACAATAAAATCAGCGGACTAAACGATCCGACAGATTCTAGTTTGCGATATTCCGGATAAAGTGTGCGTGTAATAGGAATGGTTTTATTGCGCGTGTCATAACCCGTTTCTAATGTTGTCACATACGCACTCGCGGGACGAATACTCAGGCTGCTGCTCATCTGACCGGAATAATTTGCAGACTGTACCGCAAAGGTTAGTGCAGCTGAACCTAGTGTGGGTTTCGCACGCAAGGTAAATTTCAGCGCTTTTTCCTGATTTTGTGGAATGCTCAAGGATTGTTTAGTATCACCTACAATTTCCAGACCTTCAGTGGTGTTGAGAGAGAGAGTAATGGGCGCATCTTTTTTCAGTGTATTGGCGACACTGACACTGACTTCAAATGTATCACCGGGCGCCACAAACGTCGGGACGTTAGGGTTCAATACAAAATCAGCACGTACGAGTGTCGACTTTGAAGTGGCGCCCACCGCATCGGGTGCAACTGCAACGGCCATGACTTTGAGATTGCCATTGAAATAATCGGGCACTGCATATTCCAGAGTGCGTGGTGTGCTATCTGCATCGACAATGCCAGACCAATACGCAACAGGCGCGTCCGTTTTACGTTTGAAGGGATTAAGATTTTTGCTGAGCGCTCTTAATGCTGCATCTCCACCGATGGCCGATAAATCACGTCGTTGAATATATTTGGGTAATATTTGGTCGACGATTTGTTGCGTGCTGACTTCCAAGGCACGTTTGCGGAAAAAGTATTCCAACGGATCCGGCATGCGATATAAGGCGACTTGTAAAATGCCTTCGTCAACGGCATAGACAATAATTTTAGAGGGTTTATCGGTGCTGTAGGTAAACGAAACAGGTTTGCCAGGCTGGACCATCTCAGGTGTGCCGAGTTGAATATTCACCGTGCTAGCCGTGCGCGTTACGCTAAATGGTACGACGCGGTAGCTTAATGGGCTGATAAAAATTTCGTCCGAATTAAACGAGCGTACAAATGCAACATTGATATAACCGTTCCCTTGGAAATCAGCAGGAATACGGATTTTTTGTACGCTACTGGTGGTGTCGGTTTGAAACCATTGCCACGTATAGACTTTTTCGCGTTCAATGGTAATCAACCCTGCGCCGGTATATGGCGCGGTGATTTGCATTTCAATATCTTCGCCAGGTGCATATTCTGATTTATTCAGTTTGACCGCGAGTTCGGCGTTCTTCTGTACGATTTGTTGTGTCGAACCCACTACGGAAAATTTTACTCTGCTCAGGACCATGCCTTTTTCATTCGTGATCAATAAAACATAGTTGCCAGGTTTCTCCGTATTTAAATTTACCTCTACACCGGCATCTGTCATCGTAATAGGTGTGGTGCTGATAGGTGTTTCTTGCACGACAGATTGATAGCTATATAAGCCACGTTCATCACGTATCAACGAGGCAACAGTGCGTTGTTCTATGACTTTAGCTTGTAGCCCAGGAACAGCAATAGATTTTAGTGTGGGATCAATAGCAATAAATTCCACCGAACGTTGGCTGTTACGTGCAATAAATTCCAAATCGCCGTCAGGCTTATACCCGATAAAATAGGGGAGGGAAGAAACAAGAGCCGATGCTTGGCTAGCGACACCACGCCCGCCTTCCGCTTCAAAGCCTTGTGCAAAAAAGAAAAGTTGATAGGTCGCTTTGTCGAAACGTTCTAGACCTAAATCAAATTCAGCTTTCCCATCTGTATTCGTACGCGTTTCAGCGAGATTTTCTGTGATTAATTTAGGCGGTTTTTTAGGATCTAAATAGGGATCAATGAAAATATAGTCTGGATATTCTTTGAATTTCAGAGGCTGTGGTTGCAATAAAATTTTTGCCGTTACGCGTCGATCTGCTGCGGGCATGCCGAATAAATTGACTAAGCTAATCTGTCCTTTGAGTTTATCCGGAGATATCCAACCACGTGTCACAGATTGTGACAAACGCGCGGTCATGCGCATGCGATCGGGTTGAAATTCTTCAACGCTGATATTGGTCGAGCCTAACAAATGCGTTTCGTTTTTATTTTTAACGAGGAATACATTAATGTGATACAAACCCGTGGGTGCGTTTTCGTCGGTTTTATAGTCGAGTATCCAATAATCGCTTTCAGGAGAATTTAGATTTTGTTTGAGTACGATTTCTCCGCGAGGATCCGTCATCGTAATTTGTAAGGGGAGTCCGGCTGCTTGTGCTTGGGCATATGCTTTTTTCAAAATTATTCCCAAATGTGCGGTGTCTCCGGGCCTGTAAATGCCTCTATCAGAAAACAGATATGCACTGAGCGTTTGAATCACGCTATCAGGTTCGGTCATGACACCACCGATATCAAAGCGCGAATAGTTTAATGTTCTATCTGCCCATTTATAGGGAATAAAGCTGACATCTGAGCCTAATGATGCAAGATATACGGTAGGTAATTTATCTTCGGTAAAATCTTTGAGATTGGGGAATGTGACATGTCCGGTAGGATCTGTCGTGGCGCTCATGATGGGCAGACCATTTTTGCCCAACACAGAAATCGTCGCACCGGAAAGTGGCATGCCGGTTGCAATAGATTGCGCAAAGACATCATGGCTGCCATCTTGGTTATCTTTCACCAATAATCCAATATCGGTAATGAGAATCAAACGTCGTGTATCAGCATCGCTTACGGGTTGATTGGTTTGCGGATCCCATCCTCGTGCTTTGATTACAAATAATCCTACTGCGTTGTCTAAATTCAATACCGTATATTGTAATTGCGAGGGATCTTTTTGCTCAAGCGGTTGTACATTCGTACTAATTTGACTGATATTGCTTTCATTAAAATACCAACGGACATGAAATTCAGGATTGGAAAAATCGCCACTGGTTTGTGAAACCAAATGGTTAATGGCGTCTGGCAGTACACGCGCAATTTCAAATTTAATGCCGGGTAGTCCGCGTGCGCGGATGGAAAGTTTTTTGTCGCTGCTTAAGGCTAATAAGGCACCCTTGTGTAAAAAGCTAATTTCGCTCGGATAAGTGGGTACGGTAACTAATGCACGATAATCTTGTGTTAATGCAAAATCGCCATAGCTTTTAGTGCCTTTTTCGATAGATATGAATGCAACACGGTTTCCCGGCGCTTTGATCCTAAAACTATGCAGGGTAGGGTAATCTTGATCGGTAGGGATCTGTTCTAACGTTAATGGTTCAGCGGTTTCAAGGATTCTAGATGTCACTTGTCCGGGAGTTTCCCAGGTAAATTTATTTTCGGGCGGAATAGGTAATAAATATGCTTTAAGATTTTTTTGTAATTCACTGGGTGCAACCCCAACGGATGTTTCGATTAGCAAAATTTGTTCAGGACGATCTTCCGTATTGCGCACAATTTGCGCCGAAACTTCTTTTACATTAAACGTGCTTTGCACATCGGGAATGACAACACTTTGTCGCAAGCCTTGTGTTGTTTTGCTTCCCTCAAGAGGTTTCACCCCTTTGTTAATTGTCAGTTCCATAAAGCGCGGGACATTTTGTAACGTTATTGTTTCTGATTTTACATACGCTGTGTGTTTGTTGTCATCATAGGTAATGGTAAAACGATAGGATTTGTTTTGTATTTTTAAAGATAGATTATCTTCCAAACTACGTTTATCCAAAGGATAATTAAATTGGAGTGTGCCCACTACTTGACGTATATTGGGATCTTTAGGATCGATATAAAATTTCAAATCGGCAATTTTAATATTTAAGGGAGCTGTTGAAAAAGTCGTTTTTAAACTTGCTAATTTTGTTTGCGGGGAAAATAAGTCTTTTTTAAATTTTACAGTATACGTTTGTCCAGCAGGCCACGGTGCGGTCGGAGTGAACATCAACAGCGTGTCTGTGTACCATTTCCATGTACCTGTTATGGCGGGGGATAAGGTGACGTTTTCTGTTACGTCTTTATTGATGAGTTTGAGCGCTGCTGCGGGGTCGGAAAACTGAATGCTCAAATCTGCGGGACTGCGCTTTCCTGCTTCGTTGAAATAATCCGGCGTGCTGGGCAAAGTAATTTCCATGCTGGTAAAGGCTTGCTTCGGCAGTTGTTGATACCATAAATAGCCATAAATACTCACGCCTATCAGGATTAATAAGCCAAATAAACTGCTCCAACACGCACGAGGATGTTGACGGCAAGTGTTTATCCAAGCGGGTGCTTGCCAGGAAAATTTTCCGAAAATTTTTTTGATCATAGTGGTGGTCTCAGGGAGAGAAGCTTGTATAATTGGGAAGCGCAATATAGCATAATTTTGAGGGACCCATGCCAGAGAATCCAATTGTTTTTTCTATTTTTTTGATCTTTACGGGGGCAGCTGTGCTGTCAACGTTAGTCTTGTATACCCGACAATCTCTCTTAGTTGCTTATATTTTTTTAGGGATGTTGTTAGGGCCATGGGGACTCAAATGGGTGTCGGACATGCGGATGATTGATCATGTCGGTGAAGTCGGGATTACATTTTTATTATTTCTAATTGGACTCCATTTGGATCCGCGCGATCTGATTCATGTGTTACGCAAAGTTATGCCTGTGGCGTGTTTGAGCTCACTGATTTTTGCCGGGATCGGTTTTAGTGTAGGTCAATTATTTAATTATACCGTGCCCGAGAGTTTAATCATTGGGGCAGCCATGATGTTTTCAAGCACCATTATTGGATTAAAATTATTGCCTGCCACAGTATTACACGAAGGCCATACGGGTGAAGTGATGATTGGTGTTTTGTTATTGCAAGATATTTTAGCTATTTTAGTTTTACTCTTTTTGCATGTGTATAGCGACAGTGCAGGTGTGGCATGGATGCATATTGCACGGGTAACCTTATCGTTGCCGCTGTTGATTATTTTGGCGTTTGTGTGTGAGCGTTATATCTTAAGCAAATTATTAGAACGTTTTGAAAGCGTACAAGAATATGTTTTTCTGTTAGCGATTGGATGGTGCTTAGGAATTGCGCAATTAGCACTGTTCATCGGATTGCCCGGTGAAATTGGCGCGTTTATTGCTGGCGTATCGATAGCAACAGGCCCCATTGCGTTTTTTATTGCTGAAAGCCTAAAACCAGTGCGAGATTTTTTCTTGGTATTATTCTTTTTCTCCATCGGCGCAAATTTCAATATGTCGTATTTACCGATTGTCATGGTGCCAGCATTGTTATTAGGCGCTTTAACGTTGCTGATGAAACCCTGGTTATTTCGTATCTTGTTACGGCGCGTGGGTGAGAGTGCAGCGGTATCCAAAGAAGTGGGCATACGGCTAGGGCAGTCGAGCGAATTCTCGCTCTTAGTCGCCTATTGGGCGGTGACATCAACCCCCGCGGTGATTGGCTATACAACAAATTATTTGATTCAAGCGATGACTATCTTAACATTCGTCGTATCGTGTTATTGGGTGGTGTGGCAATATCCTACACCGTTGGGTCTTTCCGCGCGGTTGAAGCGGGATTAAGACATGAAAAACGTCCCTTATGGCCATTTTTTTATTGGAATTGAATGTAAATTGGCGTGAAAATTGCAGCAAAAGTCATGAGAGAGATATTTACAACTTGCTCCTGCAAACTTGCGATAATATGCTAAAATACATGCAATGATACATAATAAAAACATAATGTTAAGTGGAAGTTGAGATTCTAGGGATGGGAGCGACGATGGTGATTACGAACTTACTCCAAACCCCTTGTTTTTAATAATTCTAATACCAAAATGAAAGGTGCGTTTGACATGAAATCTAAAGAGATAGCTTCTCCTCCGTTATATGATGTGACTGTCATAGGTGCGGGTTTGGCGGGCACCCTTACAGCCTTGAAGCTCGCAAACAAGGGATATAAGGTTTTATTAATAGACAAAGAGGGGGAGATAATACCTCGTACAAGCTCTAGCTTTAATGAATCATATCGATTGCATACAGGATTTCATTATGTTGGAGATCTCGACACAGCCAAACAATGTTTGCTCAACGCCATTGAATTTGCAAAAGAATTTCCTGACTGTATCCTGGGCGGAGAAGACGTAAACAATCCGCTCAGACGAAGCAGGTATTATTTCATGTCAAAGTCATTATTTCCTCTCAGTGAGATAAAAAACGTTGCAAAAGAACTAAAGACTTTCTATGCAGAGCTTATTGCGAAAGATAGTAAAAATAAAGTTTTTGGCAAACCGGAAGATTTTTTTCAAACACTCGATCCTAAGCATTACGAGCATGTCAGTAATGATATTCCATTTTATAATCTCAAATATAAAGAATCTATTAAGGTTCAATGGGGGATAGAAACGGCAGAATCTCTCATTGATATTGAGAAATTAAAAAATAAATTAACTAAAAAAATAAAAGAAAATAAAAATATTCATTTTGTACCTTACACTGAGGCAACTCAGATATCACAAAAAGCGGACAGTATTGGCTATGTAGTCACAACAAAAGATAAAAAAACGTTCCATACAAAAGGTATTGTGAATTGTGCATGGCAGAATGCAGAAAAATTAAATAAAACGGTTGGCAACTATACACCTGATCCCAATAGAGTGAACCGTTTAAAAGCCAGTATACGCGTTAAACTACCCAAAGGATTCGAAAACCTGCAGACCTGCTTGTTTGGTGTAGGTCCATTCTGTTCATTTGCAAATTTAGGAGATGGTACTGGAATTTTAACGAGTGAAAAAACCACCAATATTGACAGTTATCAGGCGGGGGAAAGATTCCGAAATAAAGAGGTAAATGAGCTCATACAGACATTAGATCCTAAGCAGGGCAAAGGTCAGGAGCTAGCGGAGAAAATTTTGGCTGAATGCGCGTCCTATATACCATTATTACAGGATTGTACTATTCAAGAAATTAGGTTGGGATATGTCAAGTTAATGGAAACAAAACAAACTTACACGACAAGTTCTCTTTATACTAAAGAGAGCCCCATTCATAGTAGAATTCCTGACGGAATAACAATAAATGACCTGTTGTATATCTCTGGTGACGCGATGAAAATGATCAATGCACCACACAATGCGATAAAAATTGCGAATATACTTGATAAGCATTTTGAAACAGCCGCAGTAATGGAAGGTATATTCGCATTAGCAAAGAAGCAAGTAAATGAAAATTTACCAAAAACAACACCGACACTTCTTAATCCTTTGTTATATATAACAAACAAAAGAATTTTATGGGAAGAAGCAAAAAAAATTAAGGAAACAGCCGAACTTAAAAAAAATCAAAAATTTTACGCAAATTGGACTGCTGCGGAAGTCATAAAGTATATAAACAACATGGAAAAAGTAAAACATGAGAAAACGTTTGATCCGGCATTTTTAAAAAAATCAAACCACACATTCTTTTTTGAAGGTAAAAGAGGCTCGCAAAAAGAAGAAATCAAAAAGTCTTCCTTATCAACAAGTAACGCGCTGACAAAAGATTCATCACGCAGTAAACTATAATATCTAAGATAAGCTAAATTCGTATGGAGCACTAAAATGAAAGAAACGATGATAGATACATCTGTTTTAAATGGATTGATAGATAATGTTCCGCATGCGATATTTTGGAAAGACAAAAATTTAGCATTCGCCGGATGCAATAAACAATTTGCTGTGCAGTTTGGATATCCTAATCCTGCAGATATTATCGGAAAAACTGATTATGACTTTCCTTTCCCTTCACATCTACGTGAAAAATATAATTATGATGATCGGCAAATATTAACTACTGGGGTACCAAAGCTGAACTACGAAGAAGTGCAGACGCAACCTGACGGTTCTGAAAAAGTAGTGCTTGTCAGTAAAGTACCTTATTATAATCAAGATAATGAGATTATTGGTGTTCTTGGAATTTATACAGATATTACCTCTTTAAAACAAATAGAACAAAATCTTATTCGAGAGAAAGAGAAAGCTGAAGCGGCTAATGCAGCAAAAACTAAATTTCTAGAAAACATGCGGCACGATATTCGCACGCCATTAACGGGTATTATTGGTTTTTCTAATCTGATTAAAGACGAAGTCCAGGATGAAAAAATTAAGGAGTATGCGGAAAATCTTGCTATCTCTAGCCATACCCTCATGGATTTTTTAAATGATGTTTTGGAATCTATAGGTGCCATTTCGGAAAATGTGCCCATCCTCAAACAGAAATTTGATCTAAAAGCAAAGCTGGAACATGTTATTCAGCTGAATCAAGCAGTGGCAGGAGATAAAAAACTTTCTCTTACATTGGATTACGATAAAAAAATTCCTCATTATTTAGTTGGTGATGGAAAACGCATTTACCGTGTTATTTTAGAATTGGTTACTAATGCTTTGAAATTTACCCACAAAGGTGGTGTGAAAATTTCAGCGGAGCTTGCAAAAATTAATCTTGATACATCGGATGCTGTTATTAAGCTTCAGGTATCTGATACAGGAATTGGTATTGCAGATAATCAACGACAGGAAATCTTCACACGTTTTCATCGATTGAATCCGTCTGCGAAGGGTACCTACAAAGGATTGGGGATGGGCTTAGCGATTGTTAAACAATTTGTCGAGGATCTCAATGCCGAAATTTATGTAGACAGCAAGCCTAATCAAGGTTCAGTTTTTACATGCATTATTCCTCTGAAAAAAGCTTTGTTAGATGATGACTTAGGTATTGATAACACATTAACGGCTATTCCGGTTTCAAAAACAACACCTACATTACGGTTACACACACACAAGACAACATCATCTACTGCAATAGCCCGTATATTACTTGTGGAAGATCATGTGCTTGCTGCGAAAGCTGTATATGACCTGCTGCGAGGTTTAGCCTGTCAGATAGACATCGCGCAAAATGGTCAAGATGCTTTAGATTGTCTCAAAAAAAATGAATATGATCTGATTTTAATGGATGTAGGATTGCCCGATATCGACGGTTGTGAAATTACGCAGCGTGTACGATTAAAAGAACGTGGAACAGCGCAACATATACCGATTATTGCATTGACTGCGCATATTGATGTTGAAAATAAACAACGGTGTATTGAAGCCGGTATGGATGCGGTGATTTCGAAACCACTGAGTAAAGAAAAAGCACAAGATATTCTGAATGCGTTTATTCCGAGCCAGGAAAAACAGGTTCCTCAACAAGAAGAAAATAAAATTTTAAATTTAGAAGGACCTGTCATCGATTTAGCGTTGGGAGCAAAAATCATGGATGGTGATGTCGACTCTGCAAAAAAAATGATTACTCTTTTACTTGAAAATACTGAGGATGATATTAAGAGTTTGGTCACCGCACATCAAAATCAAGATTGGATAACTATCCGAGAACTTGCACATAAATTACGCGGAGGGGCGGCGTATTGTGGCACGCCTCGTTTATATCAGGCTCTGAGTAACTTGAATGATTATCTTAAAATGGGACAACGTGAGTTGGCAGAATCGTTGTATCGACAGGCATTAACAGAAATGGAAAAAGTGAAGACGGAATTTTGTGGGTAATTAGGTTGGTTCTTTTTTAAACGCCGTCAGCAACAAAATACCCGCCCCGATACAAATAGCAGTATCAGCGATATTAAACGTTGAGAAATGCCAGGTGCGAATATAAAAATCGATAAAATCGACAACATAGCCAAACATTAATCGATCCCATAAATTTCCCAATGCGCCACCAATAATCAACGCTAACGCGCATGCTGTCCAGCGATCAGAAGAGGGGAGGCGACACAGCCAAATGATGAGTGCTAGGCTGACGGAGATCGCAATACCGGTAAAGAAATACTGCTGCCATCCTCCGGCCTGATGTAAAAAGCCAAACGCTGCGCCCATATTATGTGACAGCGTAATATTTAAAAACGGTGCCACAGGGATAATTTCGTGCATGGATAATGCATCAGAAACAAAATCTTTTGTAAACCGATCAGCAACAATGACAATGACACTGATCAGTAACCAATATAGATTTTTCATTTATTTATCAGTGGGAGTAGCAGCAGGTTGTTCTGCTTTATCCGATTTACGGAAGACGATACGGCCTTTGGACAAATCATACGGTGTCAATTCCACTTTGACTTTGTCGCCTGTCAAAATACGAATATAATTTTTGCGTAATTTTCCTGAAATATGCGCAATAATAATATGGCCGTTTTCTAATTGAACGCGAAAAATGGTGTTTGGCAGCGTTTCAAGAACGACGCCGTCCATCTCAATATGATCTTCTTTTGGCATACATCTCTCTAGGTAAGTTGGCTCCCCGAACTGGACTCGAACCAGTGACCTAATGATTAACAGTCATTTGCTCTACCAACTGAGCTATCGGGGAATAAGGTAATAGCTGATTAAGACGGGGTATCATAATAGGTCAGGGGGCTTTGATCAACATGAATTGCTATTTTCCTTAAGGGTTCTTTAATATTCTTATGCTATGCTCATATTTTATAAATATTATAAAATAGGGTTTTATGTCAAAAATAGTGCCAGTATTAAGAAATTATTTAGGTAAAGGAGAGAATCCTCGATTGATATTAACGCTTGGTGCAAATGGACCAGGATGGGATCCTTATCGCATCGATTATGGCAGTTCAGGCAATGTTCCTTACAGCGATGATGAGAACAAAGATTGGAGTACGTGGAAGGTTACCGATGAAACAGGGAAGTATTATGGCACGATCACTTTGCGTAGCGATGGAAGAACAATACGTTGGGTTAGATATACGCCTGGAGAAGAAGGTTATTATCTTGAGGGAATAGAAGTTAATAATCCCAGCGGTGTGATGAGCGTAAAAAGAATTTTTTGGAAAGGCCCGTTTCCTGATACCCCCCAAGCAAAGCCTGCTACATATACAGATACAACGCGACCCATTACGTTAAGTGTGAAAGGTCCTGATATCGTTGACGACTATGGCCGCAAAGTAACGCTCAAAGGGCTCGTGCGTCCTTCTTTAGAGTGGGATCGCCATGGCCAATATTTAAGTGAGAAAGATTTTGCCAATATGGCGACATGGAATGGCAATGTTCTGCGTCTGGATTTGAATCAAGAGTTTTGGCTGAATTCTGAACCGGCTACTGTGAAAGGATCTTATAAACAGATTGTGGATGCCATGATTTATCATGCAACGCAAAATAACATGGCCGTGATTTTAGATTTACATTGGCCTTTAGAAACTACGCAAGGACATATGGCAAATCAAAGGTCATTAGAATTTTGGACTCAGGTTGCCTGGGATTATCGAAATTTTGGTACCGTGATCTTCGAATTATTTAATGAACCACATGATATTGATAAAGGTACCTGGTTGAATGGTAACACTGCTAAAGGCTATGTCGGTTTTCAGCAAATGTATGATGCTGTGCGTAAAACCGGTGCTAAAAATATGGTGCTTATCAATGGTAGTTCGCCTTATGGCTACGATTTAAGTTTTGTTAATGAGGATTTTGGTGTGAAGGGGGAGAATATTATTTATGGCGTGCATCCCTATAATGAAAAATGTTTTCCCAACTATAACGGCCCCGAGGGACCGCTGGACAAAAACCTTAAATATGTGCTCGGAAAATATCCCATCCTGTTTACTGAATTTGGTGATAACCGAGGTAGTCATGGTATTGATCCTATGCCTGCTTATCGAAGTGTCATGCCATTTATTCAATCAAATGGCATTCATTACACAGGATTTGCATGGTGGGTTGAGCCCAGTAATCCCGGCTTTCCCTGTTTGATTAGTGACTGGACTGGAAAACCGTTAAATGGTGGAATAATAGTTCATGACAACATGCAAAAAAATCCTGCAACAAAATTTTTTAATTCCCCAACGTTGATCCAAAAATTCTTTTTTAGTGCAGAGCAGATCGGTGATGAGTTACTTGATGAAGCTGATGAATTAGTGGATGAAGTTACGGATGAGTTGCATAAACTCTGGAAATAAGATGTTTATGTGCTAATAAGTTTTTTCTTCGCCGACGCATGTCGCGCACGCAGTTCAATATCAATATAGCGATCTGTAATTGCACTCGAACTATGCCCCGCATCATCGCGCACATGTTCACGAGGACGATGCTTCACATCTTCCGATATTCCCGTATGGCGCAGCCAATGTACTGTAGCTGCAGCTAACGCATCTGCTTCGTCGGAAAAACCGTCTTGTATTAATCGTTCTTTTGTCCGATCAAAACATGTTTGCACAATATTGCGAATTTGGCGCGTCCCAGTGATGGGTCCGGAACCTGATAATGTAGGAATGAGCGGGGTGGCTTCGCCCGTGGAGGGAAGAGGCGAGAGGTCCCTACTGATCCGGTATCGTCTTAAAGCTGCTAGCATGGCATCGCTGACGGTCACATCTCGCTCTTTGTTGCCCTTGCCTACAGTTTTGAACCACCAATTATTATCCCGATCGCGATAAAAATGTCCCATTTGCGGTTCCCAACGCTCGCTGGCAGCCAATTCTGAAATACGTAAATACATCCCAAATAACGCACTCATGATAAATAACGTACGTTCGTGCATATTCGTGTCTTGTTTTGCCATTATCCCCGCTGTTTCAATCACGTAAGACCATTGTAGCTCCGATAATCGTCGAACCGGTGCCTTATGTTGGCGTTTGCGCAAGAACTTGCTCTTTT
>Ga0207110_10123_pt2 | contig 13313 bp, 8 predicted proteins | sample Alteio_BWMinHeat_74_FD_153582 | JGI IMG/M metagenome (GOLD analysis project Ga0207110, IMG submission 153582) | Enriched cells from forest soil in Barre Woods Harvard Forest LTER site, Petersham, Massachusetts, United States -... | ecosystem: Environmental > Terrestrial > Soil > Temperate forest >...
ACGTCGAAGGTGATCTTGCCGAAGTGCATGTAGTCGAGCTTCTTGTCGAGCGTGATCGTGTTTCCGCTGACGGCGGAAATGGTTCGCCGCTCTGCCTGCCGGGGATCGTAATCCGTGGATGCGAGCACGATCTCGTCGCCGACACGCCAGCCCGCGGCGTTCAGGACCTCGATCGAGGTGCTGCCGGCTTCGGCGGTCTTGGCCAATTTGGTCCAGGTGCTCTTCTCCGAACCGTGAAGGTTCAAGGTTCCACCCATGAGCATAATGCCGCGGTCGACTCTGTCCGTCGTTCCACCGACTCCACTGATGTCTTCGTCTTTGACGTTGTCGGTCAGGGTGATGGTCGCCTTCTTCGTGTGGGGTTTCGCCTCGGTGCCGATTTCGAGTTCCCCGTGCACCATGATCCACTCGGTGGTCAGTTCGAGATCTTTGTCATCGGCGAAGCTCAACTTGCCTTCGATCGTCAAACCATGCAGCGGCATCGGGCTGACGTCCATGACGACGTTCATGTCCTTCGTAATGGTGACCAGGGCGTCTTTGGCCGGCACCTTCTTATCAGGCCACGTGGCCGCGTCTGACCAGCGCTTCGCGCCACCCGCGGGAGAACCTTTTTGTTGGCCCTGAACAACGGCATATCCGCCAAGACCTAAAAAGGCTGGGACCAGCAACGAAAGGAGCAAGAAAGAACGTTTTTGCATCGTCAAATCTCCGTGATCGGTCGTGTTGCGCTACTTTCTCCCGCGAGGGCCGAAGGACGGGTAGCCAGGGACAATTTTACACCTATCTTTCGCTGGACGGCGGGCTCCTTCGGCGCACCGCGACGCTAACGCTCCGCTCTCGGCCGGACTATCCGCAAAAAAAGGGTAATAATACACCTGCTACACCCACGTCTACTTGGGCAAGGTGACCTTCACGTCAGGCAGATAAACTGCTACAGGGTTGTCTTCGGGGCTTGAGTTCCCGTCCAAAAGACTCTTGACGTATTCCGCCAAAGTCTTCTTCGCCGATTCAAGATGGTCGGGGACCATATAGCTGTCGCTGGTGTCAATCGTGATCGTCCGCCCTTGGGAAAGGTCAAAGGGAATCTTTCGGGCCTTGTGGATAATCTGAATCGTCGGCAACAGGAACGCATGGCGAACGCCAAGTTCATAGAAGGCGTTTGGATTGTGGAATGACAGGTCGGCCACACAAATTTTTGCTTTCGCCAGATGGTGAAAAATCTGTTGAGAGATTAGCCCGGTCTTAGCAATCTCATCGGCGCGAACCACCGTGAACCCATATTGTGTGAACACGGGGCGTACAACGTGGTTCAACATCATGTTTGCGTGGCGCCGTTCTTCGCTCCCGTCTTCCCCGATAGGCGTGATAAGGAAGCACGTCTTGTCCCATCCCGTCGAAGGCGCACCGGACGCTTCCGGGCTTGGTACTGACGCACCGCTCTAGTTTAGCCCCGTGCCGTTTTTGCGGTCGAAGATCGAGCACAAATCGAGCACGCGCTTTTATCCTGCCGCCTGAACCTCCACTGGCTGTCTGATGCGTGCGCTGATCTCTTGATAGATGTCAATTTGAACGCCGGGTCCAACTTCCAGAGTCACGGCAATAGCATATGGAACCGAGACATCAAGTTTTCCGGCATCCTCCTTGCAATTGATCTGGACTCGAAGTTTCGTCCCATCGACGAAAGGTGTGGCCGCAGTGCCTTTGAAAATCCGATGCTCGACGGTTCCGCGCTGAGCTGATTTCGCATCTAACCCTTCTCTTTGGGTCCCAATTTCTTCCTCGGGAACGTCGATCCATAACTGCGCTTTGCGGTAGTCCCTGTGCTGGAGATTGGTTGGCGTTAGCCATGCAAGCGTCACGGTGAGACGCCGCAGGTCAGTCCTTGCCGACAAAGATGGTGGAAGCGGCAATTCGAAAACATGGCCGGCTCCCTCCGAAATGGTTCCCCACCCGAGGAGAGTAGCCCGTTGCTCATTGGCGCCGAGACACCGGGTGATATCAACCTCGCCATAGCCTAGAAATTGCTGTTTCAGCCTGCCTATCTTTTGCCACTGGTCCATCGCCTCTGGAAACGCACGTTCAATCATTTCGGCAGCTTCACCCCATGAGGCACCGTGAACTAGCAATGCTTTCAGAAGGACAGTGTAGTAGGTATCATTCAGGGGCTCACAGTCCACCGGAGGAGTCAGTGCCGACAGTCGCTCGTGTGCGAGGGCGGCACAACGGCTTGCCAAAGCCGCTGCGTTGCTCGTGCCGCAACTATGACGTACACGATTGAGTTCCATGGCCGCTTGTCCCGGAGCTGCTGTCATGATTCCCGGCGCGCGCAAAGACTCCACGGCGGAATACGGGCGCACGCCTCCGTTGGGCGGATCTTGTCGATACAAGAGCCGTCCACCCGGAAACAGGATTTCGGGTTTCGTCGAACGACGAAAGCCGCTGGCGATTGTATTGATCGGAGTGGGAAGTTTCCGGCCCCTGAGCAGATCGAGGCGATTTCCTGCCTCGTAGATAACGCAATCGTCAGCATGAAGCCCTCCTACAGAAATACAGTTTATGGCTTCTGCTGGCGAAAGCGGTCGCTTTTGGACCTGTTCACGGCGCATCGCCTGTAGAACACGAGAGACGACCTCTTCATCCTCCATGCCGTCTAGGTTGTCGGGCCCGAGATTGAGAGGAACGGCTCGGTTGCCGATGCTGACAATGATTAGAATCTTGTATTTCCATGCGAGCCAATCGAGCAGTCGCGCTAGGGCGCTGATTTCTGCGTCGAACGGCTGCTCGGGGTTGCCGAGGGACAGGCTGACAATTCGGACGGTTGGTGCCACAGGTGGCTGTTGTCCGTCTCCTTCATAGAGTCGCCTCACTGCTCGATGGATGAGGTCTACCAAAAGACGGTTGGGTGGTGTGATCTCCCGGAGATTGAAAGAATCGGGGTGAAAAATGGGCCTTAGATAGATTCTGTGTCGAAGTGGGGGCCCGTTGCTGTTGAGGTCGCCATGCACCACAAGCGAAGCCATGGCCGTTCCGTGTTGTTGCTGTCCCGGTTGGTACCTCGCGCCATGTCCGTCCGGGTCATCAACGATGACGCGTCCGGCAAGTGCAGTGTGGTTTTCCACAGGCACGCCGTCGAGAACCGCTACTCTTGGTCCACCGTCTTCCACAGCCGCATCTCTGAGGCGTTCCGCGAAATCAAGATTCACCGGCTCGATGGGCTTTAAGCCGACCGCCGATTGCGCTCGCGGGCGAAAAAACATTACGCCTTGGCTGCGAAGGAGCTGGGAATAGTTTTCCGCCTGAATTTCTCGGACGAACTGCTGGACAACCGGGGCAGGCAGTTCCACAAGTGCGGCATGGTAAAGGATGTCCGATATCACTGACTGATCGAGACACGTGCCGCCGAGACCTGTCACAAGAGTTTGAACCTCAGCGTAGGCCTGCTGTCTACGCGCTGGGTCCGCGCGAAACCAAAACTCAATCTCGAACGGCATAGCCGCTCCGACCGCAATGTCTTCTTGCCATCGTTCAAGGATTCCAGTTGCGCTTATCCTGTCCTTGGGTCCCCAGCGGCGAATGTCAGCTAGCAGTTCAAACAGTTTTTTGAACGGCCCAAAGTTCTTTTTCGCTCGTTGAGTTGGATCGGCGACCCACGCGTTCCAGAGAACCAGAAGTTGGGCCATTCCGGCTTGATTGCTCATGAGCGCATAAAGCCGTTTCGGAACTGTGGCCGTCGGCTCGGCTTCGTCCGCAAAGCCAAACTCGGCAACAGCTTCTTCCAAGTCTCTTTCCCCCAACCACTCCAGCCCAGGGATCTGCGAAACCGCGCGTGCCACGTTTTCAACCGATTCAGTCAGCGTCTCCAGCACTATTACCTGTTCAGGATCAATGCCCACGACGGTCGCTTGAAGGTTTTGAAACGACTGCGCTATCTGTGTAAACCGATTTTCCAACCTCGCTCTTTGCTGTGCCGCCGTGGGTTTGCGGTACGACTTGCCGCGACCCGTTAACCCCAGCCGTTGAGTCACAACAGGCCGCGGAAAGAGAAGGAACGGTAGCTCTGGCATGCGGAGCGAGTCCTATTTATTCGACTTCTGCACGCTGGGCTTCGAGCGGACTTTCCAAGTCTGCAACTTTTTGGAGGCTATCTCCTTGGCGTCTGCACTGGGGAGAGAAAGAACATAGGCTCGGGCCACGTCGGAAGTGAATCCTTCCAAGTCCGAATAGCTGGCTCCCGCCAGCTTGTCGGCGAGAACTCGGGGAGTCAGACCAAGCGAGAAGTTGAACCGCTTTGCCGCAAGTGAAAAATATTCTTCGATCTGTTTTTTATCGGGAGGATCGAGTTCCAGTTTCAGTTGAAAACGCCGCCACACGGCCCGGTCCAGTAGCTCGGGGTGATTGGTGGCGCATACAACCACCACATGCGGGGGCAGGTCATCGATCTGAAGCAACAAGGAGCTTACGACGCGCTTAATTTCTCCAGTTTCATGGATGTCCCCGCGTTCTTTTCCAAGCGTGTCGAATTCGTCGAAGAACAGGACACATCGCCGGGTGTGGGCGAATTCGAACAAGCGACGGAGGCGTGTTGCCGTTTCGCCTAGATAGCTCGTTATCAAGCCGTCGTATCGCGCTATGACGAACGGAACCATCAGAGCTGAAGCTAGAGCTTCCGCGAGTGAGGTTTTCCCGTTTCCGGGATTTCCGGTGAGGAGGAGCCGATTCCGGGGCTGAAGATTGTATGACCGGAGCAAATCACCTCGATGATGCTCTTGGACCAGTTCATCAATCGCCGAACGCACGGTCGAGTTGAGCACCAGTTCAGAAATGTTCCGTCGAGGGGTGATCTCATGAACAAGATCGTGCGCAACGATGTGCGTGGGCGCATAGTCAGGCTTCGGTGTGGACCCGTTACGGTAGACTTGCTTCTCTAGCTGCTCGGCCAAAACCGAGTGATTTTTCGAACGCTCTTCGGCGGCCATAGCCTCCACGGTCTTACGAACCATGGCCTGGTCGCCGCTTGAGGCGGCTTTCACCAATGAGAGGAGAAGATCTGCTCGTGCCATAGTCTAACCACTTGATTTTCAGTACGAAAGGGCATTCCATGAGGCCCGTCAATGATCTAGGCTACCATCTCTAGTGCAATCTGAACAGCCGAGACTTTGGCGGCGCATGGGTGCGCGAGGGCGTTTTGTGGATCGAGCCGAGCACGCGCACCAGCGCGTACAGCGCTGTCCAAAACGTAAGCGCCAGGTTAGGGATGGTGTCTCTTGAGTTGCTTTCTTTTCCGGCTCCGAATCGAGATGACCGTCCTCTGATTCCTCATCGCATCGTTCCACTGATACCGCTCTGTTCAGCTCCTCGCTTTCAACAAAACTTACAATCACCCAAGATCGCCGACATGCGAGAAACTAGCTCGGCTTCCACGGTTTAGCTTCAAGGAACTGTTTCGGAGTGAGGATATCGTGAAATACGGATAGGAAAGGCGCGTTTCGGCGATGCAGCCCCTCCAGATTCATTCCATCTCAACGTCGCGAAAGATCGATTTTGAACGGACTTATCCGCCGCACAAAAAAGCCCCCCGGCTTGCACCCAGGGCTTCGTTCCGTTCGCGAAACAGATCCTATCTGCTGACCGCTATACTGGCTTGCAGATCCGTTGGACGAACAATCGGCAACGGAGGCTTGGTCACGACCAGTTTGACCCAGAGGGCATCCCCGCCCCTGAAATAAGACGTCGCGTTCGCCTTGCGCAATGCGTCCATGCTGGGCTGTTCCGTTCCGGAGGCTGCTTTGGTGAAACCCGGCAGCTCAAATATGACCCATGACCCCTGGTCCATCTCGGCCAGACTGAGAGAGACTTGCTGTCTTTCGGTCTTCACCAGGATCTCGGTGCCGGCACGCACAGTGCTCTGGTTGCCGGTGATGTGAAATTCCTTGCCATTTCGAACAAGCGCGATGGGCGCCTGCGGAGCAGGACGAGCGGCCGGAGCAGGACGAGCGGCCGGAGCGGCACCAGCGGCTGGACGATTTCCACCGATCGAAGAGAGGAAAGCGAACCGAGCGGTCCGAGTTTCGATATTGGCTGTGGCTGCAAGTTCTCCTCTACTATCCGAGAGATTCAGCCGACCGACATCACCCGTGCATACAGAGGCGTTCCAGGTGGGATGAATCACACAGCTGTCGTCCGTGACGACGCTGTCGTTCTCGCCGTCGTGGAGCATGATGTGGGAATCGGGGATGCCGGTCACCGAACCGTCCAGGTCGTGGATGGACAGAGTCCGGTAGCCCACGCCACCCCTGTTGTCGTTATCGAACCGGGTATCGATCTTCGGGAAATACACGGGCTTGGCATTGACGAATTTCGCACCGCTGACGCTGCTTCCGGTACTGACCCCCGAGCTCGCGAACAACAGCCAGGAAAGCGCTCCCGTTTTTCTCCGATCGTTGTCCTGGAAATTCACGAACGTCGTGTTCACCACATCATCGCGGTAATCATAGAATTCGTAACCGCGGATCGGGAAATCCGGAATTTTCCGCTTCGGGAGGCTGCGGCCATAGGCAACTTCTTCGGGCGTCGTGGGATTGCCGCTATTGTCGGTCTCGCCCACGACCAGCGAATCAACCAGCCGTGTTTTAAACCGTGAGCTGCCGAGGTCGCCGGCGGACGGCGTCATGCCAATCGCATTGTCGGCGAATTTCAGGCCGCTAAATACGAAGTAGTCGCCTCGGCTCCAGAGACCACCATTGCGGTTCTTGTAGCTGGTCAAGCTCTCGAAGTGCGTCTCCACCACTTCGCTATCCAGGTCAGCAGGATTTACCAACGGCAGGAACGGGATGGTGGCCAGACCGAAGGTGTTGTCTTCGTAGATGTTCCGGTCGAACATGAACCCGTCGAAGTTGGAATGGGCCACGTTGCCTCTGAATGCGCGCAGCGGCGTTCGGCGCGGCCAGATGGTCTTGCTGACTTCCGAATCCTTGAACTTCCCTTGCGGGTGTTCCGGCAGAGACAGCCAGAAACCGTTCTCCTCGGAACCGGCCGCCACATTGTCTATGAAGCTATTGTCCGGGTTGGTGATCCAGAAGGACGCCACTGTGTTGTCCGAAGGCAGCAGAACGTTCTTGCTGTGGAAGCTCATTTCCCTGTAGGCCTGACGATTCGCATAGTTGGCGTCTCTCTCTCCGTTGGCGGCGAGATTCGTGGGCACGCAGTCCAATGTCGGATGACACTTGGTCTGGATTGCCAGGTTCTTGATGAATTCATTGCCGTGCTCGATCCCGTCTTCGAGGAAGAAGCAGTGACCGACGGTGTTGTAGGTCACGTTGTTCTCCACGTGTAGGAAGTTCGTGCCATGCACGGTCACGCAGCGGTTGTAGGTGTCGTGGATCGCGGCGTTGCGGATGTACTGCCCTTTAGCATCGCCGACCAGGTGCCAGTGGATCGGATACCGGGCAAGAGTCATGTTCTGGCCCATGCGATTGAATTCGACGCCCTCGACAAACATCTTGCTTCCGGCCATCGCCATGACGTGCCCGCCGTAGAAGGACTGTTCCGCGTCGGCCGATGCCTGAAGTTTGATATTGCGTGTCAGCAAGCCGACTTCGCCGCGTTCATCGACGTCGAAGGTGATCTTGCCGAAGTGCATGTAGTCGAGCTTCTTGTCGAGCGTGATCGTGTTTCCGCTGACGGCGGAAATGGTTCGCCGCTCTGCCTGCCGGGGATCGTAATCCGTGGATGCGAGAACGATCTCGTCGCCGACGCGCCAGCCCGCGGCGTTCAGAACCTGTATAGAGGTCGCGCCTGCGTTGGCCGTGCTGGACAGCTTGGTCCAGGTGTTGGTTCGGTCACCGTGAAGATTGAGGGTCCCGCCCATGAGCATGATCCCGCGGTCCACGCGGTCCGTCGTTCCACCCACTCCACTGATGTCTTCGCCTTTGACGTTGTCGGTGAAGGTGATGGTGGCCTTGCGGGTGTGAGGGGCCTTTTCCGTGCCGATCTCCAACTCGCCGTGCAACATGATCCACTCGGTGGTGAGTTCAACGTCTTTATTGTTCGCGAAGCTCAGCTTGCCGTTGATCGTCAGACCGTTCAGCGGCGGGGTGTTGACGTCGAGCACCACTTCTTTGCCGGCGTCGATGGTGGCCTTGTCGCCTGCGACGGGCACCTTACGGTTGGGCCAGGTCGCAGGATCGGACCAGTTCGTCGCCTTGGCTGCCAGCGCTGCAGGACTCTGGGCCTGCACGATAGTGAACACGCTGACGAGCAACGATGCTGAAATCAACGACATCAAAAGGAACGAGCGATTCTTCTTCCTCATGACATGAACCTCCGATACTCGAAAAATGACCACCATCTAGCCCTACAGGATAGCGTGAAACGGGACGGCGCTTAGCGAAGGGGCCAACTTCGGGAGGATTGTCGGCGATCCGTACAGAGGTCGAGCCGGGCCAACCCCCTAACTCAGGCGCAATACATTTTCTGATCGAGTACACTTAGCTAGATCCCACACATGCCTCTCTCCGCCGGCGACAAACTCGGTCCCTACGAAGTACTTTCGGCCATCGGCGCGGGCGGCATGGGCGAGGTGTATCGCGCTACCGACACCCGGCTGCACCGGGAAGTGGCGGTGAAGATTTCCGCCGAGCGTTTCAGCGAGCGCTTCGAGCGCGAAGCCAAAGCCATCGCCTCGCTGAACCACCCCAACATTTGCACGCTGCACGACGTCGGCCCCAATTATCTGGTGATGGAACTGGTGGAGGGTCCCACGCTGGCGGAGCGAATCAATCAAGGACCGATTCCGCTGGATGAGGCGCTGAAGATCGCGCGGCAGATAGGGGACGCGCTGGAGGCCGCGCACGAAAAAGGGATCGTGCACCGGGATCTGAAGCCCGGCAACGTCAAGATCAAGCCCGACGGCACGGTGAAGGTGCTGGATTTCGGGCTCGCCAAAATGGGTGGAGCGCCCGCGTCGCCCTCGGAGAATTCGCCTACGCTCACGATGGGCGAAACCAAAGCCGGAGTGATTCTGGGCACCGCCGCGTACATGGCTCCGGAGCAGGCTCGCGGCAAGCAGGTGGACAAGCGCGCCGACATCTGGTCCTTCGGTGTCGTGCTGAATGAGATGGTCACGGGCAGACGCCTCTTTCGCGGCGAGGACCTCACCGAAGTGCTGGCCTCGGTGATCAAGGAGGAGCCGCGCTGGGATGCGGTTCCGCCTAAGCTGCAACGCCTGCTGAGGGCGTGTCTCGAAAAGGACCCGAAGCTGAGACTGCGGGATATCGGCGACGCCTGGCGGTTGTTGGAGGAACCTCCGCCTCCCTCTACCGCCGCCTCCGATCCCTCACGGCCGCGGGTCGGTACGGGAGGTTGGATTGCGGCGGGTGTGTTTGCGCTGGCGGCCGCCGCGGTGTCCGTGGTCCATTTCCGCGAGCAGGCGCCGGTGGCCGAGCCGGTGCGGTTTGAAGTTCCGCCGCCGGCGAAGAACAATTTCGATGTCTATCTGGCGCTCTCGCCGAACGGGCGGCATCTGGCCTTCACCGCTACTGGAGTGGATGGCCTGATTCGCATTTGGGTTCGAGATTTGGAGACTCTCGAAGCACGGCCCTTGAACGGAACGGAAGGCGCGGGCAGTCTGATGTGGTCGCCGGACAGCCGCGCCATCGCGTTCGGGGTTGGGCAGCAGCTCAAGAAGGTGGATATCGCCGGAGGCCCGCCGCTGACCTTGTGCGCCTCCCCGAATACCGTCGGATCCGGAGCCTGGAGCAAATCGGGCATGATCGTCTTCGGCGGCCGCGGGGCCGGACCCTTGCGGCAGGTTTCCGAAGCCGGCGGCGCCCCTTCGCCGGTTACCGAACTGGAAGGCGGTGGATACCATTCGTTTCCATCGTTCTTGGCGGACGGCCGTCACTTCGTCTATTACCGCAGCGCGGGCGGAGTGGAAAAGGCCGGGATCTACCTCGGCTCGCTGGATTCGAAGCCGCATGACCAGAGTTCCAAGCGGATGTTGGCAACCAGCTTCGGCGCGGTGTATGGGCCTTCCCCGAACGGAGGTTCGGGGCGGGTGTTGTTCCTGCGCGACGGCACATTGATGGCTCAGCCGTTTGACGAGAAACGCCTGGAATTTGCCGGCGAAGCCGTGCCCGTGGCGGAGCACGTGGGCAGCACGAATCAATACGGGAATTTTTCGGCGGCGGAGAATGGCAGCTTGGTCTATCGGACCGGAAGCGCGGGCAACACGCAGCTTACCTGGCTTGACAGTCAAGGGAAGGCGCTCAATCCCGTGGGAGAGCCCGGTCAGTACGCCATGATGGCGCTCGCTCCGGATGCAACCCGTGCAGTCTTTCGGCGCACTGGAGGCGGGGACCTGTGGCTGATGGAATTCGCGCACGGCGTGAGCACGCGCTTCACGTTTACGCAACAGGGCCTGAATGACTACCCGGTGTGGTCTCCGGATGGCAAGTACGTGGTATTCGCGTCCAACCGGACCGGCAGGTACGAGTTGTACCGGAAGACCGCCAACGGCGCCGGTGAAGACGAACTTCTGCTGCAGACCGACCAGGACAAGTTCCCAACCAGTTGGTCGCGCGACGGACGCTTTCTCCTTTACAATTCGATTGACCAAAAGACCGCTCGGGATATTTGGGTGCTACCTATGGAAGGAGACCGGAAGCAGATTCCGTTTCTGCGCACCGAGTTTGACGAAGGCTGGGGTGCATTTTCTTCCGACGCGCACTGGATCGCCTATGTCTCCGGAGAATCCGGCAGCTTCGAACTTTTCGTACGGCCATTTACGGCCCCTGGGTCTGGATCGCCCGGAGCCGCCGCGGGCAAATGGCAGGTATCCAAGGGCGGCGCCTTAACCGCAACCCCGTTTTGGCGCGCGGATGGAAAGGAACTGTACTACCGCAGTCCCAGTGGAGCGCTGATGGCCGTCGACGTGAACGCCAGCCCCACGTTTCAATCCGGGGCGCCGCATCGTTTATTTGACGTGCTGGCTGCCGCGCCGTTGGGTGTGACGGCGGATGGAAAGCGATTTCTGGCCGCCGTGCCGCAGCAGGAATCCGGTCCGCAGGCCATCACGGTGGTGCTGAATTGGCAGGCGGGTTTGAAGAGGTGACGGCCAAGTGCAGCTTCTCGACAAGTTAACAAAGCGCGCCGATCTCGCGGTCGCAGCACTAGCTAGAGGTACGCCAACAAGCGCCCCGCCGTTACGGCTCCCAACCAGCAGATCAACGCGGCCCACGCCAAGGGCTTGGCGCTCTCCGGCAGCGCGCCGTCCGGACCCAGATTGTGGAACACCTTCTTCCGCGTGCGCTGGAGCAGGGCTACACCCGCGAAGATGAAGACCATCTTGATGTAGAACGTGGGATCGACCATTCGTTTAGTTGCACTTGCCATCAGCAGAGCCGTACCGGTAACCGCATTCACCCAGAATCCGGACCACATCAGCGGATACAACCGCTCCAGCGGTTGCACCGGAATTTTGGGCGAAATTCCCAGGAGGCGCAGACTGATCAGACTGCTGATACCCGCCACCACGCCCATACCCATGACGTGCAGCCACAGAATGGTGGGATACGCCAAGATAGATTTCGATTCGCTCACCCACGTGCTGAAGCTGAGCTGCTCGATGGTGTCTAATATTTGCATCGCTGCGCTCCGATTTGCATGGCTACACTCCGTCCCCGTCGCTGTTCTTGTCGATGAGGTATCCCAGGATCCCCACCAGCACGGAGGCGCCGAGTGCAAGCGAGCTGACGATGAGAGCTAAGATCATCTATCCCTTCTTCTTCAAAACGAGTGGCCAAGGAACGGCAGCATCTGACCGCAGAAGATCACGCCGGTCCACAGCAAGATTCCGGACGCCGCGGCAACCCTCGCCGCCATGGGCGGTGTGTCGCCCGCCCCCAAGGTCCAGGGCTGGTCGAACACGGTGAAGTACACGGCGTTCGCGCCCGCCACCAGGATCAGAGCCAGCTTCCAGAAGAAGGTCCCGTTGGTGACGTAGAAAGACGTCGGAGCGCCGATAAAGAACAGCATACCCGTCACCACGTTTACGCCGAATCCTAACACTCCCCAAGGCAACAGGCGGTGCAGCGTGGAATACGGGATGCCCTTCAGGAAACCTAGCATCCGCAGGTCTACCAGCATCACCACGCCGAACAAGACCGATAGCCCGACAAAATGAATCGTCTCGCAGGCAGGCCAGCCCCAGGTGGCGTTCACAAAGGCGTCTCCGAGCGCTCTCGCCAGCGGCGGATTTGCTGCCGCTGCTTCCTCCTCGGCCGCTGTGAGATTTGGCTCCGTGCGAATCTCCGGGTGCCGGATCTCGCCGCCGATGACTGCGGCCCGACTCATCAGGCCGAAGGTCAGCAGCCCCGCGAGCAGGATCGCCCCCAGCGTCCCTTGAGGCAAGCGGGATAACCGCCGGTACTGCCATAGCCCCAGCCACGCCAAGACGCCCGTCAGTTCCATCACCCATAGCCCCTCGAACGCAGCAGTTTCGTGCGCGTCGATCCTGCCCTTGGAAACCTCGGGGACTTTGTCCAAGGCCAACTTCGCGGAGGTGCCCGTGACAAACGCCGGAATCGACAGAAGAGCGATGAAGAAAAAGATTCCCAGGCTGGTGCGCTTCACATCGTCGCTCTTGGCGACGATGCCCGTGAGGAACACGCCCAGTCCGACAATCATGCCGATGGTCGGGAAGTGATTCAGTAGAAGGTGTACGTGTGCCCAATTCATAAAAGACAGGAGTCAGGAGTCAGAAATCAGAAGTCAGAATGAGGAACGCCCCGCCGCTCGCGTGAGGGCCGTCTCCTGACTCCTATCTCCTGACTCCTGTCTTCTTTTTCAGTGTCGCAGCTGCGTGGAGAGGTTCCCCTCCTCGTACACTTCGCAATTGGCGCGCTCATGGATTACTCGTGGTGCGCCAGCTTGTGCCCGCAGAATCCTGTCCGGCATCACCCACGGCTCGATCAGGTAGGGGTCCTCGATGGTCACCTGGTAAAGAATCTCATCGCCCTTCCGCGTGAACTTCTCAATCATGTGCATCTCGGCGGAATGGAGCAGGCCGCCGCGTCCGAACCAGGTTGTATCGACGAAGTTGTTGGAATCGATCACCAGCGTGTCGCCCTCCCATTTGGCGGTCGAAAGCCCCATGTAGTAAGCCTCGACCGTCGGCCGGGGCGCGGGGCCGCCGATCGCAACGTCGCGGAATTCCATGTTTCCCCCGCCGTAATCGCTGGTTGTGTAGAAAAAGATGATGTCGGTCGGCGTCTGGATAATGCGCGACGGCGTACCCTCCCGCGGGAGTCCCATCG
>Ga0207110_10230_pt1 | contig 13298 bp, 11 predicted proteins | sample Alteio_BWMinHeat_74_FD_153582 | JGI IMG/M metagenome (GOLD analysis project Ga0207110, IMG submission 153582) | Enriched cells from forest soil in Barre Woods Harvard Forest LTER site, Petersham, Massachusetts, United States -... | ecosystem: Environmental > Terrestrial > Soil > Temperate forest >...
CTTTGACCGCGTCCTACACGTTGCCGTCCGGCGGGTCAGTAACAAGCCAATCGTGGACGATCCCCGGAACCAGCGCCAACCCGCCGACCGCGATTAGTAATTTTACCGTTACTTCAACCAGCGGCGGACCCGTCACACTGACCGCAAACCAACTCGCCGCGCAATCGATCACCTTTTATTGGATTGTGCCGACTGCCGCAAACAGCCCCAACACAGTGACGTTCACGCTCAATTACAAGATTAACGGCACAGCGCAGCCCGCCGCCACTGCCACGACAACGTTCACCGTAGTCGGCCCGACCGCGCCCAACGTGGTTACCTGCGGAGGAAACGTACCGGGCAAGTCGTGCCCAAACGGGCAGAGTGGACCGTTGGGAACGGTAGTGATAAATCCCGGACCCACCCTTGCCTTTGGAAACACCTCTTCCAATATTGGGATCGTTTTCAATGCGTCTGCTACACCACCTTCCGGATATTCCAATAGTTTTACATGGGTGCATTTAATCACGGCTAACACCATTACTATTAAAGCAAGTAACGTCACATTTACTTGTATCCAGAACACGCAACCCGCGAACACGAATAACGGAACAGGCCTCGACACAGAGTTCCCGTACGGAACCGGAACCGCAGTCGATGACAACCCCGACTTTCCTTTGGACACGAGCTACGGGACCCAGATCACGGGAGTTACGGAGGTAGTTGACAGCCCTTTTTCAGCTACCATGTATTTGCTCTGGAGCCCTGGTCTGACCAACTCCATTCTTGTCCCGCTTGGCTCAGTCGCTTGGCAGTGGTCCGGCGACGCCAAATATAACGCAGGAACACAGACATGGTCTGTCGCGTCGGGTTCGGGCAGCGCGAGCCAATTTCAAAGTAGCACGGCATATCCGACATGGAGCAGCATAGTGCCGTTCACTGGCGCGACATGCCATTAAATTGTTCCAGTTGAGGGCTAAGGAGGAAAAAAATGAAACTGATAGCATGTGCTTTGACATCTGTACTTTTGGCGGGAGCAGGCATTGGCACACCGCAGCCGTTCTCCCTCAGCATACTGGGACCGCAGGGACCACTTAAGCATGGCTCGCTTGTCGAACTCACGGTCACACTTACAAATCGCTCGGTTGGAGAGATTGTAATAAGGGACAGAAACCGCTCCTGCGATTATGAACTGGAAGTTCGCGAAAGTAGCGGCCAACCGGCACCCGGGACAAGCTACAAGCGGGCACTCAAATGCAGCAATAAATTTGCAGTCACGGCAGGTAAGAATAGCATCAGAAACCTAAGACCAGGCGAATCTTACAGCGATTCGATGATCGTGAACCAGCTATATGACCTCAGCCGTCCCGGCAAGTACACGATTCAAGCGAGTCGCGCGATTCCCCAGGAACTAGGAGGGGGCACCGTACAGTCAAACATCATCACACTGACAGTAACTCCTTAATCTTAACGGAGGCTAAGGAAAACACGCTTCGATAAATGTGACGGCGTAAAAAGATGGGAGGGGATTCGGTCTCCTCCCATCGAAGGCAGGAAAACGGATGTCGCCCGACCCCATATCCGTATTCGCCAGAATAATGGTCGCGTTGCGCCTGCGGTACAGGCTTCTTAATCTCCACTACGAAGCAGCGTGGACCGACAGTTGGAGTCACCGCCGCTGCCAACACGAACACCGAACACTGATGGAAGCGGCAAACTGTGCCATGCCTCACGGTGCAGGATGGTATGTCTTCGCTGTGGAAGGAGACACGCCCCGACAATTAAGCGAGACGGAAGACCGGATCGTGGATGAGTTTCGGAGCGGCAAGTGAGTCCCAGCAAAACAGCACATGGGGGTCTGCAACGGGGAAGCGGCGGTCAGAACTGCCACTGAAAAGTACGGAGGATTTACGAAAATAAATCTCTTATCAATTTTGATTTTGGTTTTAGCGGGCGCGACTCCCGCACCACCCACTAAGGCCCCCTTCACGCTTGTGTTGACCATGGAAAATCCCACCGTTACCCTTGGCTCAGACGCCCGGGTAAAGGTACAGTGGACAAACACTTCTGACAAAGCGTTAGATTCCAGTGCAAACATTCTTGACGCAACAAATGTCGATCCGAACTTCTTATTCGAACTCCTCGACGACAGTGGCCGCCCCGTCCCGAAGAAGGTGTATAAGTTCCCACAGACTTCGGGGCACGCGGAGTTCGGAAAGCTCAAACCTGGCGAGACCATCACACATGACGTAAATCTCCTCCGCCTGTTCGACCTTAAACATTCGGGCAAATACACACTCCAAGTATCGCGTCGAGTACCGGAAGCACTTGGCGGTGGCACCATCAAATCCAACATTGTCACGATAATACTGACGTAAGGGAAACCGCTTGCGGTCGGAAAAGGATGGGAGGGGATTCAGTTCCTCCTCTCATCCTCTTTTTAGTAGTTGCGCAAGGGGCCAGAACTGAAAGGAAGGGCCGGGTGCCCCAGGTTGCGCTTTTCTACCTGGGGGTTTTGATTTTTCGGGATCGAAGGCGGGAGGCGCATCCTTAGCGGCGAGAAGGACACATGCGCATTTTTTCCCTACCGAGCCATTTTTTCAAAGTGGCAACATGGAGGTAACCAAGACCCCACGAATCCACCCAAGGAGAACAGAATTCTTATGGCCCTTCTCGACTCCATTGTAAGTGCCAATTTTAGAAGTGAAAACGCTGGCCGGGTGGTCGTTTTCCCCGGGGATCGCCGCCAGCGCGGCTACCTTGTCAAGTCTCCGGCTGAGGAACTAAAAATCAGATCCTTTCTGAAAATGTTCTATGGCGCTCATTTTTCAATCCTCTTTCTGGGTTATTTATTGGGCTTTGAATGGTCGAGGCAAATCTACCGTGCATTGGGCAGGCCAGAGGCGCACATGTTTAGGGCTATGTGTATTTCTGCCGGGGGATTTCTTCTGGTCGCGGGAGTCCCCTATTTTCTGCTTTGGACGTCCTACAAGAAGGCCTTCGTAAGTTTCGTTTCGCCCGAAGATGAGGTTTTGGTATCGGGGGACCGTGCCGCCCGGCCACGTATTCTCGCTTTGATTGCTGGTGCTGCGCTGATCCTCTTGGGTTTGGGCGCGTTTTTGGTATTTGCCGTTAGCCATAAGCCATAATGTCACCCTGCGCCTGGCGCCCGCGCCTTAATTCCGAAAAACGCCTTTGGGCCGGGTGCCCCAGGTAACGCTTTTCTACCTGGGGGTTTTGACTTTTCGGAATCGAAGGGTGGGATCTTTACTCCTGTCCCTTTTCTAGTTTCTGCCTTCTAGTTTCGCAAGCGCGACGCAGGTCTGTAACCCGCAAGGTAACTGACCGGGCACGAACACAACACGGAGGTGCACTGCTCTTATAAGCTGTTCTTGACTCAATTTTTGGATGACGGGCGCCCGGCACAGCGCAAGAACTCTCCCGGCACGTAACGGAGGTTGTATGAGAAAACGATTGCAATTTGGATGGCTCTTCAGCTTGCTATGCCTGACGGCCTCCGTCCCCGCGTCCGCGCAGAAGAAAATAACCGCCAACGAAGCCAAAGCCCATTTCGGAGAGACTGCTACGGTCTGCGGCGCCGTGGTCAGTACGCGCTTTGCGGATACCACCTACCGCCAGCCCACCTTCTTGAATCTCGACCGCCCCTATCCCAATCAGGTTTTCACCATCGTGATCTGGGGCGACAATCGCAGCAAATTTGGAAGGCCCGAAGACGAATACAACGGTAAGCGCATTTGCGTCACCGGAAAGATAACCGCCTACGCCGGCCTCCCCGAGATCGTCGCCGAAGACCCCAAGCAACTCCATCTCGATACAGAAAAGTAGCCGTATCCTTCGCGATCGGATCCCGGCCGGTGGCCGCGCCTTACTTCCGAAAAACGCCTTTGGGTGCCGGGTGCCCCAGGTAACGCTTTTCTACCTGGGGGTTTTGACTTTTCGGAATCGAAGGGTGGGATCTTTACTCCTGTCCCTTTTTAGTTTCTGCCTTCAAGTTTCTAGTTTCCCCTTTTGCTCGTTGTTACCTTTTGACCCCGCCAACCAGCGCCCTCCAAAGTCTCTGTTATGAATCGCTTGCGACCCAAAAAGTTGTCCTTGACAAGTACGGTACTTATATGGTAATATCCGTTGTGATCGTCAGCCATATTCCCGATTCGGCTCTCTCTTCTCTGCGTATCCTCGGCGCTCTCACCGTCTCAGCGTTATCCTTTTCCGTTGTTTTTTCCCCGGCTGGCTTCTCGTGTCACCAAATTCCACTCACCCTTTTGTTTTCTTTCACTTACAAATTGCCCATTTTTTATCCCCTTTGTTTTGACATTCATACATGTAATGGGGGGGTGTACCCCCCTCCCAATCCCAAAAAGGAAAAAACTCATGAACACCACACTCGATAGCCCCGTCTCCGCCGTAGCTCCCGTGCCCGCGCCAGTGAAAAACGATCCGTCACGCTGCCCCTACATCTATTCCAACGGCAAGCGTTGCCGCCTCCCCGGCTTGCGCGCGCACCATGGCTTCTGCCTCGGCCACTCCAAGCACATCACCCCCGTTCCCTTTCCCGCTAACTCCTACGACGACTCCGAAGACCTCTCCCCCGATCTCCTCCCCCAACTCTCCGAATTCGATTCCGCCCTCGATGTAAAACTTTTCCTCGCCCGCCTCCTCGTCCTCGTCACCAAAGGCCGCGTCTCCCCTCGCCGCGCCTCCGTCCTCGCCTACATCACCAACCAGCTCCTCCACTCCCACCACGCCATCGACCGCAAGCACGCTAGCGACCTTGCAAACCGCCCCCTCACCATCGACTTCGGCGATTTTACCTGCCGCGCGCGCTAACACAGGGACAAGCTTCCATGATCACTCCCGCTCATCCATCCGTCGGCTTAGCCATTGTAGGGGCGCAGCACGCTGCGCCCTCTTCGTGGCTATCGCCGGGCAGGATCAAACTTCTGGTCCAGGTAGATCCACAGAACCCGCGAAAGAAAGGTGATTGCCGGGGCCAGCGGCAAAAACAATACGACGGCCCAAAGTACATCCTTGGTGATCCACCAGCCCGTGGCCGCCCAGATGAGAAAGGCGAACAACGCAATGACCGGCAATCCCAATCCGTAGCTGATGTACATGGCGCCAAGGAAATAGCCCGGCTCGCGCTCATAGCGCAAATGGCAAACCGAACACTCTTCCTGCATCTTCGGGAAGCCGAGAAAAATGGAATGATGAAAGATTTTTCCAACACGGCACCGCGGACACCGCTGGTGAAGAATATCGTTGAACGTGGAAATCACGCCGGGCTTCATGGGACTGCATCAGTGTAGCGCGATGCAAGCTTTGCGGTAGCGGGTTGCGAGCCGAATGCATGGAGGAACAGAGGCGTGGGCCCCGCTGAAAACCAGCCGGAGTGTTGCAGGCAGCGGAATGGAGTTGTATAGTGGCCTCCAATTCCCAGGCCCCGCAACAATCCCCGGCAAATCCTCGATGGAGAGAAAACGATGAAAAAACCACTATGGTTTGTATTGCTACTGTCCGTGCTGACTCCCGGTCTGGCAACGGCGCAGAGCGTTTTCGACGGCACCTGGAAAGTGGACCTCAAGACGGCGCAGTTCCCGACGAAGCCTGATGTGTACCTGCTGCAAGACGGCATGTACCACTGCAAGACCTGCGTTCCCGTCATTGACGTTAAAGCCGATGGCCAAGACCAGAAAGTCATGGGACATCCGTATTTTGACACCATGAGCATCAAGCTTGTGGATGATCGCACCTATGAGGAAACCGACAAGAAAAACGGCAAGGTGGTTACGACTTCCAAAACGTGGGTCTCGGCCGATGGAAACACGCTCCTCTTCGAATTCAGCGACAGCAGCGCATCGAGCGGCGACCCGGTAACCGGCAAAGGGCAAGAGACGCGAGTCGAGAAAGGCCCGGCGGGTTCGCATGCCGTTTCAGGCTCCTGGCGAATGTCGAAGATGGAGGGCATGTCGGATAACGGGCTTGCTTTCACCTATAAGGTAGCGGCCGATAGCCTGACCATGAGCAGTCCGACGGGGCAAAGCTACACTGCAAAACTAGATGGGACGGACGCGCCCTACAAAGGCGATCCCGGCACAACGAGCGTCTCCGTGAGACAAGTGGACAAAAACACCATGGAAGAAACCGACAAACGCGATGGGAAAGTGATCACCGTCAACCGCATGACCGTTTCCGCGGACGGCAAAAGCATGACCATCGCGTTTGACGACAAGCTGCACGGAACGACTGGCAAGATCGTGGCGCAGAAACAATAGACCACGCTTGAGCGTGCATGGATGCCGATTGAGGCGGCGCGCGAAGACGAAGCGCGCCGCTAGGATTTAATTTGGTTAGTGGCCGCCTCCCACGTGACCGCGGCGCGGCGGAAATACGATTCGTTGGCCATGTGGCAGGCCAACGCCGCGTTGTGGCCGAAGACGGCGTCTTCCGTGACGGGCTGGCGCGACTTCACGGCCCGGAAAAAAGTCCAGAGATGAGGTTTTAGCTCGTCCCAGGATGCGCCGTGATAACTGAACGATTCCGCAGTCGGCTCCTTGCCGGGAGCGGGATCGTGTTCGGCGTGCCACTGCTTCAAGTACGCCTCGAGGAGCGCGTGCGGATAGCTGTAGGTGTAATAACTCGGCCAAGCGTCCTCGCCGGATTGCGGCGAGAGGAGAATGCCGTTCTCGGTGACTTCCAGAACTCCTTTTGAGCCTTGGAACCGATAAATCTCCGGCGACTCGCATCCGAGATTGAGCCGAAGATAAACGGGAATGTTCTTCCCGGTATATTCGAATAACGTGGCATGCACGTCCGGCATGTTGCGCCCATCGGGCCAGCGGAAAATCCCGCCGGTGGACAGGACGCGGCGCGGCGGCTCGTTCCAGCCAAGCATGTAATTCATGCCGCTGACGAGATGAACGAGAAGGTCGCCGGCGACGCCAGTGCCGTATTCTTTCCAGCAGCGCCAGCGCGCGAAAATTTTTCCGTCGAACGCGCGCTTGGGAACATCGTTTTGCCAAGTGTCCCAGTCCAGCGTTGCCGGAGAAAGATCCGGCGGCGGAGGATACTCCCACGCGCCCGTAGGATCGTTGCGGCCGAGCGAGCCTTCAACAAGATTCAGATTTCCGATAACACCTTGCCCGAGAAGTTCTTTTGCTCTTGTGCAAATCACAGAGCTTACGCGCTGCGATCCGATTTGAATGATGCGGCCGGTTTTTTGCGCGGCGGCCACCATGGCCACGCCGTCGGCGGCGGAATGCGACATGGGCTTCTCGCAATAAATATCTTTGCCGGCATTCACGGCATCCACGACGACGCGTTTGTGCCAATGATCGGGAACAGCGGCGACGATGCAGTCGATCTCCTTGTTGTCGAGCAACTCTTGATAACGCCGCGTCGTCGGTAAATTCGCGCCGGCGATTTCTTTGGCGAGGGTGTGGCGGCCGTCGTAGAGATCGGCGGCGGCGACGCATTCGACGCCGGGCAATTGAATTGCGTTTTTTAACAGGCCGGAACCTTGCATGCCGATGCCGACCATGCCGAAGCGCACGCGGTCGCTCGGGGCGACCATTTGCGTGGGAAGAGGAATGCGTTCGGGATCGAGAAGGATGGTGCGCGCGGCGACGAATGCGCCGGTAGCGCCGGCGGTGCGATGGAGAAATTCGCGGCGGGAGAGATCTTTTTTTGAAGTTTTCATGGTGCGCTCCTGAAAAAAGTTGACAGTCGAAAGTTAAAAGTTGAAGGCAGAAGCAAAAACGTTCGGCTCAGAGCGTTTATTTCGTTTCGTTGGACGTAAGTCGGATTCGAAATGGCCCCCGGAGTAACCTCAAAAGCGGGAGCTAAGCTCCCGCACTCCATATTATTTCAGCGGCTGGACGCTGACCTCTTTGAAGAAGACGACGTCCTTCTTGCTGTGATTCTGGAGGCCGATGTAGCCTTCGTTGGGGCGCGGGCCGCGCTGTGGTTCGAATTTGAATTTGCGCTCGGGGACGGGCTGGCCTTCGGTGTAGTCGGTGACGGTGACATCGTTGAGCACGACGAGAGTGTGCGGACCGTCGAGAGTGATGATCATCGTGTTCCATTCAGGCCCGTATTTTCCGGGGCGCGCGAGAGGTTTTGTAAGTGAATATAAAGTTCCTGTGACGTGGTATTCGTCTTCGCCGGGCGAGTCGTTGTCAATTTGCACTTCGTAACCGTAGTGGACGGGCATCCATTCTTCGCGGGGCTCGATGGGGACTCGAATGAAGACGCCGGAATTGTCGTTGTGGTCGCGCATTTTGTAGACGACGCGGATTCGGCAGTCTCCGAGTTTTCCACCAGTCCAGTAAAGCAGACCCATGCCGCCGTGCGTTCGAATGAGGCCGTCTTCGACAGTCATTTCGCCGGGGCCGACGTGTTTCCAGCCGGTGAGGTCTTTGCCGTTGTATAACGATTTCCATTGCGGGGATTGCGGGCGCGCGGCGGCGATGGCGAAAAGAGTCGAGAGGACGGCGAGCGTTAGGACCGTTACGCGTTTGGGCGAATTCATCGCGTGATTCTCCTTGGGAAGAACGAGCCAAGCACGGGCGCAGCGGTGCTGCGCGCCTACAAGGAAAGTTCAGAATTGCAGGTTGCGCAGATAGGTGTAGCTGATTTTAATGTCGTCGAAGGCGGATTTCGGTTCGTCGTTTTCGACAAAATAATGTTTGATGCCGGCTTTTTCGGAATAGGAAAGGATGCGCTTCCAGTCAATGGAGCCCTGGCCGACGTCCGCCAGGCGCCCGCCAATTCTGACCGCAGAGCCGGTGGCGCCCTTGTAGGTGTCCGTGGCGTTGGGGTCCTTGATCCAGTCTTTTATGTGAACGAGCGGGAAGCGGCCTGGATATTTTTCGAAATAGGCCACAGGATCCTTGCTTGCGACGCTGATCCAGCACAGGTCCATTTCCATGGCGACGAATTTGGGATCGGTTTCCTGGAGGAAAAAATCGTAAGGAAGTTTTCCTCCTAACGCGGCGGAAGAGTCGAATTCGAAGGAATGATTGTGGTAGCCGAACTGGATGCCGACCTTCTGGCTGGCTTCGCCGGCTTTGTTGAAAAGATCGGCGGCGCGCTGCCATCCGCTGGCCTGTGCGCGCTGCTTCTCGTCAATCCAAGGGCAAATAATATAGTCGTGGCCCACGATCTTGGCGGCTTCGAGGGCCTCCGGCCATCGTTTCTCAACGATGTCGTATCCCGCATGGGTGGAAGGGGAAGTCAGGCCATTGCTGTCGAGGAGCGTGCGGACGTCTTTCGGAGAACGGCCGAAGTAGCCACCGTCGGCAGAAAAGAGGCCGGCGAATTCGACTTCCTTGTAACCAGTGGCAGCGACTTTCGCGATGGTACCTTCGAAGTCGGTTTTCATGTTCGCGCGCACGGTGTAAAGCTGCAGGCCGACGCGGTCGATTTTGTGAACGGTGTCCGCTGCCCATGCTGACGTGGCGGCGGTAGCGAGAGTTGCTGCGACGGAAGTGCCGATAAATGTGCGCCGATTCATGCGCGCATTTTACTCTTTCCGGGGAAGAAGGGAACAGGGATTCGCCAGAAAAGCAAAAGTGCGGCCCGACACAGTTGGACAACAGTTCTCTTTTCTCAGGTGGTCATTTTAGAACGGGAACTTCGCTCGAATTCCCATGATGCGGGGATCGTGGGCGCTCATCACAAGTCCGAAGAGTCCGCCCGGGTTCACAAGCTGACCCGTCACGGGATCCTTGACGAAATTCGGGGCACCCAAGAAGCCGAGTTAAAAATGTGGCCGGCGCGCACGGGCGCGGCTTACATGTAAAGCTTCAAAGCCAGCTGCAACTCGCGCGCGGTGCTGATGGTGGAAGAAATCTTTCCGAACGTGGGAGAACCCACGAGGGAGTCTGGTCCCGCAAAATGAGGATGATTAAAGGTGTTGAAGGACTCGGCGCGAAATTGCAGGCGCATTCCTTCGCGGACCTTGGCCAGTGAAAACTCCTTGAAGAGAGACATGGAGACGTCCCGGGCGCCCGGCTGACGGACGTTGGAAACGGTGCGCGGAGCGCTGCCCAGAGTGAAGTTCGCGGGAGCGGTGAGTACGCCAGGATTCGCCTGGCTAGAGTTCGCAAAATAGCTGACCGCCGGATCCGCGTTCGTTACCGAGAATTGCTCCGGAGATCCCGCGGCGCGCGTCAGCGTACCGAGAAGATCGGGACGCTGGCCGAAGGTCGGAATATTGCCGGAGTTGCAGAAATTGATCTCGCAAAAGAGCAAAGGAAGGATAGGCCTGCCATTGTCTATGCGGACGATGCCGTTGGTCTGCCAGCCGCCGACGATGGCGTTAACGAACGAGTTGAGCTTGCGTCCGAATTGCCTGCCATGACCAACAGGTAATTCGTAGACATAGCTGAACTGAAAGACCTGAGGGATGTCAAAAACGGATTCAGCCCGTTCGCCACGCAAATCGTAAGGGTTTTGCACAGAGAGAATGGTGCCGGTATTGAGGAAGCCGCCGCCAAGAAAGACGACGCTATCGTCGGTGGCAGAGGCATCGTCAATGGACCTGGCGTAGGTGTAGGTCATCAAGAATTGCAAGCCGTTGGAAAATTCCTTTTCCGCACGGATTTGCAGCGCGTGGTAAATGGAGTTCGCGATTGGCGGAGAGTCACCCTGGAAATTGGTATATTGCGGGTGGGGCAGCAGGAGCTGGAACTCCGGAACCTGGGGCGCCGCAAGACTGCTGGCCAGATTGCAAATGTAGTGGGTCGGATCACAGGTTTGCCCCGGATGCGCTGTAGGATCGAAAAAGAAGGGATTGGCTACCAGGTTGTTGAGATTTCCGATCTGCGTGGGTGTCATGCCCGCGATTGCGGATTGGGGAAGGATGTTTTGATCGCGGAAGCCGCCGAGATATAGATGAGTTCCTTTCTTGCCGACGTAGGTAGCGTCGAGGAGGACTTTGCCGGGCAGCTGCTTTTGAAAGCCGAAGCTCCAAGCCTGCTCGTAGGGAGTGTTTTGACTGACTCTGGGAATGGGGCCAACCGCGGCCGAGCCGATATCGTTGAAGGCTCCCAGGGAATTTCCGGGCGGGGGCGCGACGCCGCAGGCGAAGGGTGCCACGAACGAACAGGAAGTATTGCTCAGGCGATTGTACGGGGTGGCATGGTCGAGGTTGAAGGTCGTGAGCCAAGGAGGCTGAATGTTGAAACCCTGGTAGCCCCACGGCCCGGTTCCCGCAGCGCCACTGCGCGGAGTGGAGTAATAGATGCCGTATCCGCCGCGAACCACGAAGGTATGCGGCAATTGATAAGCGAAGCCAAAGCGCGGCTGAATTTGCTTGTAGTCGGTATAGTAGTTTTGGCGGTTGCTTGGGCTGACGAAGACTTCGATGCCGGTCAGGGAGCTGAGGTTTTGCGCTTCGTTCGCGGGCAGACCCTGTAATTGTTGGGAGGTCAGTTGCAGGGGAGACGCCGCAGTGGGATTCAGCCAGTTCATGCGATTGAAGCGCTCGGTTCGAGGAGTGTTCAGCTCATAGCGCAGGCCAAGATTCAGCGTCAGTTTCGGCTTCACCTTGTAGTTGTCCTGGACGAAAGCGCCGTATTGAAAACTCTGGGTGCTGACAAAGTTGTTGAAGCCCTGTTGGCATGGGGTGCAGCCTCCCGTGCCGCCGTTGAACGAGCCGACGCCGGTCAGAAAGCTGGCCAGGCCATCGCCGCCGGTTGACACTCCGCTCGTTTGAGCCGTCTCCGAGCTGATTTGAGATGTGCCGCTCTGGTCAAAACCGAAGAAGCCGGAGGGCCAACCTGGATTGCCGTGATTGATGCGGCGGGCGCGCCATTCGCCGCCGAACTTCAGCTCATGCTTGCCGCGGACCCATCCAACCGAGCCACCCAGGTGATAGGCGTCCTGGCCTTCTCGCGTGATGCTGAAGTCCGCCGTTCCCAGGTTGTGACCGGCATTGCCCGAGCTATAACCGGCGATGGCGATGGAGGGGATGGTGCCAAAACCGGTATTCAGATAGGAGGGTAATCCCGTCTGGGCAAACAAAGTGGAACCTATATTGGGGATTGCGCCTGCGATGCCAGGAAAATGATCGGATTCGCGGAGATAGCCAAAGGTGACGGTGGTGACTACCGTGGAGCTGAAAGTGTGAGTTTCATTGAGTGTCAGTTGATATTGCTTGGTGGTTCCCGGGCCGCCGGTGCAAGGGTCAACAAAATTTCCAAAGCAATTGAAACTTGTTAAGGATATTTTCTTCTGGGAATACCTCGCGCTGAGGAGGTCTTTGTCGCTGAAGCGGTGGTCGATCTTGATGTCAAACTGATTGTCGGATTCGGAGTTAGTTCCGGCCGAGAAGAAATTGCCGTTCTGGATGTCACCTAGAGTCGCGAAAGGCTGGTTGGGCTTGGGGAAAAGCAGGAATAGTTTTGCGGCCGCGGGATCAATCAGATTTCCGGGCTGCGCCGCGAGCTGGAAGGGAGTGCCGTTGAGATTCGGATTGCCGGGGCTCTGATAGGCGGCGAGATTGTCGAAGGGGATGAAGGCGGTGCGCAACGCGCCTGGCCCTGCGGAGTTGGCGGGATCGGGATTGGAATTGAAAGTGCCGGAATACGGATCCCAAAGCTGCCCGGCAGGGAAAAATGCGTTGTTGTGGTCCAAACACTGGCCAAACGTCGGGCTGCCAACCGTAGTGTCCCAATGAGCATTAGTGGTTGAGCCCGGAGCATCCGGTTGTAGAGAACAAAGCTCGCTGAGGTTGCCCAACGCGGGAGCCCCCACGGGGCAGGTAGCCGAGGGGTCCCCTCTCATACAAAGCGTGGGAACGCTCATGCTTCCCGAGGAGGCATCGGTATGCGCGCGAGTGCCCTCGTAGTCGAAGAAGAAAAAAGTTTTGTCCTTCCGGATTGGTCCGCCGACGGTGCCGCCAAAATTGTTTCTCTTCAACGCAGGGATGGGCTGGCCGTTGGCATTGTTGAACCAGTCGTTGGCGTCCATGACGGAATTTCGAAAGAATTCATAAGCACTGCCGTGGAATTGATTGGAACCGGAGCGGGTGACGACGTTGATGATGGCTCCGACAGCGAAGCCGTACTCGGCGGAGAAATTGGTTTGCTCAACTTTGAACTCCTCGACGGAGTCCACCGAGGGGGTGTAGAGGACATTCTGAATGCCGCTGTTCTGATCGAAATTAGTGGCGCTTGCGCCGTCAATCAAAACATCCGCGGTGGCGTTTCGGCTTCCGTTGGAATTGAAATTGATGCCGCCCTGGGAGCTCTTGCTGCCCGGTGCGTCGGTCTCGGTCACGCCGGGAGCTAGGTACG
>Ga0207110_10226_pt2 | contig 13284 bp, 8 predicted proteins | sample Alteio_BWMinHeat_74_FD_153582 | JGI IMG/M metagenome (GOLD analysis project Ga0207110, IMG submission 153582) | Enriched cells from forest soil in Barre Woods Harvard Forest LTER site, Petersham, Massachusetts, United States -... | ecosystem: Environmental > Terrestrial > Soil > Temperate forest >...
TCATCTGCCTCGTAGCGCGATATCGACTTCCGTCTCGCAAAGTGTCGACGCGTGCAAATCGAAATCTTCTCTGGTCCCACTCACGGAGCAAACGCGCCTCGGTCACTCGAAGGTAAATCAAAACCAGAAGGCTTCCCTATGTTCATATTCTCTGCCTCCTGCTTGTAATATTCGAGAATTCCGTGTGCCGGCCTCATGGATTGTTGCTTGAACCAATCCAATGCCTGAGAGGTTGAATCGGCCTGGTCATCGAATTTCGCGTTAGGGAACCCCGTCAGTTCATGCAAGTACTCGCCCAACCACGGTGCCTTATCGGGGAGGTGAACAAAACCATTTTCAATCGTGCTTGTGACCGAATTCATGCGCATGATCTTGTCCATTGTTGGTTCGTACTTCTTGATCGCGTGCATTCTCTCGCTGACCAGTTCTTGGATCAGTTGCGTGCCCGACGCCTTATCTTCAATTAAAATCGTTTTGGGACCAAACGCCTCCGCCTGCTCCCGCACCGCGCGCTTCAATTCCGGATAGCCAAGGCGTTTGCGAAAGACACGGAGCAGGTAGACGTGCTTTTCTTTAATGCCCCATGTCGTGCAGACGCTGTAGTCGCTTAGTTCCGTGGGTTTGTTTGCGCTGTCCCAACTTTGAAAGATCATCTCGAATTTCGCAGGCAGATTAGACGTGGTGTAGGTATTAAACCATTCCGCTTTCACCATTCCGCCGCCGACGGGAGCTGGGGCTTGCTGGTATTGGCCGGCAAAGTTGTACTCCCCCAGAGCTTCCCGAAGATGATTCAGTATCTCCAGCGGCTCGCGCTCCGGATGCAGAGCTTCGCCAGTTCGACGCTGAAAACGCCGCGTTCCATAGGGTGTTTGAATCACATGAGTCTCGTCCTCTTCCGCAATAGCGGGGAACCGGATCACGGTCCAAGGTTCTATGCCGAGAACATGACCAACAAGGTCATCCTCGTGCAACCGCTGCATGATCAAAATGATCCGCCCCTTTCTCTTGTCGTTTAGTCTGCTGTAGGAGTTGCGATCGAACCAGTCATTGACGGTTTTTCGCTGACCATCGGAAAGCGCTTCGTCTGGTTTTAACGGATCGTCGATGATGAGGAACTCCGCGCCCCTGCCTGTCAGCAAGCCCCCGACTGACGTCGCTAGGCGAACCCCTTGCCCCGTGGTCATGAACTCCTCGATCGCCTGACGCCCAGATAACAGTCGGGTGTGAGGGAACACTGCCTGATACCAGCCGCTAGCCATGATTGTCCGACAGTCCAAGGAATGCTTGTTGGAGAGTTCCTGGCCGTAGCTCACACCGACGATTTGAGCGCTTGGGTCATGACCCAGGAGAAACGCGGTGAAGGCGACGGAAGCACAGTGCGACTTCAAAGATCGCGGAGGTTGATTGATAATTAGGCGCGTTATCTCTCCTCGTCGGCAGGCTTCCAGTGCCGAAGCGACCACCTCAATGTGCCAGTTCGGCAGGAATGTTGCTGTCGGGTTCAGCTGATAGAAGGAGCGCTCGATGAACGCGTTCAGGTCATTACGCAAAAGGGCATGGTAATCACTCAGTGCCAGATTCATTTGAACCTTTTTGATTCTCCTTCCGGGCGGCTTCAAAGCGTTCCAGAATCCCGACAATAACTTTCTCGTCGTCTTCCTCAAGAGCAGGTTTTGAAATGGTCGCTTGGACTGTACGATCTTCAGCGGAACGCACCAACGCTGACAGTAACTGGAGCGCTTTCAATTCGCCTGATGCCGCTTTATTGCTGAGCTGCTTGAAAGCGGCTTCGAGCTTAGTGATGGTCTTTCGTTTGCCGTTTTCGTTGATGACCACTCTCTCTCGCAGAGTCCGTTCGAGCACCGTTGCCATGTTGAGCGCGCCCTTTGGGCGGCCTTGGGGATTCCCGGACTGCCCCTTCTTGAAACGCGTGCGTTCAGGCGGATTGCAGTAGCCCACCTTTGTGGTCACCGGCTTCTCCAACCTACTTTGCTCGGTCATGGTTCTCCTCTTCCATTTCGTTGAAGGTTCGACCTGTTGACTCCTGAACTGCGCTTTGACCGGTGAAAACTTGCCAGCGCCGCACGATCGTATCGACGTAGCGTGGGTCAAGCTCAATGCCGCAGCAGGGGCGGCCAGTACGCTCGGCAGCAATCACCGTCGTGCCGCTTCCCAAGAACGGATCTAGCACAACGTCTCCGCGAGCAGTGCAGTCCAGGATGGCGTCGGCGACGAGCTCGACCGGTTTGATCGTGGGGTGAAGAGCAGACAAGTTCCCTTCCTCTGTGGTGCGGGAGAGCGAATTCACTCGCCGGTACTGCCACACGTTCGTGCGGTAACGGCCATACTGGCCAAGTTGAATGTTGTTACGGTGTGGTCTTTTTCCATTCTTGAAGACGAACACCAACTCATGTTGGCTTCGGTATAGCGAGCCCTGGCCAGCGCCATCCTTGACCCACACGCACAGATTCTTGAATTCCGAATAAACCGAGCGGGCGGCAGAAATCAGCTCTCCCGAATGCCGCCAATCCATGCAAATGAACTGCAAGGCTCCATCCACACTGTTGCGGGCCAGCTCCGCCAAGACGTTCGTCAGGAAGTCCGTAAATTCAGACTCGCTCATCTCCCCCGAGGCTACCGCGAATTCCGGGTGGTGGACCTTTCCGAAACCGCTGACGTAGCCATCGATGGGGTCGTTGTAAGGCGGGTCTGCAAAACCCACATCTGCACGTCGATCCCCCATTACCACGGAATAGGCTGCGCCGTTTCGGGCATCGCCGCAGCAGACCCGGTGGCGGTCCAGAACCCACAGGTCGCCGGCCCGGGTGACCTGGGGTTTTGCCCCGAAGTCCGGGATCGCATCAGCAGGATCGTCCTTGCCGCGGCTGGCCGGTGCGAGGTCCTCGATCATCAGGTCGATTTCGCTCATCTCAAAGCCTGTAACGTCAACACTGAAATCGAGCTCAAGTCCTGCGAGTGCTTTGAGCTGCTCCGCCAACAAGCGGTCATCCCAGACGGAGTTTTCAGTTAGACGGTTGTCGGCGATCATGAAAGCGCGAATCTGGGCTTCGGTCAGATTTTCGAGCATGATCGTTGGGACTTGAGTCATGCCCAAGCGCTGGGCAGCCAGCACGCGGCCGTGGCCGGCGATCAGCTGTCCCTTGCCATCAATCAAAACTGGAACATTGAAACCAAAGGTCTCGACACTGCGGGCGATTTGCCTGATCTGTCTATTGCTGTGAACCCTTGGATTTTGCGGATCAAAACTAAGAGAAGCTAACGGCCGATACTCGATAGATAGAACTTGTGGAGCCATGTTTTACCCGTCCTTTCGGTGGTACATGGTCCATTATTCTCATTCTTTTTTTGACAGCGCCAGTAAGGTTTGGGTCCAAAAAAATAGAGGTATGAACGGACCTAGTCATTTCTGACGATTTTGCGGTTGTGACGGGGATAATTCGGTCTCTCTGCAAAACGGGCGGTGAGCGACACCAGAGGCCCTGTAAGTTCATGGTTCGTTGGTACTCCCAAGCTCAGACCCGTTTTCTCTTGTAACGCGGCTACCTGTCCTAGGATAAGGTAATGTGCCTTTATGTCTTCTTCGGTCACAATCTTGCGCTCGAATCGAAGTATGGTTCCCGCATTCCTTGGTCGCCACACCGCCAAAATGCGCTTAACCTCGGTCTGGGAAATTGGCATTCCTAGACTACTCTGCTTCAGGAGTTCAACGGCCTCCTTAACGGCAACGCTATGTTTTTCGCCTCTTTCGCGGGCATCATCGTACGCGTACATGACACGCGCGGCGCGCATGAACTGCCAAAACGGCATCGTGTTCTCCGCCTGTCGAGGCCTGCCCTTCCCTCTTTTCTCCGTCTCCATAGCCTCTCCCATAGAGGATGACATCCCAACCCGCGTAACTTCGTTGACGCGAATGCCTCAATAATCTTCGCTTTCTCTTCGCTATTCTACCCGAGACATAAATTTAGTCAACAGGTATCTGAGTACCTCTCGGAAAAGAGAAAGAATCAGAAGTGAGTTTCTTTGCTGTCCGGTAGCGCATTTCGAGGAGCCGTTGAAACGGAAGATTATTTGGAGGGCTCTCTCGTTTGGCGGGTGAGTACGCGCTGGAAGTACCGCACGCTCCGACAGCTATCCGAGATTTGAGGTTGCCATTGAGCAATTGCTTCCCACTAGCCGACTTCTAGGGCGGATCTATGATGATCAGTCCTGGCATCAGTCGAACACGCCGATATTCGCTCCTCATTCGATGACCGCACTGCGGCTGTAGGAGCCGGTATAGTTCTTGCCGCCTTTGCCGCGCGCGCCAGGGATCACGAACTGGTTGTAGTTCTCAGGTGTACCGGCGTGATCGTGGTTTGTGGCCTGGTTATCGCGGTCGGTGTCCATGGGTTTTACGCCGAGAGTGGTATTGTCGCCGCTGAAGGTGGAGTACGCGGCCGCGGCCCAACGCCAGCCAATGTCCACACTCGCAACGTCACTGGCAAAGGTGCCGCACATCGTGACCGGCTCGACGTCAGCCGGTAGGCCCGCGGACGGCACGAACCAAGGTATTCCCGTCAGGAAGGAATTGTCATCGAGATCCCACGGGATGGTCGTAAGCCAGACGTTATTGACAGCGTCGAAGGACGTGGACGCCACCGCGGCGTTCGGATCGATGGTGATTCTGGCGTCCGGCAGCGCCTGATTGACGGTAACCGTATTTCCGGCGGGGTCCGTGTACTGGAACTGCACGCTGGATTGGAAGAAGGTGACGTGGATCAGCTGCTTGGTGACATCACGAACCTTGAAAATGCTGTTGAACCACACATAGCTTCCCCCGGGTACGGCCACATTGCGGAAGTCCGACGCGATGCAGGCCTGCTGGCTCTGCAAGGCCGCGGTCACGATCAAATCTGCGGTGCCGCTGCCGGCGATCAGGTCCGCGCTCCCCGCAAAACTGGCGGTAAGCGTGCGTCCGTTGGGCTCCGCCGAAGTCACGGTGATAGTGCAACTCGCAACACCGGGCGTTGTGCTTGGCACCGGTGTACATACGCCATTGTTCGATAAGATGTCGCTGGCCACCGGCGAACTGACGGCGATAGGTGCGAGCACGCTCGGGTCAATCGGAATAACCATGTCCGGCGCAGTCAGGGTAACAGTGGCCGTTGTGGACTGACCCACCATAATGGAGAGTGGCGAGAAAGCCAGGGCAACGGAAGTTGGCTCGGGGACGACACTGAGCGTTCCATTGATGAAGCTGATCGCGTAGTTGGGCGAACTCAAGCCCGCGCACATTATCGGGTATGTCCCGACTGGGCTGTTCGGCACGGCAGTCGTCGTGCAACCTAGTAATCCCGCCAAGGCCGAACTGGTATCGCCATTAACGAAGCCACTGAAGTTCGCGGAAAACGCCGAGTAGTTTGCGCCATACCGGCGTGCCGCGTTGTTTGCTGCAATCGTCAAAAGCGCCTGCGCCACCGAGAATGTAACGGAACCTGCAGAGGCCTGGAAGGTTCCTTGGGCCGCGAAGTTTGCCGAGAGCGAATGAGGTCCTGCGTTCAAGACGCCGAGGCTGAAGACAGCCGAGCCGTTCGAAAGGGTCATGGAAAATGCGGTCCCGCCGTCCAGGCTGAGCGTCACGTTACCGCCCACCGTCCCGCCCGGAGAGCCAACGGAAACCGTCACGCTCACCGGAGTTCCATATGTCGAGTTGGCAGCACTGAGCATGATTGCGGTTGAAAAATTACCATTTACGAGCTGACTGACTGCGGAGGATGTGCTTGCACTCCAGTCCGCGTCACCGCTGTATTGCGCGGTGATTGTGTGCGTTCCCGCCGTCAGCGTGCTAGTCGTAAACGCAGAAGAACCATCACTCGCAACCGGAACTGCTGGACCCAAGGCCGTGGCACCGTCCAGAAAGGTTACCGAGCCAGTTGGGGCTGGTACGCCGGGTGGCGGCGCAACGCCCGTCACTGACGAGCTAAACGTGACCAACTGACCAGCGGTGGACGGATTGGGGGAACCGTTTAGAGCGGTGGCTGTACCATTCTTGTTGACAACCTGTAGGACAGCAGACGAAGTGCTCGAAGTGTAGTTAGTGTCTCCGCTGTACTGCGCGGTGATCGAGTGCGTTCCAACGGTCAAAGCGCTGCTCAGGAACGTAGCCGTGGCGCCACCGGCAAGAGTGACCGCTGGACCCAGCGGCGTTGCGCCGTCCAGAAACGTCACCGTCCCGCTGGGGGTGGGGCTGCCAGAGGCCGTCAGGTTGGCGGCGAAGGTCACGTTCTGCCCAAACGTGGAGGGGTTAAGGGAACTGGACAAGGCAAGCGATGTCGGACTCTGGGCCACGGTCTGGGACTCAAACGCCGCGAAAGGCGAGAGGGAACTTACGCTGGCGCAAACGATATGAAGTACCGTGTCGTTGGATACGGTACGGTTCTGCCAGGCGCCGTTTTCAAAGTGCATCAAAACAACACTGGAAGGATTGCTGACGTTACCGTAAGGAATGCAGATCTGGATTGGCGCCGTGAATCCCGCGGTGGTGGAGAAATCATAGTAGACGGGTGGGTTGCCAAGCTGGAAGTTCGCAGGAGGGGCAGGGCCGGTGGTGGTGTCATCGAGCGTCACGCTCGTGAGTCCGCTCTGAGTAACTTGCGTGAAGGTTACCGTGATGGGACTGACGGAACCGGCCGGATCGCCCAGATTGACGGTGTTGCTCGTTGTGAGCGTGTTGGCCGTGGCGATTGGCTCGTACACCAGAGCATCGTTGCAGAAACCGACCGGAGGACAATTGTTCTCTAGGTAAAGCACGTGCGCTATATCCGAGGGATCCATTACCAAAGCCGTGGCTTGGGAAAGCAGCGAGAGCACATCCCTGTCCAGCGGTTCAATATTCCAGTTCAGGCCGTCAAGCCGTGCAAGGGCTACACCACCGTCCGTATTGCTGTGGTCGAAGCCGTAGACGATTCGAGGGGTGCCAAGCGGCGAAACCCCCAAGGACACCATCTGATAATCCCAAGGAAACGTAATGCAGCACGGAATGATCGAGGAATCTACCAGCTGCAGCGGCCAGGACCCAAAAGATTGTTTAGCGGCATAGACAACCCTGCTCGTGAGGGCGTTGATGTCTGTCCAGCCCCAATAACTGACACTGGGCACATCGTGTGCGTCGATTGCCAGGGAAACCCAGTACGCTCTGTCGCCGCTGATCACTTCAAAATTCCCGGAACTCCAGGGAATGGCGCCTGTTCCCCTGCGCGCATAAACCACCTCAGTAAACGTGGAACGGTTATCGGCCCAAACGACTTGAGGAGTACCTTGCGAGTCCACCGCGAGTGATAGGCCCGCCATTCCGCTGGATGGACCAATGATGGAATCGGTAGTCCAGACGCCATTGGTTTTCGACGCGTAGCCTATGCCGCTCGGGGAAATGGGGCCGTCTGCAACGTGTATGGTACCGCTCGTATCGATGGCCATCGAGCTGTAAAGTCCCGCCGCAAGCGGCACAGTTTCATGTACCCAGCCGACAACGCCGATTGTGGCATGACGCATCCCGCCCTGGCCGTCCTGATAGAAAATGTGCGGGTTTCCCTGAGGGTCGAGTGCGATGCTGATGGTGTAAGCGTACAAACTCGATCCCGGAGTTGGAGTCAATACGTCAACAGTTTGTGGGATAGGCGGTGTGAAGCCGCAAAGAACATGCGGAGGACAGCTAAGCACCAGCGGAAAAGCCTCGTACATCACTTCCGGGCCCCTCGCTCCACTGGGTTGGTCACCTATGTAGTAATAAGCAAAATATACGTTCTTGGAGTCGACCGCAATTGCCGCGCCTCTGCGAATCCCGGTTCCATGATCCACGACGAAACCAGGCTGCGTGGCTCCGGCAGTTGCTTGTGCCGATGCTTTGCCCGGCAACAGCAGAAAGGTTGCTGCGGCAAGCAGGGCGGCAAGGACGACTCTCTTTGGCTGGGTCATGGCAATTCTCCTTAAAAACCTTCGCTACCCTATTAATCGTAAAAACCAGCCAAACTGGCTCACGCAACGGAATAATTTCTGGTGCGCACGCCGTCCCTGCCCCCGACAATTACCGAAGTCTCGGCGACCGGTTAACGACGAACCCGTGTGTGTTCCCCGCTGAATCAAAGAACATCCCGACCGCGTCACCCTGGGGATTGATTCCAAAGGCTAGCGTGCCCGCCGCTCCCGGGTAATCGATGGAGCTGAAGTGCCCACGGCTCAACACAAAACCGTGATAGTTGGAACTCTGGTCCAGGTAAAACCCCGCCGCCTCGCGCGAAGCGTTGATGCCCCAGGCCTCGGTGTGGATGCTGTTCGGATAATCGAAGGGCGTGAACTCGCCGTCGCTTGGGCGCAGCAGGTAGCCATGTGTATTTCCGGCCGTGTCTGTCCAGAGACCCGCGAGCAGGTCGCCATCGGGGGTCGCGCCGTTATTCATGGAAGCCAACTCATCCGGCAGCGGTGGGTACTTGCCGTCCAGGGCCGTGTAATTGCCATGGCTCAAAATCATGCCGTGCATGGTCGTTGAAAAGTTGTAATCGTGATAACAGCCGACAACTTCGCCGATGTCGGTAACCCCGGCCGCGATCGTATTGAGGTGCCCGGGGAACTCCACGTTTTCGAAGACTCCGTCCCGCAGGAGGAAGCCGTGGTAGTCGCCACCGGGCAACGCAGGATTGAACTGGACCGTACCGGCGATGTCGCCGGCGTCGTTGATAGCGTTCAGATTGGTGATCGCGTTTGGATTGGCAGTTGGATAGTCAATAGTTGTGAACTGCCCGCCGCCCGTGTCGATTCCTGGCACCTTTTCCACCGCACCGCCGTTGTCTGCTTTCCTAGCTTTCCGCAGGAACCCGTGAGTGTTCCCGGCCGCATCAAAATAAATGCCGACGAGGTCTCCACGCGCGTTGATGCCGTTCACGATTGTCCCCGTGGTGCCAGAAGCGGGGTAATCAATTTGTGTGAACGTAGGCGCGTGTACTTGTCCGAGAGCAATACCAAACGTGAGCACGAGGCTCGCGAGAGCTGCCAATAGCAAATTTCGTGACATGACATCCTCCTTTTGTCAGCGGCTCCTCAGCGCGAATCCGGTTTTTCATCTTCCGCCGGTGTCGCGTCATTCAGTCCTATCAGGAAACGCTTGCTACCCTAATTAATCGGAAAAACAAGGCAAACTGGCTCACGCAATCGAAAGATTCCTTGCAGGCTGGGCGCAGATCTCTGACGTATCCTCAACCCATGCGTTTTCAATGTATTGAATAGAAAGTATTGAACTTTGGCGGCCTTTTGACTATTCTCCCCGCATCGTCCCCGTGGTGGTGACCATACCCGGAGGCCCCAACGTGGGTCCAACTCCTTCCAGGCAAGTCAGCGAGCTACTCCTCCACTGGGGGAACGGGGACCGCAAGGCGCTGGAGGCCATCCTGCCTCTTGTCTATAACGAGCTGCGGCACCTTGCTCGTTCGAAACTTCGGCAACAACGCCCGAACCACACACTGCAAACCACCGCGCTGGTCCACGAGGCTTATTTGAGACTGGCCGAAGAAACATCTTTACACGTTGAAAATCGCGCGCACTTCCTCGGCATTGCCGCTCAACTCATGCGTTGGATTCTGGTGGACTACGAGCGCAACCGCCGTGCCGCCAAGCGCGGCGCTGGAGTGACGCTGCTTACTCTGGATCCCAGCGTCGCCTCGCCACAACGTGATGTTGATCTGCTTGCCCTCGACGAAGCTCTCGAGCGGCTTGGTAAACTCGACTCGCAGCAGGGTCAGATTATCGAGTTGCGCTACTTCGGCGGGCTTTCGATTGAAGACACCTCCGAATTTCTCGGAATCTCTCCAGCCACTGTGAAGCGCTCCTGGGCTTCCGCGCGAGCCTGGCTGCGGCGCGAGATGAGTCAAAAAGAGCTGCGCGCATGACACCGGAGCAATGGCAACGCGTCCGGCCGATTCTAGAATCCGCGCTTGAGCTCGAGCCGACATCCCGATCGGCCTTCGTTGACAGGGCTTGCGCAGGAGATGACCGCCTGCGTCTCGAAGTCCAGTCACTGCTCGCCGATCAGAAGCAAGGGGATCACTTCCTTGAAGAACCGGCGTTGGAGTTGGTCCGTCAACACATGGCCCAAGATCAGGCACAGCGGGACAAACAAGCGGAGTTAGCCTTGCTTGGCAAGATGATTTCGCACTACCGGATTCTGCAGAAGCTGGGCGGCGGCGGTATGGGCATAGTCTACAAGGCCGAGGACTCCAAGCTACAACGCTTCGTGGCCCTCAAATTCCTGCCCCAGTCGCTCACAACGGATCCTCAGTCGCTCGCCCGTTTCCGGCGCGAAGCGCAAGCTGCCTCCGCCCTGAACCATCCAAATATTTGCACTATCTATGAAGTCGGCGAACAGGACGGCCAGCCCTTCATTGCCATGGAATTCATGGAAGGCACCACGCTGAAGCATCACATCAGCGGAAAACCCGTCGACCACGATGAGCTGCTCCCGCTGGCGATTGAAATTGCTGACGGACTCGATGCCGCCTCTTCGAAGGGCATCGTCCACCGTGACATCAAGCCTGCGAATATATTCGTCATAAATAATGGCCACGCCAAGATTCTCGATTTTGGCCTCGCGAAGGTTTCTTATTCTGCCAAGCGCGTTTCTGCCCTGCCAACGACCACTGCGGAAGAACTGCTGACGAGTCCTGGTACGGCAGTGGGCACAGTGGCGTATATGTCGCCCGAGCAGGTGCGCGGAAAAGAGCTAGATGCCCGCACCGACCTGTTTTCACTTGGTGTGGTGTTGTATGAGATGTCGACAGGCGCTCTCCCCTTTCGTGGGGAAACATCGGGAGTGATTACCGACGCGATTCTGCATAGCGATCCTGTCGCTCCGGTACGGCTGAATCCGGATGTTCCGGCAGAGCTCGAGCGCATCATCAACAAGGCGCTCGAGAAAGAGCGTGACCTCCGCTATCAGTCCGCCTCCGAATTGCGCGCGGATCTGAAGCGCCTGCGACGCGATACGGATTCGGGCCGAATTTCTGCATCGAGGAGCGGAGCCGTTCCGGGACTCGCAGATGGGCCTGCAGCTCCCTCGAGCGCGGCCAGTGGGCCGGCGACAGAGGCTGCGCGCAAGGGATACGCCGTCGTGGCCGCTTGCTGCGCACTCGTGGCAGCAGTCTTTGCGACGTATTACTTTTGGCCCCGCTCGAAAACTCCGGGCCCAGCAAAGGTTACGCAAATCAGCCAGTGGAACAAACCGATGAACGAGGCGAAACTCTCTCCCGACGGCCATACCGTGGCGTTTGTATCACCGCTGAACGGAGTCGCGGAGGTATTCCTCATGCTTACCTCTGGGGGCGAGCCCCTTCAGCTCACGAACGACGAAGGCGACAAGTTTGTGGAGGATTTCTCGGCCGATGGCAAGGAAGTCTATTACAGGAGGACTCTTGGACAAGACGAAATACTCGCCGTACCCACACTCGGGGGTAGGCCGCGCCATGTTGCATCCGCTAGCTTTATGGTCCAATCTCCGGATGGCTCCTCAATTTTTTATGTGAAGTCGGATAGTCCTGCAATATATCGAGCTGATAAAACCGGGCTGAATGAAGAAACCGTGTTCAACCGGGAAAACAATGGCCTGGATTTCATCCCGCTTCTATTGTTTCCGGGCGGCGACGACCTGCTTGTGGTCAGCCGTCAAGGGAATTCAACCAATTTCCGTTTTCATAGAGTCAACTTAACCAGCCATAAGGCGTTTGATCTTGGAGAGGTGTCTGGAAATGCGTTTGATGTCGTATGGGACGAACCAGGAAAGGCTGTTCTTTTCAGCCGCACCGTAGATGGGCTTGCGAACATTTGGAAGTACAGCTTGCAAGACCGAACTCTGACACAGATTACTTTCGGAGCCGGAGCGGACTTCTCGCCCATGCCAGACCCGGGAGGAAGAGGGATTTACTTTGTAAATGGCAAGTCCACCGGGTTGCTGACCGCCTACAACGTTCATTCCAAACAAACTACGGACATTGTGTCCGAGAACGCGACTCAACCGATCATCTCGCCCGACGGAAAGCGCGTGATGTTCATTACGCTCCTCGCAAAGGACCGCAACGAGTTGTGGGTTTCGAGCATTGACGGCACCAACAAAGCGAGGCTAGCCACCGGAGGGTCCCTGTGGACCGGGGATTGGTCGCCGGACGGTTCACAGCTGACTTTTTGTGAGACGGCCACCGACTCAAGCGCCAAGAACTACATCATCGCGGCCGATGGCAGCGGACTTCGCCAGCTCCCACCGTTGGGAAATGGCCCGATGAATTCAATATGGAGCCCGGACCAGAAATACCTTTACGTGAGTGGCACCGAAAAGGTTTCCTCAAGGCCCATGGTTTGGAAAATCAATGTGGATGGCTCGAATCTAGAGAAGTTCGTTGACAACTGTGGCGCAGCCACTGACATCGACCCCAGTGGGAAGTACCTCCTTGCTACGATATTTGAAGGGGAAAAAACGGGAATCTACGAAATCTCCACCTCCGACAGGAAATGCACCTCCCTACGTCCCGTAACAGCGTTTGGCGGACTTTTTGCACGTGATGGTAAGTCGTTCCTGTACGAAGCTGCTTCTCGCAATGATGTCGCGATTTACCGTCAGCTCTGGCGAGACGGCAAACTTATCGGTGAACCTCAGGTCGCGGTCAGGATCCCCTTTGCTTTTACCCTGTCGTATGATACGAACGCTTCGGATTTTTCTCGGGACCTTTCCACTATTGTCTATGCGCGCCCTGGCGGCCATGCCGACCTCTATCTGCTGAGCCAGAAATGACTCACAGTCCTCAGGCTCCGCAGTCCCATCCGCATCGCCCGCCAAGTCCGAGTACGCGAAGTTGCAATAGGGCGGGTGGCAGGCCCTTACCCGCTGGGTACGATCTGGGTGCCGCTCGATAAGGCGAAGGCGTAGTCAAGAGACACTTCTTCGCCACAATGCTTTTCAGGACCGCTCCACTTAACTGATCGACATCGGGGTGGATCCACGATTCGACGAGCTTCTGTCCGACCCGCGCTTCCAAGACATGGTGCGCCCGGCTCGCCGTACCTTGCTGATGGGGGGTAACCCGAGCCCAATGGGGCGAGACGAATTTGAGTGCGCCAGCTAACGGTCGCGCACCTCGGGATTATGATGTGCAAGCCGGAAGTTATCGACCGTCCTTCGGATTGGTACCGATAAACGCGGTTGTGTTTACGAATTACGAATATCGTGTCAACTCCCGGATAGTCGGCAAT
>Ga0207110_10234_pt1 | contig 13149 bp, 5 predicted proteins | sample Alteio_BWMinHeat_74_FD_153582 | JGI IMG/M metagenome (GOLD analysis project Ga0207110, IMG submission 153582) | Enriched cells from forest soil in Barre Woods Harvard Forest LTER site, Petersham, Massachusetts, United States -... | ecosystem: Environmental > Terrestrial > Soil > Temperate forest >...
CCCGTTGAAAGCCGAGCTTCTGTCCCAAGCTGGCGAAATAATAATTGTTCGAGAGGGCGAGCGCGTCGGTCATGGCCACGCGCCGCAGTCCGTGGATCTGAACGCGCGTGTCGATACGCGTGTCGCGGTCGACGATCGCTTCACTGAGCGCAGCCAGAGCCACGGGAACTTTGATGGTGGAACATGGCTGGAATCCGCTCTGGAGCGCCAGTTTCTGGTTCACCATCGCGAGGACCCGTCCGGTCGAGGCGTCCGATACCACTACGCTTCCGTTCAGGCGCCCCAACGCGTCGATCGCAGCCTGGCGGACGGCAGGGTCGTCGCCTTCGGGCCGATCGCCCTCGGTCGAGTCCGCGTAGTTAGGAGCACGCCAGGGGCTGGACGGTTTCTTGACGGCGGCCTTCTTGAGCGGTGTCGTCTTAGCTACTGTCTTTGGCGCAACTTTCGCCGCGAAGGCTGCAGCTGGTTTAACGGCTACTTTGGTTTTGGTGGCGGGACGCTTCTTTGCAGTCGTGGTGATAGCAGGAAGCGAGATACTGCTTCCTAGAAAGACCCCGAGCCAAATGAAGGAACAGGCGAGGACAGATTTGTTTCGAGACAAAGATTCTCTCTCTACTTGAAGTTCTGTTGTGTAACTGAAAGAATCATTGTGCCGTATAGTACGAGCGGAGGTCAAGAGAAACTTTTGCACGGCCCAAAGAACCCCGCCCTGACGGGCTGCGGCTTCAAACCAAAAATAGCGCCCTAACGGCCGGGGCCTAACCTCGGATGCGGTTAAGCCGCGGCCCGTCAGGGCGGGGTTCCTGCTGGGCGCTTAGAATGTGAAGCGTGCGCCGACCTGAGCGCGGCGGGCGCTGGTCCCGTCGGGGAAGCCGCCCGATGCGAAAGGCGCGCCTACCGGCACCGGCGACAGGACACCATTTGACAAGTTGTAACCCGTGTCGAAGATTCCAGTGAAGACCGGGGTATTGGTTACGTTGAACGCCTCGAACAGCAGGCTCAGCTTGACCCGGTCGCTGAAGGGAATATTCTTGGTGATCCGTGCGTCGACCTTGTAAGTCGCGCCGGTTAGTAGATAGTCGATGGGAAGGAACGGCGCGCGGCTGCTGCCGCCAAAACCGTCCAGTGAGAAATTCAAGCCGCCATTGGGCGGCTTGGAGTCTTGGATATTGATGCGCTCGTAGTCCGGACGGCCGCTCGCCAACGTAGTGATGATGGAAAGTTGCCAGTTGTTCACGGCGTACTTGTAGAAGGCGCCGCTGCGGTGGGTGAAGGTAGGCGCCTCGACGATGGTGATCACCATCCGGTGGCGCTGGTCATTCAGGCTGCTACCCTTGTCGACCTTATAGTTGCCGTTGTACAGCCACTGGCCAATGCCACTGAAAAAGAGATTAGAGCTGCCGCCACCCTGGGCGAAGTCGAGCGCATGCGACCAAGTGTAGGCCATGGAAGCCTGAAGGCCCTTGGAGTACCGCTTGTTCAGTTGCACGGCGAGCGCATTGTAATAGCTGTTACCGCCGTTCTCATCCTGCAGCACCTTGTTGTACTTGGGGTTTACTTTGGGGCCCTGATACACCTGGGTCGAATAAGTACCGACCTGATTACCACTGAAATCGTTGATCCGGTAAGAATAGACTGCTGTGCTCAGAGGCCCGATGTTCAGATCCCGAACGACAGGAAGAAGGACGCCCCGGCTCCAAATATAAGATGCCGTCAGCGAGATCTGACCGGGCAATTGCCGTTCGATCGCGAAGTCGCCTTGCTCGGAGTATGGCGTGCGGAGGTTGGGGTCAGCAAATTGGATTGTAGAGCTTCCGGCCGCATTCGCGGATGACACCAAGCGGTTGGGATATACCGGTCCCGCGGCGAGCTGAGACGCCGTGGATGAACTGAGGGATAGGCTCGTCTGGTATAGGCCGTTATTCTTCCAGAGATCATTGATCAGGCCGCCGGGGAAGCGTGCGTAGAACATCCCGTAGCCGGCACGAATGACGGTCTTATCGTTAAGTCCGTACGCAATACCAATGCGCGGAGCAAAATTCACCATATCCTCATGAATCACGCCAGTTTGCGGATAGTCCGGATTCACCTGAGGCGGTTGGGGAAGGGACGTCAACTCATCCCGAAGACCCAGGTTCAAGGTCAACTTGGGAGTCACGCGGAACTGGTCTTGCACGAAGAAGCCGTAATCCGTGATGGTCGAGTCGGTGACGGGATTACCAAACGTCTGTGAGAAAGTGCTCCAACTCTTCAAACCGGCCGTGTTGCCGCTGAAATCGAGAGCGAAAGCGCCCACGCTGCCATAGGTGTAGGTGCCGAACTGATTGGCGATGAAGTAGTCGTAGTCGTGGCTGGCCGAAATATCCAAGCCGGCCTTGACGATGTGCTTGCCTTTCGTCCAAGAAAACGTGTCCGCGATCTGTTTGCGGGACTCGTTGGGATCGACGCGGGGCAAGTAGTTGAGGCCTGCTCCGAGGTTGGATACGCCCGCGACGGTTAATTGAAGAGTCCCGATTCCGGGCGCTGGTCCTAAATCGGTGAAGTCATCGGCTTGGCGATCGGTATACCAACTGTAGCGAAGGTCGTTCACCATGGTGCTCTTCGGAATTGCCGTCCATGCGACGGAGAGAGTCCGAACACGAACGCTGTCGTTCCCATTTCCGGCGACTGCGGAGCCGTTGGTCAATGCAACCGCGGACTGCAAGCCGTTGGGAGCTTTGTCATGCAGGAAATTGAAGGTCGCGCTGAAGGAATTGCGCTCTTGAGGCCTCCAATCCAGCTTTCCAACTCCATTCTCCTGATTGGTCTGCCGCGGAACCGTACCGAACAATCTGGGTAAGATGCCGTTGACGGCGGAACATTGCGCGCTGGTCGGAGTATAGGAGACGCCACTGACGGTCACGGGCGTTCCACATCCGATCCACGACATCGTATTCGGATCGATGACGCCGGGTTTGACCTGGCTCGATGCGATGGGATAATTCCGCCGGCTAATCTCGGTAGCCAGGAAGAAGAACAACTTGTCCTTCTTGATGGGGCCGCCGATGGTGGCTCCGGTCTGGTGCCGAACCTCGGGTGGATTGACGGTTGCCAGCGGGTCACGCGCATTGAGAGTGCGGTTACGGAAGAACCAAAACCCGGTCCCATGGATATCGTTGGTACCGCTCTTGATGACGGAGTTCACGACTCCGCCCATGGCCCGGCCGTACTCCGCACCGTAGTTGGCGGAGAGCACCTGGAATTCCTGCACGGCATCCTGCGAAAGCTGCGATTGGAGCCGGGTCCGGCCGGCGTTTTCGTTGTAGAACTGCTGCGTCGTATCGGCGCCGTCCACGAGAAAGCTATTGCCACCGCCCACTCCGCGAAAGGTAAGCAAGCCGAACGTGCCGTCGTTGCTCACTCCGGGAGTCAGCAGCACAAAAGAGTCGACGCGCCGGCCATTGATGGGGAGTTCCATGATCTGGCGCTCATTCACCACCTGAGACACGTCGGTCTTGGTGTTCTCCACCAGAGGCGCCTCCGCCGTTACTTCCACTTGCGTTGCCGCGGCGGAAACATTGAGGTTGATGGTCAGGTTTACATTCTGTCCCACTTCCAGCACGACGTCCTTGGTCTGCCACCCGCCGAATCCAGGCGCGGTCACTTCGACGGCGTATCCGGAAGCCGGCGTCAATGCGGGAGCCGTGAAGATGCCCGACTCGTTTGTGGACAGAGTCCGCGTGATTCCCTTCTCCGTGTTGGTGATCACCACCTTCGCGTTGGGAACACTGGATCCCGAAGGATCGTGGACGCTGCCCGAAATGCCGGCCGAAGCCGCGGTGGCCTGGCCAAACATCGGGGCCGTCAATATCAATAGAGATGCGAGGAAACGGAGCACAGAGCCCTCCCTGAAATAAGATATACGTAGTCTAGCAGATTGCTTGTTTCATCAACGTGAAATGCTCAGTAGGGCCGGTCCTCGACCGGCCCCAACACCAAGACCGGTCGGGGACCGGTCCCACTCTTAGAACGAGAAGCGTCCTGAGATTTGCAATTGCCGCGCGCCACTCAGGTTGTTGTTTGTGGCCGTCGGCGCGTAAAACGCCGCGTTCGGAACCAGGCAAATGCTCGTGTGGCCGGCGCAGACGCCGGTGTTGGCCGCGACTGAGTTGTACTGCGTCGTGTTAACCGCGTAGACGTTGCTCCAGTTGAACAGGTTGAAAGCCTCACCCAGGAACGCAAGCTTCACCCGCTCACCCAACTTGAACTGACGGCCGACGCGAATATCCAAGTTGCCGAAGCCGGGTCCGGCCACCGAGTTGCGGTCGACGAACGGGACCCGTCCGGTGTTGAGCGCCGTACCCGAGTTGTTCACCACTCCGCCGCTCAAGCCGCCGGCGACTCCGCCGACCGACGACAAGTTCATGGTCGGCGTGACCGGCTGGCCCGCGGACTTGGTCACGATCATGGAGAAGGTCCAGCCATCCAGAATCAGCTTGGCCGGCTTATTGGTTAGCTTCTGGGCGTACTGCGGAACCCAGACCAGGTTGCCCACGAAGCGGTGCCTCTGATCTAGATCGGAAAGCGCGTACTCCAGCTTCCGGTTGTAGGGATCGATCGGAGAATCCGTTCCATTGAAGGTCCCGAACTGTCCGGGTACCTGACCGCCGTCAATGGCCTTCGCCAGAGTGTAGTTCGCCGTAAATTCCAGTCCATGGCTCATGGATTTGCGGACGGTCAGAACGAAGCTGTTGTACCAGGAGTTGACGTCGCTGAATCCCGTCAGAACCGGCCCCGTGGGATCAAGCCTGGTGGTATACAGTGGCGATGTGAAGGTGCTTTGCGTGGCTCCCGCCGAATTGGTGATGTCATATGACTTCGTCGTGGTGGCGGGAGCGATGTTCGTATCGATGAACATCGGCAACCGCAGTCCACGGCTAAAGATATAGCCGCCGGAGACGGCGACATTTCCCGGTAACTGGTGCTCGATAACCAATTCGCCTTCGTGCACCAGAGGATTCACCCAGTCCGGCGACTGGCCGCGAGTGGTTTGGGTCAGCGCGGGCGGAGTGAACGGGGTAACTCTAGGCACCAGAGCTCCGGCAAAGGGAGCCACCGGCGCACCACCGGGCGGCGTGAAAATCACGTTCGGGAAAGTGAGCGCGGGACAGGTAGTGGGCTGGCAATTGAAGGTCTGCTGATACACGCCATTCTCCACGCGAGTCGCATAATATGTGCTGTTGGTGGTCTTGGCGTAGAACATCCCATAGCCGGCCCGGAGCACCGTCCCCTTGCCCATCTGCCATGCCATCCCAAAGCGCGGCGCGAAGTTGTTCTTGTCGATGTTGATGGTGGAAGTATAGAGAGTCGTCAGTCTGGTAGCTGTGTTGGGCTGTGGCGGTTGCGGAATCAGTTGAACGTCGTAGCGCACGCCGAGATTCAGGGTAAGGTTCTTTTTCACCTTCCAGCTATCTTCAAAGAAAGCCGCGACGTCGTTGTTGTAGAAGTCGTCTTTGCCCACGCCCGTCACTGGATCGGTCACCTGGACAAAGGTCGCAAAGTGACGGCCGGTCAAGCCATCGTTGAGGTTGATTCCGTTCACGTCCGCCACCCAGTTGGTGAACGCCGTGCTGCCGCTATAGGTGTAGACGCCGCCGCCCTGGAACAGGTTGATCAACAGCTCATGAACGAGATTGACGTCCACGCCACCTTTGAATGTATGCGCGCCGCGGGTAAAGGACAGGGTATCGGCGAACTGAAGGCGATGCTCATCCGGAAATGCCGGGCGGGGAAGGGCATTCGGCATGCCGTACTGCATCACATTGGTGATACTTACGTTCGGACCGGTGCTGTTGGCCGCGATCACCTCCAAATCGCGCGACCACTGGAAACGCAGATTGTTGACCATGGACGGAGTGATGGTCGAGTTCCAGTTGGCCACGAAGATCCGTTCATGCGTTGTCGCCGTGCCATTCACGCTGACGGATTCGTTGTTCTGAGTGGTTGCGGTGCGATAGGAATTGGGAGCGTGGAAATTGTCCATGTTGAAGGACGTGCTCAGCCGATTCTTGGAGTTGATCTGGTAGTCCACCTTTCCAAAACCGACATCCTGATTCTGGAACCGGCCGTAGGCCCCGAGCTGCGACACCACATAAGCATTGGCCGTCGCGCAGGCCGCCGCGGAGATGATCGTGCCGCAAGATAGCGGAAATGTGGAGCTGCTGGTATAGGCGATGGGGTTGATCTTGCGCGAGCCATCATAGGTGAAGAAGTAGAACAATTTATCCTTGACAATGGGCCCGCCGACACTGCCTCCGAACTGCTGTTGCTGGTGAATCGGCTGAGTGTAGATGCCTCTCGACTTTTGCAGCGGATCGAGAGCATTCAGGGTGGGATAACGGAGATAGTAGAACAGATCGCCATGAACGCTGTTGGTCCCCGATTTGGTCACCGCGTTGACCACACCGCCGGCGGCTTGGCCCAGCTCCGCGCTGTAGTTGCTGGAGCTGACTTGAAATTCCTGAATGGAATCCATGCTGTACACGTAAGGAACCGTGGTGCGTCCCTTGGCTTCGGAGAAGAATGCCTGGTTGTTATTGGCGCCGTCCACCGAGTTCTCGTTGTATAGGCCGGAAATGCCGCGGTACGCGATCAAGCCTGTTCCTCCGTCCGTCGTCACGTTGGGCGTGAGCAGCACGAAGCTATCCCACCGGCGTCCCGCGATGGGGAGGTTCTCCACCGCAGTCTGGCTCACCACCTGCGAGTTTTCGGTTTTCTCGGTGTCCACAACGGGAGTTTCACTCGTGACGGTCACCGTCTCTTGGGTGGCCTGAACCGGCATCTGAAGGTCGACGGTCAGCGTCTGGCCGACTTGAAGGGTGAGATTCTGGCGTTCTACTTTGGCGAATCCGGGTTTGCTGACCGTGACTTCGTAGTGGCCCGGCGTGAGAAATGTCGCGCTGTAGATTCCGGCGGAGCTGCTGGTGATATTGCGGTCGGTTCCGGTGTCGGTGTTGTGAACTACGATGGTGGCTTCCGGCACAACCGAGCCGGTTGCGTCGGTGAGTGTGCCGTTGATGGTGCCCGATCCCGCGGTTTGACCCAAGACAATCCCCGCGGCCAAAGCGACGAGGACAAAAAAAGAAATTAGGCTTCGATGCATAGATAAGACTCCCTGAGATTTTGAGACTGACCAACGGTTGATGTAACTGGCATACCCCGGTCTACGCGGACAGCCGACGAGGATGTACCGGCGCTCACGCAGCGCCGACAAGAGCGGACCGGGGGACCCCGCTCGTTACGATTTGTTCCATTATACGTGAGAAGCCCCCAACCCTGATAACCTATCTGCTTGGCTCCCATGCCACAGTCCGAGCAGGATTTCATCGTACGGGATCTCGAAGGCAAGAGCGTCAACGTGCCCATGGACCGGGACCGTATCGTCCTGGGCCGGGCCCGCGGAAGCGAGCTTTGCTATCCCGACGATATCGGTCTCTCGCGCCAGCATCTGGCTTTGCAGCGGGTCGGCGGCAAGTGGTACGTGGAGGACCTGAATAGTAAAAACGGTACGCTCCTCAACGGAAAGCGGGTGGAAGGGCTGCTTCCTTTCAACCACGGGGACCGTGTCTCGGCGGGCCACCTGATCATCGAATATGCGGATAGTTCTCCGGCGCCGGAGAATACCGTCGAGTTCGTCGAGAACTCCGACACCGGCGTCGACACATCCACGACTGTGGTGGCTAGTCTCGACGCAGTGCTGGGTCCCCAAGCCGACGATCTTGCGAAGACGCACGTTCTGCAGGGCAGTCCGCAGATGCGCGCGTTGATCCGGGCGGGCCGGGAGCTAGCCGGGCATCGGCCGCTGGAAGAGCTATTCCAGGTCATCATGGACCTTTCGGTGGAAGCCGTTATGGCGGGACGCGGCGTCCTGATGACTCTCGAAGGAGACCAATTGCAGGTGCGCGCGGCTCGGGGCGACCGCTTCCGCATTTCCTCCACCGTGCGCGATCGCGTGTTGAAAGAACGGGCCTCTCTGTTGGTGCGTGATGCGCAGTTCGATGTAGACCTGCGCGAGCACAAGAGCATCGTGGAGCAAAAAGTTCGCAGCATGATCGCGGTTCCGCTCCAGACCAACGATCGGGTAATCGGCTTGATCTACCTCGACTCGCCGCACCTGATCCGCGAGTTCTCCCGTGAAGATCTGAACTTGCTGACCGTTATGGCCAACGTCGCCGCGATCCGCATCGAACATGCGCGGCTGAACATCATTGAAGAGACCGAACGCGCCATGGCTAAGGAGCTGCAGCAGGCGGCGCAGATTCAAAAGCGGCTGCTGCCCCAGCGAGCCCCCCAGGTCCAAGGCCTTGATGTAGCCGGCAAGACTGCGGCATGCCGCACGGTAGGAGGCGATTACTTCGACTACCTCACTTTCCGCGACGGGCGCGTAGGCATGCTCGTAGGAGATGTCGCCGGTAAAGGCATGCCCGCCAGTTTGCTGATGTCCAGTCTGCAAGCGCGCGTGCAAGTTGTCTTCGAGGAGCCGGAGAATCTGGCCGAGAAAATAACCCGCCTGAATAAAGCCACCTGTGGCAATTGCCCTGACAATCGCTTTATCACCTTCTTCATGACCATCGCCAACCCCGCCACGGGCGAGTTGGTCTACTGCAACGCCGGGCACAACCCGCCGCTGCTGGTCCGGGCGGAGGGCGGGTATGAAACGCTGGGCGCGGGGGGTATGATCCTGGGAATTCTCCCGATGGCCGCTTATCAGGAAGCGCACGTGACCATGCGCCCGGGGGACGTGCTGGTCATGTTCAGCGATGGCGTCACGGAGGCGGCCAACGCGCAAGACGAAGACTTCGGTGAACTGCGGCTGGCCGAACTCGTCGCCTCCAAGCGGGACCGTAAGGCCGAAGAAATTGTAGACGTGGTCCATGACGCTGTGGCGCAGTTTACCCAAGGCGCGCCCGCGGCGGACGACATCACTGTTGTGATTGCGCGCCGCGTGTAGAATGGAAGCAGCCTGAATGCCCGCTCATACCGACCTCTCTAAACTGAGTGTCCGCCAGTTTGCCGAACGGTTCCGCAGTGAGATGATTCCGCTGTCGAATACCTTTTCTTATTTCTGCGCCTCGGTACCCATGTCTGAAGAGGATCTCAAGGAATATCTTGAAGAGCCGGTCGCCGCTCTGCCTCCGTCGGTGTCCGCTGCTCTACCTAAGATTTCGATCCTGCTGGTACCGTACCTCGAACGGGAGCGCCCCAAGGCCAAGACAGACGATGCCGTCGAAAACGTCGGGGACTATGTTTCCATCGAGAAACCCCCCGAGGGCCGGCTCTCCACGTTCACCCAACTGAAACTTGGCGAGGAAACCGTGATGGCGTTCGCGCTGAAGGACCAGGAAGTTGCGGAATACCACTATCGCTTTTACCACTTGCTCGCGTCCGCCATTGGTGACCGTTGGGATCAGGATATCGAGGCCCGCTTCACTCGTTTGCTTCGCGAAGAGGTGAGCGCGGATGCTCACGGCGAGGTGGATGAGCCAAGCTGGCGGCTGAAGCAAAGCCTTCGGCGGACCAAAGGCGGCACTGCCGCGAAGGCATTTCGAGCCTATGCGCATCAGGCCTTTGTGGATACACTGACTCTCTACATGCACGGCATTTGCTGCGACATCGATGTCGATACGGGGCCGCGTCAGCTCCCCAGCCGGTTTCTTCGCAAGCGGCTGTTGGCGTTTGAGGATATGTTCCCGCCTCCTAACGGTTATGCGATTTTTCCGGAGCAGCTCGGTTCCGCGCCTTAGGTTCGGTGGGACGATCATCGCGCTTCGTGGTCTATCGAGCGTAAGCCAACTGACAGACGGCAAAAACCGGCCGTCCGTCCTACTCCATCTTGTGTTATCCTCGCCCATATGCCTTTCGGCAAAGCGGGGGCTTTAGGTAGAAAGTAACGGATCGATCAGAACTTGTGCGGCGTAACAGGGTTTACTCATTCTAAGCGGCGTCCGGATCCAGAACGGATTTGGGACGTCACTCGCGCTCTTCGGCATCGTGGCCCAGACCAGGAAGGCGTCTGGGAGTCCGCGGTTGTGTCTCTAGGCGCAGTCCGCCTCAAAATCATCGATTTGGAACATGGGGCTCAGCCCATGCTGAGCGATGATGGCGCCACCGTTCTGGTCTTTAACGGAGAGATTTACAACAACGACGAGTTGCGTCAGGAACTGACGGGGCTCGGTCACCGGTTTCACTCGCGCTGCGATACCGAGACCGTCTTGCGCGCGTTCCTCCACTGGGATACGGACGCCTTTTCGAAGCTGCGCGGCATGTTTGGCCTGGCCATTTGGAATCAGCGGCGGCGGCGATTGGTGTTGGCGCGGGATCGTCTTGGCATCAAGCCCCTCTATTTCGCGTGCCGCGGTGGAGACATCTATTTTGGTTCTGAGCTAAAGACCATTCTCTTGCACCCCGAGTTCGAGCGTAGAATGGACACCACCGCCCTGGCGCACTACCTTTCGCTCAACTATGTCCCCGGGCCCTCAACAATGGTGGAAGGGATCGAGAAGCTGCCTCCGGGGAATTACCTGGAGTGGGAGGACGGTCACGCTCTTACGGAGGAGTACTGGAAACTCGACTTCCAACCCAATGAGCGACTGACTCTCGATTCCGCCAAACAGCAACTCGACGGCCTCTTGCGCGACGCCGTGCGCGAGCATCTCGTGGCTGACGTCCCCCTGGGAATATGGTCCAGCGGGGGATTGGATTCCTCAACCATCCTGCATTATGCCGCGGAAGCGGCGCCCAGCCGCCTGAAAACATTTTCCATTTCCTTTCAGGGAAGGAAATTCGACGAGACTCCGTACTTCCGCGAAGTGTCGCGGCACTATCAGACCGATCATCATGAATTTGATCTGAATCCCGGGGTGGAGCTCCGCGATGCGATCGAGGACTTTGCCAACTACTCCGACGAACCTAGTGCCGACGCGGGGGCGCTGCCGGTATGGTTTTTGTCGAAGATGTGCCGCCGCGAAGTAACTGTCGCGCTTTCGGGCGATGGCGCCGACGAGCTTTTCGGCGGCTACAACACCTACCTGGCGGACCGTTACGCACGCATGTTGCGATTCATGCCGCTGCCCATGCGCCAAGCCGCTGCGCATGCGGCTCATTGGTTACCTGTCTCCGACGACAAAATTGGATTGGATTACAAGATCACCCGCATGCTGGCGGGGTCGACACTTACGGCCGACGCCGCTCATTTCTTCTGGAACGGCACATTCTCGCAGGAGGGCAAGCGGTCGATCCTGAGTCATCCCGAGTCGATCCAGTCGGTTGCTCCGCTGAAGGTCCCGCGCGGTGATGTCGGATATCTCAACCGTTACATCTGGGCCGACCAACTGTACTATTTGCCTGATGATATCCTGCACAAGACTGACCGGATGAGTATGGCGCACTCTCTCGAAGTTCGCCCGCCGTTCCTGGATCATCGCGTGGTGGAGTTTGCGGCGAGACTTCCCGAAAAACTAAAAATTCGCGGCGGGCGTCTCAAATTCATTCTTCGGGAATTGATGAAGGACCGGCTTCCCGCGAGCGTTCTGGGGCGGAAGAAAGAGGGCTTTGACATTCCCGTGCATGATTGGCTGCGGATGGTCCTGCGCCCCTTGTTGTTGGATACTTTGAATGAAAGATCCGTCAAGGAATCCGGCATATTCTCCTGGCCCGGAGTCGAGCGCGCCATCCACGCCCATCTGGAGCGCCGTGCTAATCTCGGGTATCACTTATGGGGGCTTCTGGTTCTGTTCCTATGGATGAAACGTTGGAACATCGCGCCGCCCCTGCCGGCGCCGGAACCAGCCGAGGTGCCCGCTTTCGATATGAACTGGTCGTCCTCGCCGTTGCAGCCCTCGTATTTCTCGGATGTGTCATCAGCCCGCCGTCGTTGATGGACGATGTGGACGCCGTTCAGGCGCAGATCGCCCGTAACATGCTGGACTCAGGCGACTGGGTCACGGCGCATCTAGACGGAATCAAGTACCTCGAAAAGTCCCCGCTCAAGTATTGGATGATCGTTGTGTCATTCAAAATCCTCGGCGTGCATGACTGGTCCGCGCGGCTTCCCGTCGCGTTTTCCGCGATGGCGTTGTGCTGGCTGGCTTTCCGCATGGGTGCCTGGGCCTTTTCTCCCACAGCCGGTCTATACGCTGGTCTGACTCTCGCCACTTCGGTGGGACTATGGCTGTTCACGCGCATTCAGATACCGGATGCGACCGTTACCGCCACCATCGCCCTGGCGATGTGGGCCTTTCTTCGCGCGCTCGAACCGGACGAGCCGCGCCCGCGCGTTTGGGCCATGGTGATGGCTGCCGCTATCGGGACGGGATTGCTTCTAAAGGGACTGATCGCGGCTCTGTTCCCCATCGCGGCGGCGCTGCTTTACCTTGCTTTCACCAGGCAGATAGCATCCCGCGAGACCTGGCGTCGCTTGATACCGTTGCGAGGTTTGCTCGTGGCTCTTGCCGTCGCGGCGCCGTGGCATGTGATTGCCACCCTACGCAACCCGCCCTACTTCGACCTGACCATGCAAAGCGGGCCGGGACACTACCGCGGCTTCTTCTGGTTTTACTTCATCAACGAACACCTTCTCCGTTTCTTGAATTTGCGTTTCCCCCGCGACTACAACACCGTCCCTCGCCCGCTGTTCTGGTTGTTCCACCTGCTGTGGCTGTTTCCGTGGAGCGTATACTTCCCGGCGGTTTTCAAACTTTCTTTCCGCCCACGGGACCGCGCCGGCCGCATGCGGCTGCTGTGCCTGTGCTGGGCTGGATTCCTGCTCACGTTCTTTACCTTTTCTTCCACGCAGGAGTACTACTCCATGCCGTGCTATCCGGCTTTCGCTCTGCTGATCGGGAGCGTGCTGGTTGAGCCCCGCGCCGTCAGATGGGTGCGCGGGGGGACGATTGTGTTGGCGACGATCGCGTCGCTCGCGGCGTTGGCCATCATTCTGATTCTTTTCCAAGTGTGGAATCTTCCCGCGCCGGGCGACATCGCGCAAGCGTTGACGCAGCATCCGGAGTTATACACGCTGTCCCTTGGTCACATGGGCGATCTTACGATGGCCTCGTTCGCGTATTTGAAGACTCCCCTAGCGCTAGCGGGTCTTGCTTTCCTGACCGGCGC
>Ga0207110_10235_pt1 | contig 13127 bp, 11 predicted proteins | sample Alteio_BWMinHeat_74_FD_153582 | JGI IMG/M metagenome (GOLD analysis project Ga0207110, IMG submission 153582) | Enriched cells from forest soil in Barre Woods Harvard Forest LTER site, Petersham, Massachusetts, United States -... | ecosystem: Environmental > Terrestrial > Soil > Temperate forest >...
CTTGGCAGCGGCGTAGCGGCGCTCATCTACGAAATTGTCTGGTTCCAGCTCCTCGAATTAGTGATCGGCTCCTCAGCTGTATCGCTCGGTGTGCTGCTCGCCACCTTCATGGGCGGGATGTGTCTCGGCAGCTTGCTACTGCCCCGTTTCGTCTCGACGCGGCGCCATCCCTTGCGAGTGTACGCCGCGATCGAGCTGGTCATCGGTGTTCTTGGGATACTCGCGCTGCTCCTCATGCCGTTCGTGGGCAGCCTCTACACGGCATGGAGCGGATATGGCATGAGAGGATTCCTTCTCCGTGGAGTCGTCGCGGCCGCGTGCCTCTTGCCGCCTACCTTGCTGATGGGCGCTACGCTCCCGGTTCTGGCGCGCCAGGCAAACGGCGTCTCGTGGCTCGGCTTTATCTACAGCGCCAACATCGCCGGGGCGGTGTTCGGATGCCTCCTCGCTGGTTTCTATTTGCTCCGCGTGTACGACGTTGCGACCGCCACGTACGCAGCCGTGGCGATCAATGTTGCGGTTGCCGGGATTGCACTCGTGATGATTGGTCCGAGTGGGGCGGACGCCCTCGTCCGCGCCGGACCCCCTGGTCCGGCTCTCTCCGCATCCGGCCCAGCCGACCAGGGGGTCGGCTGCGGGCCAGGGGGCCCGCCCCACATTCCTTCAAACGCAATAGTCTACGTAGCCATAGCTCTCTCGGGACTCTGCGCCTTGGCGGCCGAGACAATTTGGACCCGGCTGTTAGGGCTGCTGCTAGGCGCCTCGGTTTACACACTTTCCATCATCCTGGCGGTCTTTCTCACGGGCCTAGGGATCGGCAGCAGTATCGGGTCGTTGTTGTGTCGAAGCCTCGCTCGTCCACGCCTGGCTTTGGGCTGGTGCCAATTGTTGCTGGCCGGCGGGATCGCTTGGACCTCCTTTAGCCTGTCCGCGTCGCTCCCGTATTGGCCTATTAACGCATCCATCTCCTCGAACATCTGGTTCAACTTTCAACTTGATCTCGACCGCGCGTTTTGGGCCATGTTGCCGCCGACGCTCCTATGGGGCGTGAGTTTCCCGTTGGCGCTCGGAGCGGCTGCATCGCGAGGGCAGGATTCCGCCAGATTGGTGTCGCGCGTCTACGCCGCCAACACACTCGGAGCCATTATAGGCGCGCTCGGCGCAAGCCTGCTTCTGGTCGCGTGGGTCGGATCCCAGCGAGTGGAGCAGTTGCTCATCGCGTTATCGATTGCTGCAGGAGTGCTCCTTCTGCTGCCGCGAGCGCGCCTGACCGGAGGCGTGACGGTAGGGTTTGTTGTAGCCGCGGGCGGCCTATTGATCTACAGTGTCCCACCCATTGCCAAAGTGCTCATCGCGCATGGGCGGTATGCGGCGACATGGGCCGGCAAGAGCGACATCATCTACGCGGCCGAAGGCAGGAACTCCTCGGTGGCTGTCTCACGTTTTCCGAACGGGGCCCTGACGTTTCACGTTGCCGGCAAGATCCAGGCCTCGAATGTTCCGCGGGACATGCGGCTCCAGCGGATGCTGGGACACCTCACGACCCTGACGGCGGCGCACCCTCGCTCCGTCTTGGTGATCGGCTGCGGCGCCGGAATCACGGCGGGTGCGGTGTCCATCGATCCAAGAGTGGAGCGCGTGACCATCGTGGAAATCGAGCCGCTTGTGCCGCAAGCCGCCTCCGCTTACTTCGGCGAGCCGAATTTCGATGTGGTGCGCAACCTTAAGGTCCAAGTGCGCATTGACGACGGGCGTCACTACCTGCTGACGGCGAAGGAAAGGTTTGATGGAGTCACGGTCGATCCTCTGGACCCGTGGGTGAAGGGCGCGGCGAACCTATACACCAAGGAATTCTTAGAGGGGATGAAGCAGCATCTCAACCCCGGCGGCGTCGTCACCATGTACATTCAACTCTTCGAGACCAACCTGGAGGCAGTCAAGAGCTCGGTCGCTACGTTCTTCGAAGTCTTTCCGAACGGCGCCATCTGGGGCAACCCGTACCAGGGCCAGGGTCACGACATGGTGCTGCTGGGTCAGGTCGAGCCGCTGCGGATCGATCTCGATGAGATGGAGCAACGGATTGGTTATCGACCTGGCGAGAGCGAGCTGGCACGGTCGCTCTCCGAGGTCGGGATGAATTCGCCGGTGGACCTGTTTGCGACATATGCGGGCCGGAAATCCGATCTAACCGAGTGGCTGCGAGGCGCCGCGATCAATCGCGACCGTAACCTGCGGATGCAATACCTGGCCGGTGCCGGGCTGAACCTCGACGACAGCGCTGCCATCTACGCCGATCTGCTGGCCTACCGGCGCTTCCCCGAGGATCTCTTCCTCAGCGCCGAAGGCCGGGTCGACTCGCTACGCGAAGCGATTCGCCGGGAACGGTGAACGACCGGAAGCACGCCGATTATTCATAGACTTCGCGGCAGTGTGCAATGCGCGTGACACTGATGAGCTTCGCGTCGTCGTCGATGATGTACAGTACGCGCCAGTCGCCCACGCGAATGTGCCACTGATCTTTGTGGCCCCTCAGCTTTTTGCACCCTGCGGGTCGTGGATTCTCCGCCAGCGCCAAAATCTTTCGATCAATTCGAATGAACTGCGTCTCGTCAAGCGCATCCAATTCCTTTTGCGCCGACTGCTTGATTTCGAGAGAATACTTAGCCACGTGGGCGAGTGCGCTTTATGCGGCTTGCGCGGTATTGCTCGTAAGGAATGCCCTTTTCCTTGCGACGCGATTCAGATACGAGACCATCCCAGAAGTCTTCCCAGATAGCCCGGTGTTTCTTCAGGTCGATAAGAACACCAACCTTGCGGCCCTTTTCATCGGTGACAAACTGGATTCCGCTCATGCGTCTATTTTCTCTCAGGGGACGGTGCCGGCGCACTGTAACAGGCGCCGGGCCAGCCTTCATGGCAAGCGAGTGCGTACAACGCTGACGGCTCCCGTTCGCGGATGTCCCCTTTGCTTCCCCTTAAGATGATCGGATAATCTTCGAGAGTCGGCGGTGCGGCAGCAAACGCGCCTACGCCGGTGGTCAGTTCGTTCAGATTCCGGCAGGCCGCCGTAAACCCGAGTTCGCAACCACGGCGAAGAGGCACCGCGGCTCCCATGGGATCGAGCCTGCGAAGATCCTCGCCCGACCGCGAGAGCGCGATATGAAGAAGACCGGCTTCGTTGCACGCCCAACCCGATCCCCGCTGGCAAAAGTTCGCGGACAAATCAGCAAGGTACGGGCAGGCGTACCGCCGCCCATCCTGGCAGGCCTGCCTCCAAAACGGCAACCACTGGCCTGGATGACTGTCGCCCACTCCTTGAGTGACGCTCATGAACGTAAAGATCACGGCCCAGATGGACATGTACGCCAAGTGGCGCCGGCGTGGAGCGAGCGTGCGGCCGAGCGCAGCGGGATCGAACGCGCGAAGCATGGGGGAACGTGCCACGCGATCGATGCCTTTAGCCGATAGGTTCAGAAGAGGCACTTGTAGCAGCTTGTCGTAGAAAGTAGGCAATCCCGCGCGGCCAAGTAGCTCGTACAACGCGACCGCGCTCAGCCCGTATAGCACGCCATGAATAATACGTCCCAGCTCGGTACGCGGTGAAGTGGCTGGATCGTTAAACAGCAGATGCATCCCCAGAAAGACGGAAATAGGGATGTACGAATCGTAGAAAAAGTAAACCCCGGTCGCGGCGAAGTAGAGACGTCCGAACAGGTAGGTCGCCACCACCGCCGACATCGTCATCGAAGTCACGCCGAAAAAGAATTGACCCGGCAGCGCAAGCAGAAACAGCACCAGGTACATGTGCGGCGGATAGAACTGGGTCGTCGCAATCTCTTGGCCCCAAGTGATGCCGCTCGCGCCGGTGGCCAGCAAGACCAGCGAAAACACCGCGAGCGGAAACGACGACGGATTGAAGATATGTACTCGCTGTCCATCCTTATTCCAACGAATCAGCTCTTTCGCGGTTAGCCCGAGCACCACCATCATGAACTGTAAATAGAACCAGTCAGGCTTGAACCAAAGGAACAGATTGATGCTGAAGATGACCGGAAAAGGAGCGAAGCCGAGCCTATAGGTGTCGCGGCGCGACCACACCAGCAGCAGGTCGAACGCATACGCGAAGACCAGTTGAGCGACGACGAGGGGAACAAAGGCGTAGACCGGAGGCCAATACCAGCCCCAATACAGCAGCACCGACCCTTGCGCGCAAGCTTGCAGATAATGCTGCTTCTTCACGGCCAGCTCGAGCGTTAGCGTCCGCCCTCGGCGACGGACCCAGACGAGCAGCACCGCGTTCCAAACGCATAACGCGGCGGCAGCACCCAGCAATGCCAACACGACGTTTTGGTTCTGGCGAACCGAGGGGATGAAGGCAACGCCCGCGAGACCTAAAGTGAACGCTAGCGGCAGAAGCAGCGCCCTCTTTCCAGCGGATCTGGACTCGGATATGTCTGCCGGAATCTCCAATCTCAAGGGGCTCCGCCATCGCGGCTATCCCGATTCCGCTTTTCAAGAACCCGCTCTTCGTTAGCCCGCTCTTCGTCATGTGGTGGAGTCCACAAGGGTTCCATTTGAGGTTCCAGCTTCCTGGCAGTATACACCGGGTCACGGAATGGAGGGACTTAACCAATCGAAAGGAATGGAGCTGGCGGAGGGAGTTGAACCCCCGACCCTCTGATTACAAATCAGATGCTCTACCAACTGAGCTACGCCAGCATTTGGAGCGGGAGACGAGAATCGAACTCGCAACCAACAGCTTGGAAGGCTGTGACTCTACCATTGAGTTACTCCCGCGCTATTTTTTCCAACAACTTACAAAGTGCTTCGATGGATCGGACATTTTAGAACGGAGCCCAGTGGAGCCAATCTGCACCAAATCTGCACCAAATTTGACTGGTCGCACAAAAATTGCTAATCTGCGCCAAACCGTGTTTTGAGTAGCTCTCTTCATGCGGCTTTGCCCACTTGTGATTGTAGCAGGGCGGCAACGGTTGCTTCCAGATCGGCAACAGCTTTGTTAGTCTCTTCCGGCACCTGTTGCATGTAGACGTTGCGCGTTACGTGGATCGCTTGGACAAGATCAACGGGCGGATCGGGCAGCATGGATTGCTGCGCTCAGTTTGTCGTGTTCGTGGATCAACTTCGTGGATCAACAAGGAAACGATGTGGTCTAGAGCCATTGTTTCTTTTGTAACATGCCGCGTGCCGCCAGCGTCTATTAACAACGGTGAACACGAAAGCGCTCAGTGAGATTGATCCCCGTGACATTAGGGGTACCGTGTTCAGCGGCAAGCCCATCGATGCCGTGGAGTTCATCTTGAAAGACGGCGAAACACACCGATTCGATGGCAATGATCTTGAAGGTGCGCTAGCGGTTGCAGCGAAAGGGCGGGCACCTTCCCCCAGAGAGTCTTAGAGGCAATCAGTCGTCCTTGAGTCCAGGCGGGAGCTTCCCGTGGATCAAGTAGTTCGTAAATTTCTCATACGCAAGCCGCACCGCTTCACGCGCGGAAGAGCACTCACGGGAAGCTTGCTCAATGCGCACTACACCGTCAGGATGCGGGATTCCAGAGGGAAGATTTCGCGTTACTTCGTCAAAGTACAGGTTGGCGGCATCGCGGCGTTCTCTTGCCGCTGCAATATCGGAACGAAGCTTTTCAAGAATCTGTTCGCGTTCCATCTGGACGCGGGGGACGAATAAGATTTTACTTCAAGAAGCCGTGAGCATCAACCCCGCTTCTTCTTCGCCCCCTCTCCCTGGACTCCTCAGAAGCAGGACGCTTCTTTTTCAGAGAATCCGCCAAAGCCTTGCCCGCGACCCGAAAAAATGCGGTCTGCACTAAGCTACGCCAAACGCTTGGTGTAAGCTAAACCAAAGAAAACACACAGCGGAAACTCGGAAGGCTGTGACTCTACCATTGAGTTACTCCCGCACCGGTGACGAACACTGTTTTAGCAACATCACTGCGCGCCGCGGCCTAGCAGCATGATTTTTGCCGTGTGGAAGATGATGAACGCGTCGAGCGACACGGCCAGGTTCTTGATGTAGTACAGATCGTACTCCAGCTTGGTCATGCTGTCCTCGATGGTTTCGCTGTACTTGTAATTGATTTGCGCCCATCCCGTGATCCCAGGCTTGACGCAATGACGTTGCGCGTAAAAGGGGATCTTTTCCTGGAGCACTTCGACGAACTCCGGGCGTTCCGGCCGGGGACCCACCACCGACATCTCCCCCCGGATCACGTTAAGGAACTGCGGCAGTTCGTCGATGCGTAGCTGACGTAGCCAGCGTCCTAAGGGTGTGATGCGCGGATCGTCCTTACTGGCCCACACGGCGCCTGTCCTCGCCTCGGCATCCTGATACATGGAACGAAACTTGAAGACCGTGAAGGGCACGCCATTCAGCCCGACGCGCGTCTGGCGGAACAGGATCGGGCCCGGCGAAGTCAGTTTGATCAAAATCGCCACCAGGCCGAGCAAGGGCAGAATGACGATCAACCCCAGCAGACCCAGGATCCAGGAGTACACACTCTGCAACTGGACACTCTGGGGACGGGGTCCCAGTTCGGTGGAGAAGATAAGTTGTGAAGGCCGCAGGTCGCGGGTTGAAATACGGCTAAAGATCGCTTCGAACGTGGAGGCCGCTTCTTCGACGTGGATCCCGGAGAACCGCAGACGAAGCAGCTTTTCGACGGGCAGCCGCATCCGGCGCTCCGCCATCCCCACGATAATGCGCTCCGGATGCCGGGCGGCAACCACCGTCTCCAATTCGCACATGGAGCCCAAATAAGGAGTGTCCACCAACTGTTCATCTTCGGTATCCGGGCCGAGGTAGCCGAGAACCGAATAACCCAGCTCCGGACGCTCCCGCATTCGCTCGATGATCTCCTGAACCGCCGGCGCCGCTCCCAAGAAAAGTATTCTCTGGGCGCCCAGAGCCTTGGCTACGACACTGGCATACAGAATCCGCCAGGCCGGCAGAACAATGAGCGCCAGCAAACTGCCATATAACATCAGCCATTTGGGGAGCAGCACGCTCCAGCGGCCATAGCTCAAGACGGACTGAAGGACAAACGCAATACCGAGAACCAAACAAACCTGCTGGATCAGCAGCGTGCGGGACCTGATCCGGTAATCCTCATAGAGGTCGTGAAAATAGAGCCCCATCAGGATGACGGCGACGACCAGAAGAATATGCCATAACCCACCATCATCGAAGAGAAAGACATCCGCTTCCACGCTGAGGGTCACGTATGCCGTCAAGACGTAGCAGGAGACCAGCAGGATCGTCTCGGAGACAACCAGAGCCACTACACTGCTGGGTATCGAAACTTTAAAGAGGCGGACCATCTAGATTAGAAGTGCGGCGAACCCCAAGAGATTCGCACACGTTATTATCGGCAGAAGCGCTTTTCGGCGGGAGAGTGGACGTAAGCCCTTTCCCTTCAAATACTTTGGAAAATTGAGCTCGCTTTGGTATACTCAAGGTTACGCCCGCGGCTCCCAGTGTGTCCGTCTGGCGAAGCGGACAGGTGGGTGAGTGGTTAAAGCCAACAGACTGTAAATCTGTCACTCCTTGCGAGTTACGAAGGTTCGAATCCTTCCCTGTCCACCATGGTTTGGAGTTTCGTTTTTTGAGTTTAGCCGTTGTAGCTCAGCTGGTAGAGCGCGTCCTTGGTAAGGACGAGGTCACCGGTTCAATCCCGGTCAACGGCTCCATTTTTTGATGTGGGGGTAGGCTGTCAGCCTGCCGCCCGGGCTTCAGCCGGGCAAAGAAGGACACATGGCGAAGGAAAAATTCGATCGCAGCAAACCGCACGTGAACGTGGGGACCATTGGGCACATCGATCACGGCAAGACGACGCTGACGGCGGCGATTACCAAGACGCTGGCCAAGCACAACCCGAAAGTCAAGTTCCGGAGCTTCGATTCGATCGACAATGCGCCGGAAGAAAAAGCGCGCGGAATCACGATCGCGGTGGCCCACGTCGAGTATGAGACCGCCAACCGCCACTATGCGCACGTCGACTGCCCGGGTCACGCCGATTACATCAAGAACATGATCACGGGCGCGGCGCAGATGGATGGAGCGATTCTGGTGGTGGCCGCAACCGACGGTCCCATGCCGCAGACGCGGGAGCACATCCTGCTGGCTCGCCAGGTGGGCGTGCCCTATGTGGTCGTGGCGCTGAATAAGGTCGACATGGTGGACGACCCGGAACTGCTCGAGCTGGTGGAGCTCGAGGTCCGCGAGCTGTTGACCAGCTATGGGTTCCCTGGGAACGATCTGCCGGTGATCAAGGTGAGCGCGCTCGGCGCGTTGAACGGCGAAGCACAGTGGGAAAAGACGGTGGACGAGTTGATGGAAGCCGTCGACAAGTACATTCCCATGCCGGCACGCGTGGTCGACAAGCCGTTCCTGATGCCGATCGAAGATATCTTCTCGATCCAGGGCCGCGGCACGGTGGTGACGGGCCGTATCGAGCAGGGAATCTGCAAGGTGGGCGAGGAAATGGAGATCGTCGGGTTCCGGGATACGCGCAAGACGGTGGTGACGGGCGTCGAAATGTTCAAGAAGTTGCTCGACGAAGGGCGCGCCGGAGACAACGTAGGACTGCTGCTGCGCGGCATTGAAAAGACCGACGTCGAGCGTGGACAGGTAATCGCGAAGCCGGGCTCGATCAAGCCGCATAAGAAGTTCAAGGGCGAAGTTTACGTATTGAGCAAGGACGAGGGCGGGCGTCACACGCCGTTCTTCAAGGGATACCGGCCGCAGTTCTACTTCCGCACGACGGACGTGACGGGAGTGGCGCAGTTGCCGGAGGGCATGGAAATGGTGATGCCGGGGGACAACGTGCAGCTCGAAGTGGAGCTGATCACGCCGGTGGCCATGGACAAGGGATTGCGCTTCGCCATCCGCGAGGGCGGCCGTACGGTAGGCGCGGGAACGGTTTCGGAGATCGTCGAATAGGGCCAAGAGTCGAATAGGACGTCGAATAGGACAAAGAGTAGAGGCAAAGCGATGGCACGCGAGAATATCACGCTGCAGTGCACTGAGTGTAAACGCAAGAATTACACCAGCATGAAGAACAAGAAGACCATGACGGAGCGGCTGGAGCTGAAGAAGTTTTGCCCGTTCTGCCGGAAGCATCATCCGCATAAGGAGATCAAGTAGGGTCCAGTGGCCGGTGGCCTGTGTCCAGCCGTTCAGATACACTGAGAGCGGCTGGTCACGGGACACTGGCCACCGGCCACTAGTAAGTAGGGGCGTAGGTTTAACGGCAGACCAGCGGTCTCCAAAACCGCGAGTGGGGGTTCGAATCCCTCCGCCCCTGCCAATAAAAGGGAATTGATCATGGCATCGACCGAAGAGAAAAGTTTGGTACAGAAGATTTCGGCTTGGCCGGCTGAGACCAAGAGTTATTACGAAGAGCTGCGAACCGAAATGCGGCGCGTCACTTGGCCCGCTTGGAAACAAGTGCGCGCCACTACCGCTGTCGTTATTGTCGCCGTATTCGCGTTCAGCGCCTACTTTTGGGTGGTGGACATCATCGTGAGCCGCGGCATTACCAAGCTGTTTGACACATTGACCCGGTAAAGGGGATCCCCCATGGCTGAAGAGACGCTTCCGTCCGAAAACACGACCGAGCTGGCTGATCCGCAAGACGGTGAGGTTGTGCCCGAGGCTGAAACCGCGCCCGAGGCGGCGGCCGCGGAAGCTCCAAGCCAAAACTGGTACATTATCCACACTTACTCCGGTTTCGAACAGAAAGTGGCGGATTCTTTGCGCAGCCGCGCGGAGGCCTTTGGTTTCTCGCATCAGATTGGGCAGATCCTGATTCCCACGGAAGAAGTGGTAGAGCTCCGGGCCGGGAAGAAAGTTACCAGCAAGCGAATGCTCTATCCGGGCTATGTGCTGGTGCAAATGGAAATGAACGATGAGTTGTGGCACGCGGTGAAAGCGACCCCGCGCGTTACTGGATTTGTCGGGGGCGGCACGCATCCGGTCCCGCTTACGGCGGATGAAGTTAATTCCGTGTTGTACCGGCAAGCGACTTCGGCGGAGCGGCCCCGTCCCAAGCTCAGCTTCGAGAAGAATGAGAATGTGCGCATTGTCGACGGGCCGTTCAGCAACTTCTCGGGCAAGGTGGATGAAGTTAATCCCGATCGAAATACCTTGCGCGTGCTGGTGACGATCTTCGGCCGCGCGACCCCGGTGGAACTCGACTTCCTTCAGGTGGAAAAAATCTAAGAAAACGGAACCGCGACCGTGAGGAAGCGGACAGGAATCAAATGGCAAAAAAAGTTCAAGCCAATGTGAAGTTGCAGATCCCGGCCGGCAAGGCCACTCCGGCGCCACCGGTTGGAACGGCGCTCGGTCCGCAGGGCGTCAACATCATGGAGTTTTGCAAGGCGTTTAACGCGAAGACGTCGGCGAAGGATCAGGAAGGGCTCATCATTCCCGTGGTGATCACCATTTATTCCGATCGTTCCTTCACGTTCATCACCAAGACACCGCCCGTGCCGATCCTGATCAAGCGCGCGGTGAATCTGGCCAAGGGCTCGGCCGAGCCGAACAAGAACCGGGTGGGCAAGATCACGCTCAAACAGGTGGAAGAGATCGCCAAGATCAAAATGCCCGATCTCAACTGCTTCAGCGTTGAGTCTGCCATGAATTCGGTGAAGGGCACCGCTCGATCGATGGGCGTAGACGTCGTCTAGCGAGTTGAAAGAACGAGTTTACCTAGAGACGAGCTTCTTACGCTATCTGGTTGACCCAGTCAATGCGGCGGACCCTCTCAAGGCGGGGCGGCAGGAACTCTCCAGGACATGGTGGGAGAACCGGCGCAAGAATTTCGACCTCAGAGTATCTCAGACGGTGTACGAAGAGTTTTGGACCGTGGAACCGGGCAAACCAAGCAACTCTGAGGCTCACCGTCGGTTCCTCTTGCTGCAAGAAGCGGAACTCCTACCCCTGAATCGCGAGATACTGGAAGTAGCAACGTTCTTAATAGAGCCGATGGGGCCGTTACCTGCGAAGGCGGGCTCGGATGCGATCCACTGGGCGGTGGCGGCGGCCTACGGATGTGAATACGTTCTGACCCGGAATTTTAAGCATCTCAATAATGCCGACTTCAAGCGACGCGCGGAAAGGATCATGAGAGAACATGGATATGAATCACCCACAATTTGCTCTCCAGAAGAACTCTTTTGATGTCCCGTGCGACGACCTCGTCGAAGACATCCATAAACACAGAGCCGAAGTAGCCGCGCGGTTCGATTTCGATATGGGCCGCCTTTTTCGTTACTACCAGGAACTAGAGGAACGGAATCCGGCGCGTCGTGCTTCGGATTCGGTACGATCTCCACTCGCGCGCTCCAAGCGATAGACTTTCTTACTGCTGGACCGTCAGATACAACGTCTGGGCAACTGCCACACTACCCACGCTGATATTGATTTGGTAGTCGCCGCTGGGCACGTTCGGAACGGTGATGTTGAACTGGTACAATCCAACACTGCCAGGCGACGGACCTGCATAGCCGACCAGGGCCTGCGTCTGGCCGAAGCTGAGCGAGAGGTTGGTCATACTTGCCGTTTGCCCGGCCACCACTCCTGGAACTGCTCCCCCGAAGCCTATCCCATACGCGGTAATGGAGTCGCCCGGCTTAGCCGGCTGGAAGGGAACTCCGGAAATTAGGTTGGGGCTCCCTACGAACGTCACGCCATCCTGAAACAGCGCAACCAAATACTGTTTACCGCCAATGTTGAAGCTGGAGGGCGCGAGCATTCCCGGAGCAATTGCAGTCTCTTGGAGGGCTACTGGCGCGCTCGTACCAGCGCAATTGGTGACCGTGATCTCCACCCGGCCGATGGTCGTGTCCGCAGGCGCCTGCACATTGATCTGCGATGGGCTGATGTACTCGACGAACCCCGGAAGCTTGTTGACGGACACAGTGGTCTTGTCCAGGACTGTCGGGGCGTTGGAGCCGGTGAAGTCGTCCCCACCCCAAAGCCGCGTGTTGCCCGCGAGGTTGGAGCCTTTGACTTCGAGCCACGATCCCGGCGCGAAAGTAGAAAGGCCCCCGAAGTCGCCGAGCGATTTGACCGAGCTGATGGAAGGCAGGGACACCTTGCAGCTTGGATCCGCATTGCCCGAGGTAAGCGTGAACTGCACCGGCGTCACACTGGTGCCAGGCACTTTCGCAGTGATGACGATCGGGCCGGGTATCGCGCCGAGTGTCACTCCGACTCCCGCGAGGCCACCGCTGTCTGTCTGAGAACTGGAAGCGCTCAACGTGGCCGAGCCGGACGTGACTTCGAAAGTAACGGTTACGCCTCCTACGGGAACTCCCGCGCGTCCGTTTACGAGGACGGTCAGCGCCTTGGGTAAGGGTTGTCCCACGGCGCCGGTTTGGTTGTTTCCGTCAGAGATCAGCACGCTCTGAGGAGAGTTCAAGATGAGCTTGCGGATGGCGTTTCCACCCGGATCCGCCACGTAGAGGTCGCCGCTGGGATCGGCTTTGATGCCCGATCCCGCAAAGAGAACAGAATCAGCCAACGCGCCATCCGCGGGCGGGTTCTGGCCTCCGCCCACGATGCGTTGAACGATGCCTCCGCTGATACGATAAATCGCAAGATAATCCTGGGTGGTGACGATAAGACTGCCGGAGCTATCGATGGTCATTCCCGCCATGGTCGGAAAAGGTCCGGACTTCGCTAACTGGCCGTTCGTGGGTTTGCCGAAGACGCCGTTGCCTGCCACCGTGCTGATGATTCCGCTGGGCGAAACCATGCGGACACGATAATTGTTTCCATCGGCGATGTACACGTTGCCGTTTTGATCCGTTGCCAAAGGGGCCGCGGTGGAAAGCAAATTAAGCTGGGCGCTGGTGGCGAGTCCTCCGTCACCGGCAAAGCCATGCACGCCGGTAACAGCGCCTGCAAAGGCAGTGATCTTTCCGTCGGCGGCCGATATCTTGCGGACCCGATTGGCTCCGCTGTCGGCCACATAAACATTTCCGGCGCCGTCGACCGCAATACCGGTTATGTGCAAGAAGGTGGCCTGTATGGCGGGTCCTCCATCGCCGGTATTGCCGGAAAAGCCGATTCCCGCCACAATGGC
>Ga0207110_10237_pt1 | contig 13074 bp, 11 predicted proteins | sample Alteio_BWMinHeat_74_FD_153582 | JGI IMG/M metagenome (GOLD analysis project Ga0207110, IMG submission 153582) | Enriched cells from forest soil in Barre Woods Harvard Forest LTER site, Petersham, Massachusetts, United States -... | ecosystem: Environmental > Terrestrial > Soil > Temperate forest >...
GACGGATGAAGAAAGGCCGAGGGCGTGCCCGTGGACGAAAAAGTCGCCGCAATTTTCCGCCCGATCAAACCCGACTTGCCCATGCCCGTGACCACCACGCGCCCCTTGCAGCTCAGCAGTAGGTCCACGGCACGCTCGAATTTTTCGTCGAGCCGAGCCTGCAGCTCCTGCAAAGCCTCCACTTCGATGCGCAGCACGCGCCGCGCCGTCTCTAAACTCATGACGGACCCCACGAACGCACAAGCTTCGAAATCCGCGTCAATTTAGCCAGGAGTCCGGGAAGCAGGTCCAGGCGCATGGCGTTGGCCCCGTCCGACAGCGCCCACTCGGGCCGTTCGTGCACTTCCAGAAAAATCCCGTCCACGCCCGCGGCCGTTCCCGCGCGTGCCAGCGTCTCGATGAATTCCGGCTGCCCTCCGCTCGCGCTGCCCTTCCCCCCGGGCAGTTGCACGGAATGAGTAACGTCAAAGATGACCGGGCATCCCGTCTGGGCCAGGATCGGAAACGAGCGCATGTCTACCACCAGATTGTTGTAGCCAAACGAGACGCCTCGTTCCGTGAGGATCACTTTGCGATTTCCCGTGCTCTTCACTTTTTCCACGGCATTGCCGATCTCCCAGGGCGCCAGGAACTGGGCCTTTTTCAGATTCACCACGCGGCCCGTATCTCCCGCCGCGATCAGCAAATCCGTTTGCCGCAGAAGAAACGCCGGCACCTGCAGCACGTCGCAAACCTCCGCCGCCGGGCGCGCGTGCGCGGGCTCATGAATATCGGTCAGCACGGGCACTCGGAAACGCTCTTTGATCTTGGCCAGAATTTCCAGCCCCGCCTCCATTCCGGGCCCTCGAAACGAAGTCAATGACGAGCGGTTGGCCTTATCGTAAGAGGCCTTGAAAATCAGCGGCACTTTTGCGGCAGCCGCTATTTTCACCAGCTGCGCCGCCAGCTTCATCGCGTGCTTTTCCGTCTCAATTACGCAGGGTCCGGCAATCAGCACCAGCGGCTCGCCGGCGCCAATGCGAAATGAACCAACAGGGATCGATCGAAGACGCACCAAGTGAGCTCCCGGCCCTCAGGATTCCCGGCTTCGCAGCCTCATCGGGAGTGTAAGCCTAAGCGGGACCGCGCGGATTTGCAAATAGGTAACGTGCCCGGTAGGGAGAACTGCGGGGGCGGGGGCGCCTCGGCCACGGCTAACTTCGTTTCGCGGCTTGCACCGCCGTGGCCACTTGATTTTCTGCCGGCGTGCGATCGCGCCTCCCGTGCCGGCCCGCGGCCCCCACAAAGGCCGCGAAGAGCGGATGCGGATCGAGCGGCTTGGACTTGAATTCGGGATGAAACTGGCAGCCAAGAAACCAGGGATGATCGGGAACCTCCACGATCTCCACGTAGGAGCCGTCCGGCGTGCGGCCCGTGATGCGCAGGCCCGCGTCGGTCAGCCGCTGCTCATAATCGCGGTTGAATTCGTAGCGGTGCCGATGGCGTTCGGCAATCTCCACGGCGCCGTAGGCGCGGTTGGCAAAGGAGCCCGGATCGAGGCGGCAGGGCCATGCCCCCAGCCTCATGGTGCCGCCCATTTCGTCCACGCCCAGCAGTTCGCGCAATTTGTAGATCACGCGGTGCGGTGTGTGCGCGTCGAATTCCGTGCTGTTGGCGTCGGCCAGCCCCGCCACGTTGCGGGCATACTCGATCGTGGCGCACTGCATCCCCAGGCAGATGCCGAAGTACGGCAATTTCTGTTCGCGCGCATGCTGAATCGCATGGATCATGCCCTGAATGCCGCGTTTCCCGAATCCGCCGGGCACCAGAACGCCATCCACGTCAGCCAGCCTGCGCGCCGCCGTGGCCGGCGAGTCGATCTCCTCGGCTTCGATCCATTCGATCACTGTGCGCAGGTGGTGCGGCAAGCCGCCGTGCATCAGCGCTTCCCGCAAACTCTTGTAGGCATCCTCCAGCGCGACGTATTTTCCCACCACGCCGATGCGCACTTCGCCGCGCGGGTGTTCCATATTTTCCAGCAGAGCCAGCCAGCGGCTCATATCCCGCGGCCCCGCTTCCAGCTTCAGCAGCCGGAGAATTTGTTCGTCCAATCCCTCTTCCGCCAGGGCCACGGGCACCGCGTAGATGGTGTCCACATCCAGCGCCGTCACCACGCAACGCTCCGCGATATTGCAAAAAAGAGCGATCTTGGCCTTCATCTCATGCGGCACCGGGCGATCGCTGCGGCAAAGCAGCAGATCCGGCTGAATGCCGATGCTCAGCATCTCTTTCACGCTGTGCTGCGTCGGCTTGGTCTTCAGCTCGCCCGCCGTCGCTATGAAAGGCACCAGCGTCACGTGCACAAAGATGGTGTTTTCAGGCCCCAGATCCAGGCGCATCTGGCGAATCGCTTCGAGAAACGGCAGCGATTCGATATCCCCTACCGTGCCGCCGATCTCGATAATCACCACATCCACGTTCGCGGCGATCTTGCGAAACGCCGCTTTGATTTCGTCGGTGACGTGCGGAATCACCTGCACCGTCTTACCCAGGAAATCGCCGCGGCGCTCCTTCGACAGGATCGACTCGTAGATGCGGCCGGTGGTCCAGTTGTTATCGCGCGTCAGATTGGCGTTGGTAAACCGTTCGTAGTGCCACAGGTCCAGGTCAGTCTCGGCGCCGTCATCGGTGACATAAACTTCGCCGTGCTGGTAGGGGCTCATCGTGCCGGGATCGACGTTCAGGTAGGGATCGCATTTCTGCAGCGTGACCCGGAGGCCGCGGCTTTCCAGCAGGCAGCCGATGGACGCCGCGGCGACGCCCTTGCCAAGTGAAGAGACCACGCCACCGGTTACAAAAATGTACTTCGGTCCGGCGTCTCCTGGAACGTTGGACAAATTCGGATTCCCTTCCTTTTTCAAGGCTTCTTGCACATCCCGAAAAAACTATGGCCGGCAACCGAACACATGACTCGGCTGCTATGGATAGCACATTGGCGATAAAAACGCTGTTTCCCAGGAATTGCGAAAAACTGTGAGGGTATCCGGATGGGCACGAAAAATCCTACACATGACCGGACTTAAAATCAAGCCTGATTCTTCGGCCGGCCGCTCCCCCGTATTTCCGTCCCTCTCGAATCTTCCCTCTCAAATCTACGGTCTTGCTCGGTTCTTCTTACGATCTGTCGTGGATTGCCGTCCGCGCCCCAGGGACCCACAGTGCGTGCTGGAGGCACTGATGCGAAATTCACACCATATACTGGCATCTATCACACTGCTTACTGCCGGTCTGCTATTCGGTTGCGGCACAAACCAGCCGAAATTTCCCGACGTCAAAGATAGCGTGCGGAAATCGCTCGACGACGCCGGCCTGAAGGACGTCACGGTCAGCCAGGACCAGACGTTAGGCGTCGTGACCATCGGCGGCGCCGTGCCAACGAACGACGACAAGGAGCGCGCGGAATCGGTTACAAAATCGGCGGCCGCCGGCCAGGTCGTCTCGGATCAAATCGGCGTACGCCCCGCGGGAAATGAGAGCGACGCAAAACGGGTCAGCTCCGACCTGGACAAAGGGATCGATAAAGACCTCGACGCGGCCCTGGTTCAGCGCAAGCTCAAGGAAGGGGTCAGCTATGACGTCACCAACGGCGTCGTAACGCTAAAAGGAAACGCCAGTTCACAAGCTCGCCGCCAGCAGATCGAGAAGATTGCCTCGGCTGTGCCCAACGTTAAGCAGGTCGTAAATGAAATGCAGGTGAAGGTACAGAGAGCAACCTCGAGCAATTGACCGCGCGTCTCGCGTCTGTGCGTGCCTCTCTCTGCAGTGTGAGCTTCGCAGGCACGCACAGCGCTTCGCCGGGTCGTACGACCGGGCGAAGCCCAACTTCACTTCTTGCTGCCTGCTTTATCGCCCTTCGGCGCTTGTCCCTGGGACCACGAGGGATCGATGATGGACTTCTTGAACGCGGAGTTCTCTTCCTGAATACAGAAGGCTTCCACGAGCTCCCAGTCCGGATGCCAGGCCAGCTTTACCGGCCCCGCCGTCCACGGTTTCGTATACGCCTTGGAGTCGCTGGCCGTCATGCTCAGCTCCAGGGTATCGAGGTCCGGGCGCCGGTAGCGCTCTACAAAGTGCAAAGCGTCGCTGTGGGGCATGCCATTGATCACCGTCTGATCGGTAAAACCGACGCTCTCGACGACCAGCGTATCGCCCTCCCACTTGCCCACTGAGTACCCGAAGTACGAGGGATCCGGGTCCTTGGGGAGTTCCCGCCCATCCATCCAGATTTCGCGGAAGGTATGCTCGTATTCGAAGAACATGAAGATCCGTTGCGGCGTTTGCACAATTTCGATCGGCTTTTGCTTGGTTATGAAATCGGTCAGGCTGATCTGGCTGCAACTGATATCCGCATCCCTGCCGAGCGCAGTGTCGCCACCGGCATGTCCGGCAGGCAGATCCTTACGGAGTGCGATCGGCTCGGCATTCAGCTTCACCAATGCCCACGGCTGAAGGAAGCTGGCAGGCTGCTCGTGAATAGGCGAAAACCTGAAATTCTCGCTGACCATCCATACCCCGGAGAGATCGTGGGGCTTCACCGAACCTTCGTGGTGTTTGCCTGAATATATGGCCTGATTGGCGGCCTTGGGATCGATCTGAGCGATACTCACGCGTGAGAACGCCAGCACGGCTGCCAGCACAAAGATTGCACTCAGGAATCGATTGCGCATTTCGGAACTCCTTTGTCTGTCGTATCCGCGTCTTTACGGCTGCCGGGGATCGATCAAGTCTGGCCGGCCGTCAGCGAACACCACCCTCTGGAAAATCCCCCACTTCGTGCCCGTCTTGGTGGGATGAAGATAAACGGTAACCTCGTCCCCGGCTTTCACGGAGTCGTGATGCCACCCCGATCTCGTCAGCATCCCGGGGCTGGTCAATTCCACCACCCAGTGTTCGATCCCGCCGTTTTCTGTTTTGACGTCCCAGGCGAGCGAGGCATGGGGATTCACCCACTCAAAGCTGGTTACGGTTCCCTTCAATTTCAGGGTCTTGGAGCTGTCATACGCCGTCGTGCCATGGTGTGCCGGCGTCGGAGTGGCAAAGATCACAAGAGCCGCCACCAGGCACAGAGCGAATGCCAGCATACGCGTCATCGAAGACCCTCCAAAGGAAGCAAATCTCGTGAAAACCGACGCTGCCCCGAATTAAAGCCAAGCCGCGCCGTGTCGCGCGGCATCGGGTTCGGCGCTCCATCACAACGCCACAAGCCGCACGATTGCGTCGTGCGGATTTTAGTCCTATTGGCCCGGAATTGGTATACGCCTGCGGGTGCGCCGCCCATCGAGATGCGGTCGCTACGGCGGAGAGTGCTGCCGGTATCGAATGTAGCCAGCCCCAGACGCATAAGAGAAATCTTATGCGTCTGGGCAGCCTGGCGTCAGTTGTGTGCTAATTCTCGAGCTGGGCCTGCAGAATCTCGCCGTGCAGCGCGATCATCTGGAAACGCCCCGCCGGTTCGCGGCTCTCGGCGTTATTTTGGAAGCGCGGCCCCGACTCCCGGGGAAACGTCTCACGAGGAGAGGTCTCGCGAGGAGACGATTCGCGCGGCGCGATCTGGCTGCGCACGCGGCTCTCGCTTCCCGGCTGGGTGACTCCCGAAGGCGCGCTCTCCATGCGAATACCGAGGGTCCGCTCCAATTTCTGCAGGTCTGCTCTTTCGCCTCGCGTGAAGAGCGTCGAAGCGCAGCCGTTCTTGCCCACGCGCCCGGTGCGTCCCACGCGATGGATGAAGCTCTCGGCGTCGCCCGGCAGGTCGTAGTTGATCACGTGGACGATCTCCTCCACGTGAATGCCCCGCGAGGCTACGTCGGTCGCCACCAGCACTTGGAAGTGCCCTTGCTGGAATCCCGCGAGCGCCTTGGTGCGCTGCGACTGGCTGCGGTTCCCGTGGATCATGGTTGCGTTCAAGCCGTCATGGCTGAGCGCATTGGCCAGCCGGTCTGCTCCGCGCTTGGTGCGCACGAAAACCAGGCAACGGCCTGTCTCCTTGAGCAGCAGCCGCCGCAGCACCGCCTGCTTATGTTCCGGGACCACTTCAAAGGCCTGCAGGCGCACATTCGCCGCGGGCTTCATGGTGGACCCGAACTCCACGCGCACGGGGTTCTTCATATAGTCCGCGACAAGCCGTACGACCTCGCCTTCGAGCGTGGCCGAAAAACACATCGTCTGGCGCTGCTTGGGCAGAATGGCCACGATGCGGCGAATGGCGGGAAGAAATCCCACATCGAGCATGCGGTCGGCTTCGTCGAGCACCAGAATCTTCACGTTGCGCAAATCAATGCTCTTGCGATCGAGGAAATCCTCGAGGCGACCCGGTGTAGCCACTACGAGGCGCGCTCCGCGACGCAGTGCGAGAAGCTGCGGACCTTCCGCCAGGCCTCCCACGATTACCGCTGCCGGCGAAAGTTGCCGGCCGCGCAACAGGTCGTAGTGTGCGGCCACTTGCATCGCCAGTTCGCGCGTGGGCACAAGCACCAGCGCCATCACTCCTGGCGCTTTTTCCTTCATGAGCTGCTCGATCACCGGGATCAGGAACGCCAGCGTCTTGCCGGTGCCGGTCTGCGCCGAGGCCAGTACATCTTTGCCTTCGATCGCATGCGGAAGCGCCGCGGCTTGCACAGGCGTCGGCGTCACGAAATTCGCGGCCGTCAATCGCCCTTTAATATAGGTAGAAATCTGTAATTCTGAAAAACTCTGCACTCTAGTTGTCTTTTCTCTGGCTGGCATCCTGGCGCGCACGCACAATTTCGCGAGCGTGGGCCAAAACGCGTTAGGCCAATTTGAATTTAAGTTACGCCGAAGTGTTACGGAAGGAACTGCTTTGCGGGTATTGTCAGATTCAATCTTCTAACGAACCGCACCACACAACCGTCTCATCAAGGGCAAACGCACTATACCACATCCCCGCACATATTGCTGCGAATAGTGCTCTACCCCGCACTGGCGTTGACTTGGCCGATGCCGCAGGCGTAGCGTGGGCCCAAGTGCCTCGGCAGAATGCGCTGGGTGGAGGCTGTATCCATGCTGCCCGGATTTACCCGCGATTTGCTCTCGGCTCGGCACCTTTTAGCGGCATTGTTGGTCTCTGTGATGATGGGCGCACCCAGGGCCTCCGCCATGCCTGACCTCAAGATAGCTATTCGCAATAGCACGGGCCTGCGCGGAGAAACGATCACATATCTCAAAAACGATCGCAAACGCGTAGAAGAACACCGGCAAGTTCCACAACGATTGCGGCCCGGGTCACCTTATGTAGGGGGACCTGTCGCATATGTTCCCGGTCCGCCTATTGTGACAATTACCCGTTGCGATCTCGGTGAAGTGTTCGCATTGAACCTGGACGACCACGAGTATACGGCGATGCCGATACCGAAACCTCCATCCAAAGAGGAATTGCAGGCTCGTGCGGCGCAGCAACCCAAACCCGCTGTACGGCCCCAGCCCACTCTGCTTATCGAGACGACTACCGCGGACACCGGCGAACGTAAGCAAATGTTCGGCTACACTGCCCGGCACGTGATCACCACCAGAAGGCAGATTCCGCTCGTCGATTCCGGCCAGATCCCGCAGGAAAGTGTGACCGATGGCTGGTACGTCGATCTGGACACTTCGATATCCTGTGACAGACCGGCTGCCGGCTTATTTGCATTTGCATTGGTCGGAGGCGCGCCGAGAAATCCAGGAGAGCCGCCCCAAATGCCCGTCCTCACCTTCAAGAGCATTGGAGAGCCGGAGAGAGGGCTTGCGCTGACGACCAAGGAGGTTAATCGCATCACATTCTCCTTGCCCGATGGATCAGCGCAGACAAGAGAAGACACTACCAACGAAACGCAAGTGACTGAGCTATCCACGGGGCCCGTTGACGCGGCCCTGTTTGAAATGCCAAAGAATTTCCGGAAGGTGTCGCAAATCCGGCGTACCCCTATTATGTCTCTCTGGAACAGATCGCTCGGATGGCTCGACTACTACTGGGCTCGCTTGAAACGCGCAATCTAGCCGCGGTACCGCCGGATTCGGCCGCTACCCCGCGCCGCCGGCCAGCAACTGCTCCACCCGTGTCACGTCTTCCGGTGTATCCACGCTGACCGATTCGTGCTCCGTCTCCGCCACCCGAATGCGATAGCCATTCTCCAGCCAGCGAAGCTGCTCGAGCTGCTCGACGCGCTCCAGATCGCCCTGCGGAAACGTCGCAAAATCGAGCAACGCATCGCGGCGAAATACGTACAGCCCCAGATGCTTCAGATGCTGCGCGTGCACCGGACCCTTTCGGTCCCTTACCCACGGTATCGGCGCGCGGGAAAAGTAGAGCGCGTTGCCATCGAAATCGAGGACCGTTTTCACCACATTGGGGTCCATGATCTCCGCCGGATTCGTAATCGGCACGGCCAGCGTGGCCACTTGGACGTCGCTGTCGCCGCGAATCGCCTCGATCGCCGCGTCAATGGCGGCGGGCTCGATGAGCGGCTCGTCGCCCTGCACGTCCACCAGAATCTCCGCGTCCTTCTGAGCGGCCGCGACCTCCGCTACTCGTTCCGTTCCGGAACGATGATCGGCGCGCGTCAGCACCACTTCGCCGCCGAAGGATTTCACGGCGCTGCGAATGCGTTCGTCGTCGGTGGCGACGATGACGCGCGAAACAAGCGTAGCTTTTCGCACTCGCTCCCACACTCTCTCGATCATGGGCTTCCCGCCGAGCGAAACCAGCGGCTTCCCCGGAAGTCGAGTCGATGCATAGCGAGCCGGAATTACGGCCAGGATATTCATGCGTGGCATCTTTCGCTGATTCGCGCTAATTCTAGCCTTGTCTCTAGTTTGTCTCTATTTTGTTTTTATATCATCTCAAGTATTGATGGCGCTCGCGACGATGCTAGCATACCGTTGGCGCTGGCGGTCTCGGCTCCCGGCTTAGCAGTCCGGCAACTGGCGATTGCGTGCTTAAAGATCGCCTGACCTTGTGTCTCGTGCGGTGTATCTAATGCTTGTACTTGCGCGTGCCGTATCTAGTGTTAGAATGGCCAAGATTTTCCCCGCAGCCGCCCGGGCCATTCCGGGAAGGGGTTCTTGCGATGGCAACAGGTCATAAGCGGCAAAGGCTGCTTCATCTGGCTCTCCTCGCTTTTGTTGTGTCCGTAACGCCTTCCTTCGTCACGCCTGCCGGCGCGCAGGCCGATGGTCCCGCAGTTCCCAAAACGTCCCACGAGCCCGATGTCAAGAAATCCGGTATCGAGATGAACGTCGAAATGGCTCTGGTGAACGTGACGGTCACCGATCCTTACAGCCGACTCGTTACCGGCTTGGATAAAGACAACTTCAAGGTTTTTGAAGACGGCATCGAGCAGGAGATCGCCAGCTTCTCCAGCGAAGATGTGCCTATCTCCATCGGGCTGGTCTTCGATATGAGCGGCAGCATGTCGGACAAAGTGGACAAAGCGCGGCAGGCCGCCGTGCAGTTCCTGCGCACCGCCAATCCGCGCGACGAATTTTTCCTGGTCAGCTTCAACGACCGCGCCGAGCTGACCAGCCGTTTTACCTCCAGCATCGAAGAGTTGCAGAATCGCATGATGTTTACCGTGGCCAAGGGACGTACCGCCCTGCTCGACGCCATCTATCTCGGATTGAGCCAGATGAGGGGTGCACACAACGGCAAGCGCGCCTTGCTCATCATATCCGACGGGGGCGATAATCATAGTCGCTACAATGAAGCCGACATACGAAACTTCCTGAAAGAGGCGGACTGCCAGCTCTACGCCATGGGAGTTTTTGATGTCAATGACATGGGGCGGACCACCGAGGAACGCTACGGTCCCAGCCTGCTTTCTGAACTGGCCGAAATGACCGGCGGCCGCGTCTTCCCCGTGGCGAGCTTGAGCGATTTGCCCGATATAGCCGGCAAGATCGGCATGGAGCTGCGTAACCAATATGTCGTCGGATATAAACCAAGCGATAAGCGCCACAATGGCAGTTGGCGGAAGATCAAAGTTAAGCTGCTCGCACCCAAAGGGCTCCCGCCCCTCAATGTTTACGCCAAGACCGGATACTACGCCCCGGCACAGTAGAGTGGGTTTGCGCACTTTCATCTTCGCGGCGGCGCTTCTCTCCTTTTCGACCGTTTCCTCCCTTCGCGCTCAGCGCGCCGCGCAGCCGGCCGCTCCTCAGGTTCCTTTGCAGGGACCCGACTACGCCATCAAGAAGGACGTGAACCTGGTCGTCCTGCACGTTTCTGTGATCAACGACCGCGGCCAGTTCGTGCCCGGGCTGAAGCAAGGCGATTTCAAGGTTGCGGAAGATAAAGTCGATCAGAAAATCTCGGTTTTCAGTCAGGAAGATGTGCCCGTGAGCATGGGCCTGGTAATCGACAATAGCGGCAGCATGCGCGAAAAGCGGCCCCAGGTAAACGCCGCCGCCTTGACGCTGGTAAAAACGAGCAATCCGCAGGATGAGGCTTTCGTCGTGAATTTCAACGACGATTTCTACCTCGATACCATCCACGACTTCACCAGCGACATCGCCGAAATGAAAGACGCGCTCGAACGCATCGATGCCCGCGGCAGCACCGCGCTCTACGACGCCGTCATCGGTTCACTCGATCATTTGAAGAAGGCCGCGAAGGATAAGAAAGTTCTGCTCGTGGTCACCGACGGCGTGGACAACTCCAGCCGCCGCACCCTGGCCAACGCCGTGCAAGAGGCGCAGCGTTCCGACGCCTTGATCTATAGCATCGGAATCTTCAGCGACGACGACATCAAACACAATCGCGGCGATATGAAGAAGGCGCGCAAGGCGCTTACCGACCTGGCCACCTCCACCGGAGGCCTGGCCTTCTTCCCCGAAAGCGTCTCGGATACCGAATCCATTTGCACCCAGATTGCCCGCGATATCCGCAATCAGTACACCGTCGCTTATTACCCCACGAACGAAGCGCGAGACGGCACCTATCGCACCGTGCAGATCAGCCTGGCTCCGCAGCGTGGCGCCGGCAAGCTCCAGGTACGCACGCGCCTCGGCTATTACGCACGCGGTCCCGCCCTCGCCGCCGGCAAATAAGCTACCGGCTCAAGTAACCGCTCCTTCTATTTGTGCAGCGCCGATTTTGTAGCGCCGGCATCCTGCCGGCACTAACCTACTCCGAAACCACGGGCGCCCTCGCTTTGGCGACCCTTTCGCGAATGGCGCTGGCAAAAACTCCAGCCGCCGCTGGTCAACCATCAGGCTCTTGGGGCAGAATGCCCCCGCCCGGCCTGGAGTCCGCGCAGGCAACGAGCGATCTCCTTCCATGAAAATAGAGGCCACCGAAACCGCGAAGCCGCTCGGACTGATACGGGGTCTGGGTGTGTGGGCCGCCACGTCGATCGTCGCCGGCGGCATGATCGGACAATCCGTTTTTCTCGTTGCCAGCGACATGTCCCGTGAAGTGGGTTCGATGTGGAAGGTTCTGGCGGTCTGGATCGTCGGAGGAGTGATCGTCCTTCTCGGAGCCTTTTGCTATGCCGAATTGAGCGCTGCCATGCCGGAAGCGGGTGGCGATTACATCTATTTGGATCGCGGCATTGGGCACCTGGGGGGATTCCTCTTTGGCTGGACCAGCTCGATGATTATGAGGCCGGGTTCGTCCGCCATCATCGCTGCCGGGCTGTTGCGCTTCGTGGGGTTCCTTGCGCCGTCGGTGGCCGCGCCGATTTTCATCTGGAACCTTCCTATTCCATTCCAGTCGCAGCCGTACCAGTTTACATTCACCGCCGCTCAGCCACTGGCGGCCGGGGTGATCGTGTTGGTTACGGCCCTTAACTACCTGGGTGTCCGAACGGTAGGCCGCTTTCAGGTTCTTCTAACCGCTCTCAAAGTGGCGGCCATCGCTGCGATTGTGGTTCTCGGAATAACGTCAAGCAACTCTATAAGCACCCGAACAACCTTCATCCCGCCACCTGCCCACGGCGCGATTGCAGCCTTCCTCACCGCCCTTGTGTCCGCCATGATCGCCTACAACGGATTTGAAATGCTGGGGGCAGTCGGCGGGGAGGTGCTCAATCCGAAAAAGAACCTTCCGAGAGCCGCCATACTGGGCACGTCACTGGTGATCGCTCTCTATGTCCTCATCAATTGGGTTTACTTTCACGTGCTCAGCTTCTCCGAAGTGGCCCAGTCGGAGCACGTCGCTTCTGACGCCGTGGCCCGCCTGCTTGGCGGCGTCGGCGCGAAATACTTCACGGTGGCTATGATTGTTTCGGCATTCGGCTCGCTTATGGCTGTGTTTCTCGCCGGGCCCAGGATTCCGTACGCCATGGCGCGCGACGGAAATTTCTTTGGCTTCGCCGGGCGAATCCAACCCAAATTTCATACCCCCAGCGGCGCGGTCGTGTTTCAGGGCTGTGTATCAATTCTGTTGGTGCTCACCGGAACTTACCAGGAGGTCTATTCCTACACGATATTCGCAACTTGGACCTTCCTGGGATTGATAGGGGTTGCTCTCATCCGGCTGCGTTTCACTGAACCTGGGCTGCCTCGCCCGTTTCGTGTCTGGGGATATCCTTGGACGCCCGTGGTCTTCGGTGCTGCCGCTTTCGCGATTTCTATAAATCTATGGCTGGTCATGCCTGTCCGGTCGTCTGTCGGCTTGGCGATTATCCTGCTTGGCATCCCGTTCTTCTACTATTGGAGCGGCAAAGCGCAACCGCTACCCCCTCGCTGAACGTCATTTGCTGCTTCCTGTCACGGGACGTATAATTTCCTATTTAGGTTGTCGCCAAAATTCCGGCTGTGCAGGCCTTCGTGCCCGATATAACCGATAAACCCGAAATCGCTGCTGAGATCGCCGCCGAACCCGAGCCTTCCTGCATTGCCGTCTCCGGCGCGCGCGTGCACAACCTGAAAAATATCAGCTTTGAAATCCCGCACAACGCCATCACCGTGGTTACCGGCGTCTCCGGTTCGGGAAAATCCAGCCTGGCCTTTGACACCATCTACGCCGAGTTCGCCGGCGCCGGGTCCGAGATCGAGAACGTAGTCGGAAGCGGCAATGGTTTCGGCATCGTGCTCCACGAC
>Ga0207110_10238_pt1 | contig 13037 bp, 18 predicted proteins | sample Alteio_BWMinHeat_74_FD_153582 | JGI IMG/M metagenome (GOLD analysis project Ga0207110, IMG submission 153582) | Enriched cells from forest soil in Barre Woods Harvard Forest LTER site, Petersham, Massachusetts, United States -... | ecosystem: Environmental > Terrestrial > Soil > Temperate forest >...
AACAGGATATGGAGGAAACCTCCAAAGGTGTACGAAGTCACCATCCCAAGCAACCACATCACCAGAAGAATCGTAAAGATCATCCACAGCATTGTTTGTACCTCCTTCCAAGGCATGGCAACACCGGCCATGCTGGTCAACCGTTCACCTAGAGTTTTCTAATGCAGGAGAAGCTTAAACACCACCTGGGTAAGCATTGCGCTTCCCACAAACGTCATCAGCAAGCCGCCTGATATTAAGAGCTTGGTTTTCATAATCTTGTTCTCCTCTGACGGTCTCGGAGGCCGAGCCAACATCTCGGCCTCCATTTGCTCCTCCGCTATCCCCCAATTCCTCCGCCCTCAGGCATGGAGGGCGGTGTCAGATATAACCGAAGAGCAGCATGAGAATAAGAACGAGCAGCACGAGCCCCATCCCTCCGCTTGGGTAATAGCCCCATCCGGAACTGTAGGGCCAAGTGGGGAGCGAGCCGACCAACATCAACAGCAAGATGATCAATAGAAGTGTTCCAAGCATTCGGACCTCACTTTCTCAGACCCGCCAGTCGCTATGGTGCGTGCCGTCCGAGATGCATGACCAAACTCACGAGGAAGCCGACCAGAAATAAAAAGAACAAAATTTTGGCGATTCCCGCCGCGGCAAAGGCGACGACGCCGAAGCCCAGCAGGCCAGCCATGATCGCGATGAGCAAGAAAACGAGCGACCAATACAGCATGATCTCCTCCTTTGCGGCCGTCGTTCGCGCGAAAAGCCGGGAGATAGGTTCCCTCTCCGGATTTTTCGCAGCTTTTGGGACGAGCCACACAGAAAAAGGAGCAATTGCCGTTCCAAGGGTGGGGCGACCTAAATAATCTATATATTTGCCATCTGAATATTAATTTGAAGAGCGGAATCGGGGAAAATTTCCCCGTCCAAATTACCATAGTCAGTTGGCAATGAGCCTGCGACAAGGACCCGGCAATACGAAGAATGGCTGCTTTGATCCATAAATCTCATGTGGCATCGCGATTGCCCATAACTAAGCGATGATGTGCGCATCTCAAAAAAGGAGGAAGACATGCAACGGATCCATTATTATCTAGGTTCACTTCTCATGGGCGCAACCCTACTGCACCCGGTAGTGATACGTGCCGGCGCCAACCCTCAATGGGACCGGCATCAAGCCTACAAACTCCGGGACGACGATGACAAACGCCAGGGAAACAAACACTACAAGCGGTATTACGATCGCGACCGCAAGGACTACCATGACTGGGATGACCGCGAAGACGGCGTTTACCGGCGGTGGATCATAGAGGAGAGGCACGAGACTTATAATCCCTTCAATAAGCTGAAGCGAGAGATGCAGGGGGAATACTGGAAATGGCGCCACGAACATCCAGACAATGACAGAGACCGGCGCTAGCGGAATGCCTTCTCCAAGTTAAGCGCCACAAATGAACCAACATTTAAGTCATTAGCGAGCGGCCAGGGAGGTCGTTCCATCGCAGGCGGCGGCAGAAAGGAGGTTCGAGCTATGAAAATCATAGGTATCGTTCTGATCGTGGTTGGGGCTCTGATGCTTGCATACCAGGGCATTACCTATAACACCCAAAAAACCGTAGCCTCCATAGGATCTCTGCGGGTGGAATCCCGGGAGAAAAAAACCATCCCGCTGCCTCCGCTAATAGGAGGGATTACATTGGCGGGCGGAATTGTCCTTCTACTGGCTGACGCTGGAAAGGGTCGCCATTAAAAAAGGAACTGAGGTGAACATGAAAACGATTTCTCACAAAGTATCCCTGCTGGCTCTCTTGATGGTATCCGCTTTCACAGCGGGATGCGGAACAGTCGAGTCCCCGCGCCATCAGGTAGAAGACGCAGTGATCACAACACAAGTGAAAGCAACTCTTGCAAAGGATGTGAGTCCTTCCAGCCTGACGAACATTGACGTAAATTCAACGAATGGCGTGGTCACGCTTGCAGGCCAGGTGGAAAACGAAGAAGTCAAGAGCCACGCCGAACAAGTAGCCCGCAGCGTTGAAGGGGTTGTGCGTGTAAACAACAATCTTCAAGTTGGGGCAACGGCAAGGAGCGCGCGGGAACCGGCGAGTACAAGCTCGACCAACCGATAGAGATGATCGGCAGCCCCGGGCCCCCTGTTTGGCAAAGGAGGAAGCATGCCAGAAAGCAAAACGATGGAACGCGCCCGCAGAGATCAGCGTGAAGGCAAGTCGCCCAGCACACAGGCGGGTGAATTTGTGCGCGAAGAGATCGAACACGTGCGCAAGGGCAAGCACGGCGCACGGTCTGCAAAGCAGGTAATTGCGATCGGCCTATCGAAGGCGCGGCGCGCTGGTATCAAGTTGCCGCCCCCGCCCGCCGGAGAAACCTCGTCGAGCACGCACGCTCACGGGAAGCACGACTATGACAGGGGGCAAGGGTCCCACCACCATCGAGTTTCGAGTAAACGCTCGCGAGCCACATTGAGAGCCCTCAAACGCGAGGGGCACGAGGCTGCTTCCCACACGGCCCTCGCCCGGCAGGCCCACGTCAGCGCGCGATTCCGGACTGCGGTGGATCGAAGCCTCGCGGCGCGCAAGGCCGCCCGCACGCGCAAGCAACAGTCGAAAGTAGAGAGCATGCTAGCTAGTTGATCAGAAGTCATCGAGGGCGGCCTTGAGCCAGCAGCGCAGCCCAGGGTATGATTTTGTGCAAGAATAATTTTGAAATGGGAACTGCGGTTTATTGGCTCAGGCTCCCTGCGAGCTTTTTTTAACTTCATGGAGATCTCTGGAGGCACCCACATGCGCGGATTATCATCGACGATTTTGCTTTCTGGAATTCTGTTGGCGGCGAACATAGCCTGGAGCGCGGACAAGGCGAATAAGCAGGAGGAGAGGCTCGCGCGGGCCAATGAAGTGTTTCAGCAAATCATGGATACGCCGGACAAAGGCATCCCGCAGAATTTACTGGAGCGCAGCGTCTGCATCGGGATCATCCCCGGCGTCAAGAAGCTTGCCTTCGTGGTGGGAGGAAGTCACGGAGCAGGCTACGTGTTGTGCCGGAGGAACGGCGGAAAAGGTCCGTGGGGTCCACCCTCGGGTTTCTCCGTTTCGGGGGGCAGCTTTGGGTTTCAATTGGGTGTCTCTGACACTGATTTCGTGCTGCTGTTCATGAACAGGGAGGGAATGGAGAAGCTTCTACAGGATAAATTCACATTGGGCGCCGACGCCTCCGTGGCGGCCGGACCGGTGGGACGCGTAGCGGCAGCGGACACCGATGCCCAGATGAGCGCCAAGGTGCTTAGCTACTCGCGCAGCAAAGGTGTGTTTGCCGGCCTTGCTTTGGATGGAGCCGTCCTGAGACCTTCCTCGGAAGATAATGAGGTCCTTTACGGGAAAAAGATTTCAGCCAAAGACCTGTTGCTGGAAAGCAATATCGCCCCTCCGGCCAGTGCCAGGTCCTTGCTCCGGACCATGGACAAATATTCGGCGATGCAAACGAAGAAGGCGCTTTAGGACCCGTTGGTCAGCGCACCTTTTTCCTGGGACGCGAGACTCGCCCGCGGGACTCATGGTCAAGGGCTTCCTTGAGCAACATCTTCATTAATGTCTGGTAACCGATGCCCTTTTTCGCCGCCAGCACTCGCGCACGTTCGATATCGTCAACCGCAACTCGAATCGTGATGTTCTTCGACTCCCGCCGCTCCTGTAGAACCCGGCGAGGCCCTCCTCTTTGGGCCGCACCGGTCTTGATCCCTTCCACCAAATTTGCCTCAACCAGCTCCATGTGGTCGTCCCACCATTTGGCTTCTTCGGCTTCAGTTGCAAATCTGGGAACCCTGAGTTTTCTCATGCTTCGAATCCTTTCTCCCTGAGATATGCTCTCCGAGCCATCTTCGCGGCTTCGCGTGCCGTGATCACCCTCACAATGTCCTCATCGCGAAGTGTCCAGACCAGCACCAATTACGCGAAGGTTGTCAGTGTGGCCGATCGAAGTCCACCGCTCCTCCTCTACCGCTTCGTGGCCGAGGTCGAACGGCTCATTGAGAAGCGCTTGCTCGGCTTCAGTCGGCGTCACCTTGTGGCGGCTGATGTGGGAGACATTTGCTGCGTCCCACTCGAATTTCAAGTCACCTGCCATCAGCTTTTAATTATACATATATTATATGCATAGGCGCCGAAGATATATAAGTGCGAAACAAAGCCAAGAAGTGCTTTTGAAGAGTGCCTTGAGATTTTGGCTTTGCAAAACAGAGCCAAAAAGCAGACTATGGCGTGGACCTAGATGAGTGCCTGTAAGTTTCGACAGCCGTGAAGTCTCCCACCATGACAGACATCCGCTTCTACCGCGATTTCGAGTTCAAATACGGCGTCCTCGAAACAGTTTCGCCGCTCATCCGGCGGATCGTGGCCCGGAATCCGGGACCCTTCACGGGTCCCGGTACGGCGACCTATGTCATCGGCCATGGAAGAGTGGCTCTCATCGATCCGGGGCCGGCGCTTGCCAGCCACATCGAGGCGATTCTTCATACGTTGCGCGGCGAGACGATCGAGGACATTCTGATCACGCACACACATTCTGACCATTGGCCGGCAGCCGAGGCGATCCAACGCGCGACCGGGGCGCGGACTTACGGCTTCAATATGGACCAGAAGCTGCGGGACGGCGACGTGGTTGCCGGACCCGGTTGGCAGATTACGGCAGTGCATACCCCGGGCCATACCTCCGACCATCTCTGCTTTTCACTTGCCAGGGAGCGGGTGCTGTTCTCCGGCGACCACGTGATGGGCTGGTCGACCAGCGTCATCATACCCCCGGACGGAGACATGGCAGCGTATATGCATTCTCTTGAGAAGCTGCTCGACCGAGACGATGCGATCTATATGCCGACCCATGGCCCTGCCATTCCCGATCCCAAGCCGCATGTCCGCGCCTTCATCGAGCATCGGCGGGAACGAAGCGCGGCGATCTTACGGCGGCTCGCTCTCGGGGATGCGACAATCCCGGAGATCGTAGAAGCCGTCTATGTCGATCTCTCGCCCGGACTGCGCGGGGCGGCGGGCCGTTCCGTGCTGGCTCACCTCATCGAACTTGCCGGCTTGGGGAAAGTCGAATGCGACGGTCCGCCAGCCTTGGATCGGCATTACCTCCTGCCCGGTGGACCCGGGGGTCGTCAGTAGGCCCGAGTCCGTTAGTGGCGAAGCTGATTGTAAATCTGATGGGCTTCCTGGCTTGCGGTTCCACGATTTACGCCATACAATCGTCACTGAGATGGTCGAGATGAAAGCGTTTGGGAGAGGTGTCCGAGTGGCTTAAGGAGCACGCTTGGAAAGCGTGTGTAGGAGAAATCTTACCGTGGGTTCGAATCCCACCCTCTCCGCCATGATTTATTCCGAGACGTGTCCCCTTTGTCAGCTTCTGCCGCTCCTGTGCTAGAATCAGGCCTCGTGACGATTCTAACGGCAGATGGCATAGATGCGGAACTGGACGAGGACCACTGGAAAACTCACATCGTAAAAGGGCATCCGGAACTGACGCCCTACCAGAGCCTCGTGATCGAGACGTTGAAGCACCCAGAGGGCGTCTACCGAAGCACGCGGGACTCGAGCACCCGGGTCTACGCGAGGAGTTGCCTTGGAATCTTGATCGGGGAAACTCTAGTCGAGAAGATCAATCTACTGGTATTTGTTCGTGAAAAAAATGCTTTCGTTGTCACGGCATTTTTCGCCGCGGTGATGTGGCGTGGTTTGGGCGAGAGAATATGGCCTTTGTAATCGAGCAACGATTTGAAGACACACAATATGGGTACGACCGTGAAACCGACGTACTATACATTTCATTTGGTCCGCCAAGACCAGCCGTCGCGCTTACCGTGGAGGACTGGCTCGCGATCCGGATCACTCCTTCTGCTCCGCAAATCTGCGGACTCACAATCATCGGATTTAAACGCATTTTTTCCCGCGTCCGTCCTGACCTCATTGAGGAACTCCTCGAGCGGATTGGCAGGCTGGAGAAGGCGCGGTTTCATGTCGATTATTCGGATGAAACCGACACGCTGACCTTTCGGTTTGAGGAAGAACAGCCAGCCTACTATGAGCGCTTTTCCGACAACATCTATTTGGAGAGGTCATTGGTTGGAGGGGAGATCGTCGGTTTCAAGATCACGCGCTATACAGAGCAAGGGGCGGCTGCCATGGAAAAACTTCTTTCCTCGATGATTGAGGCACTCTTTGCGGTACCAGGAACCGTCTCCGGCCCAGCAGATGCGCTCACCCGAGCGTTTCTAGAACATCTCGATATCGCACGGTTGCTTTCCATTGCGGCCTGATACCTGGCTGGGCTCGGCGTGCAGAATTCCCCCCTTCCGCCCGCCTCACCACCAAGATTCCCACCAAGATTCCCGTTGACAACCTCGAGGTGTTTCTTTAGGATTGCCTTCAAGCAGTCGAAGCCATTTTCGGGAGGACATCATGAAAAGACACTTCAATCAATTCAAGCTTTTTCTCCTCTTTTTTTCGACAGTCTGGTTGTTGGACGGAGGACAGCAACGCCTGCGGGCGAGCAGCCCGGCTGATCAAATCTCTACGGCCAGTTGCAAACAATTCATGGCTCCGAAACGGACTGTGAGCGGCAAGATGGTAGGCCAGGAAGATTGCCTGATGCAGGACGCCGGAGTTGTCGATGCCGACCGGAAATATCATCGAGTCGAGATTGGCGTCACCGGCACTCTTTCCGGCTGGATCGTCAAGGAGGGGGCGCGGGTGAATCACTTCACTTCCGCGCCTGATTTTGTATATACGCAATACGGGAATAACCGCCCGCGTTTCCACGGGATCTTGCGGTATGAAGCCGCGAAAGGAACATCCCTAACGCTGCTCTATCCTGAAACTGGATGGAACGGAAAATTTTTCGTCATGGTGCATGGAGTCGGGGGGTCGTTCCTGAAAGGGACAATGAAGCCGTGGGATCAGATCTTCAATCCTGCGAGGCCCATGGGCGACGTCACCAAATATGAAAAGGCGATGCTGGAGAAGGGCTATGCAGTCGCGAGAAGCAGGCGAAACGCCGATAGAGAGACGCCGGGAGACTATACGGTGACTTTGGATAACGGGGAGGTCTGGCCCGACGAGAACATCAATCAAGTCCCTGAACTGATTTTGGACGAGGCCAGACTGGTCAAGAACTTTCTGAAAGACCGCTTGGGCCGGGAAGCGACGCGCATGTACTGGTACGGTCATTCCGCAGGGGCACACATGGGCCTGCTGGTCAATTACATGTCGCAACTCAATCCGGAACTCAACAAGGAGCCGAACGGAAAAAACACCATCGACGGATTTATAGACGATGATCCGGGAGGAGGAATGTATGTTCCTATCCTGATGAAAAACGGTCAGGATATCCTATTCCGCACGCCGGACGAGAAGACAAAATTCGTCAAATCCATCGTCGTCGCTCACCAGCTTTACCCGAACAACTACTCGGAGGACACTCCCTGGGAGATGGAGATCAAGACCATCCCAAAATATGTTTCGACGAATTACCTCGCCAATAAAAGAACTACTGCGAGAGTAATGAAAGAGAAAACCATGGGCGGCGGATACCGGATGTATGAGGTCAAGGGTGTCAGCCATTCCGGCGGGGAAAATCTACCGAATGGCAAACAAGGCGACATCGAAATCCTGGATTTGTCTCGTCTGATGGATGGTGTGATTGATCTTCTGGATAATTGGGTTGATAAAAGTATAGATCCTCCCGAAACGAAATCGGAGGCGCAGGGTTTGGGCGGCAAAGATGACGCGGTAAATCTGCCGGAAACAGCCTGTCCGCTGGGCGTATATTTCGCCTATCCTCCGCTCCACAGCTTGGGAGGTGTGGGTTCAACCGGTTTTGCGGCCTTTGATGGGCAAAGCATGGAACCGTTGGACGGGCGGCTAATCAATGTGGACATGAACGGCAACGGACGACGCGACAAGAGGGAGACCATCACCGAGGCTTGGCGAAGGCTGGGTCTGTTGAAACCGGATGAGGCGTTCACTCCTGCCAAATACGTGGCGTGTGTTGAGGCGGCCGCCGCCAAACTGAGAAAAGAGAACTTCATCACACAGAGGGTTGCCGGCCAGTACGTTCAGGAAGCGAAGACAAAGGAGTTCCCGGGACGCTAAAAGGTTGTGCTGACGGATGGCCGGCGCGCTTGCCTTCCCCGCCGGGGATTGCTTCGATTTGACAGTCTGCTACGAGCGCGAAGCGACTTGCGGGAGCCTTGCTCTCCGCTGTGACTTTCGCTCGTACAGAATCCGGTCTGCGCGCTCGAACAGCTCACTAGGCGACTCGCCCGGGTGGTGCTGGGCCGTTCCAGCGCTAGCCGTGATGTTGACCACGATGCTCTTACCGGCATGACCCAGAACAAACTGCCCGAAAGCATTGGCCTGGATTTGAGCCGCCCTCTGTTCCGCTCCGGCAAGCGGCGTGTTTGCCAAGAGGACCACGAACTCGTCACCCCCCCAGCGGCATAGAACATCGGACTCGCGTACGGACTCCTTGATCTGTAGTGCAATCGCCTTCAGCAATTCATCACCCTGCGGGTGCCCATAGTGGTCGTTGACCGACTTGAACCCATCCAGGTCTAAGACGATCAGACTGAACGGCGCGCCGGACGATATGGCCGTCCGCATCGTATTTTCAGCCATCCGGCGGTTTCCCAGTCCGGTCAAGGCATCTGTTTCCGCTAAGGTCTCTGCAACATTGAGCTTTTCCTGGACTTTTCGAAGATTGTTCTCCAGCACGCGGGCTCTAGCCTGTCCATCTTCTTGAATGCGGTCGGCTATCTCCTTCAACTCAGCGACGCGACTGGTGAGTTGCTTGCGCAGTTCTCCGACGCTCTCCAGACAGGAAACCGAACCAATCTTGGTCGCGAATTGCCTGAGCTCTTCGCTTTGGGATGATCCGCTCCGGATCATGGTGGCTCCCGCTTCAGCCACAATTCGGATGATTTGCTTGTACTCCCATTCCTTCCGTTCCGTTACCTCGGCAACTTGACGGGCAAACCGGTCGAGATCCTTCTCAACCTTTTCTCCGTTCTGTTTTATCGCTTTTGCGACCACTTCCGGTACTAGCTGTAGCCGGACTTCTTTCATCTGCTTCCGAAAGGGCAGACCGTCCTTTCCAGCCAGAACGTCGGCGGCGCTCTCCAGTGCCCCGAGCAGCCCGGTGTATTCATCCAACCATGCCGCGAGGCGCGCTTCCTTCTCATCCAGTACTTCCATTGATCTTTTTAGTGAAATCATTTGTACCCTCAATTGTTTTTATCGTGCATTTCTGGATTACACTTTAGGTCTAGACCGGAATTTTCGATTTCATCTTTCGCTCCGCTCAAGACCCAGCGCCAGCGTAGACGTTATCCGGTTCAGAGCGTGAACTCAACCGAACCGTTACTTCCGGTCCAAATCCATGGGAGTTTGTTGCAATCTGAGTCAAAGACAATCTCCAATCCATTGAACGTAAAGTGGGAAATAACTTAGAATGAGCGAGGGAAATTAGTTATTTAGGTTCCTTCTGGAAAGCGTAATTACGGCGGCGGTAAAGCGGTTGGTCCGGCAAAATGACTTACGGACCCCTTACTGTGAGGAGAACGGCATGGAAATCAGGCCTGCGGGCCAAGTGGACCGGCAGAATTTCAGCCTTGGCCCCATTCAGGCCAAGGTAGAACAGCGGCTACAAACGTGGGAGGAGAAATCTTTTTCGCGTTCACTCTGGGCCAAGGACTACACGCTATGGTCTCCCCAACCACTGCCGGAGATCATGAACCGTTTAGGATGGCTGGCGCTGCCGGAGGGGATGCAGGAACAGGCCGAAGACTTCGCAGGCTTCGCAAAACAAGTTCGCGATGATGCCATGCGCCATGTGGTGCTCCTGGGCATGGGAGGATCGAGTTTGGCCCCCGAGGTTTTCCAGCGCACTTTCGGAAACGCTCCCGGTGATCCGGAGCTGCTCGTTCTCGATAGCACGCACCCGGACGCGGTCCGGGCGACGGAGTCGAGGATCGATCTCGCTCATACGATATTCCTTGTCTCCAGCAAATCCGGCACTACGCTCGAAATGCTTTCCTTTTTCCATTATTTTTGGAAGCGAATGAGCGAGAGCAGCCGGACTCCAGGGCGACATTTCGTGGCCATTACGGACCAGGCGACGCCGCTCGAAACGCTGGCCCGCGAGCGAGGCTTCCGCCGCTTTTTTTCGGCTACTCCGGATGTCGGCGGCCGTTATTCCGCTTTGACCGCGTTCGGGCTGCTGCCCGCAGCGCTCATCGGCGTGGATATCCGCCAGTTGCTGGCCCGCGCATCGGTAATGGCAAGAGCGTGCGCTTCGGGTACTAGGGCAGCCGGGAACCCCGGACTGGTTCTGGGAGCGGCTCTCGGCGAGCTGGCTTTGGCCGGCTACGACAAAGTGACTTTCCACGCTTCACCAAACCTCGCGTCCTTTCCGGCATGGATCGAACAGCTTATTGCTGAAAGCACTGGAAAGGACGAAAAAGGAATCATACCGGTGGTGAACGAGACGCTGGGTCCGCCGGGAAACTATGGCGCAGATCGTGTTTTCGTTCGCCTGGAGTTCGAAGGCGACAACGAGGACCCTGATTTCATGGCGCTGGAAGAGGCAGGGCAGCCGTCGTTCCGAATTCGGATGGGGGAGAAAGCGGATCTGGGGCAGGAGTTCTTCCGCTGGGAGGTGGCTATCGCGGCTGCCGGCGCGGTGCTCGGCATCCACCCCTTTAATCAGCCGGACGTGGAACTTGCCAAGGACCTCGCCCGCAAAGCGATGGCAAAGGAGGCTTCCGAGCCTGGAGCCATGGTGCCGACCGTATCAGCGGCTAAGCCCGAGGAACTAGCTCGGGCGGTCCGGGATTGGATGGGCGGCGCCGAGCCGGGAAGATATGTTGCGATCCAGGCTTATTTGCCTCCGACGAGCGAAATAACTTCTCAGTTGCAGAATCTGCGGTCTGTCATCACAGACCGCTCGCGGCTTGCGACCACACTAGGGTATGGACCAAGGTTCCTGCACTCCACGGGACAACTTCACAAGGGCGGGCCAAACACCGGGTTGTTCCTCCAATTGATCGACGACCCGGCGGATGACCTGGCGGTGCCGGAGACCGACTTCACTTTCGGAGCCCTGATTCGCGCACAAGCCCTGGGTGACTATCAGGCGCTCGCGCAGCGGGGCCGGCGGGTGCTGCGCGTGAACCTCGGCCGCGACGTCATGCAGGGACTTGCCAGGATCGCGAAAGCATTCCATGACTTCTTCCACGACTAAGGTGACAGCTTTGTTCTGGGATGTCGGCGGAGTCGTGTTAAGCGACGGATGGGACAGCGATTCTCGCCTCAAGGCCACCGAGAAATACGGGTTGGATCGGGAAGACTTTGAGGAACGGCACCAGGAGGTCGTCGCCGCCTTCGAGACGGGGAAAATGGACCTCGATGAATATATGGAACGAACCGTGTTCTATCGCGTGCGTGCCTTCACAAAAGAAGATTTCACGGATTTTGTTCTTGCCCAATCCCAGCCATATCCGGCAACCCTGGACATCTTAAAACGCTTTGCGGAATCGAAAACATATTTGCTGGCAACACTCAATAACGAATCCTTGGACCTCAATCGCTATCGAATCGAGCGATTCGGCCTGCGCGATTATTTCTCCGTATTTTTCAGTTCCTGCTTTTTGGGTATTCAAAAGCCCCAGGAGGCAATCTATCGCATGGCGCTCCAGATGACCCAGCGCGCTCCGCAAGCATCCGTATTCATCGACGATCGCACTGAGAATCTGGAACCTGCCCGGCGCTGCGGGATGCGCACGGTCCATTATCAAAACCCGGGCCAGCTCCAGCGGGAACTGGTCGATTTGGGAATCGAGATTTAAGCATCCGAGCATAAGGAGGCTCAAGATGGAATTGGGGATGATCGGTCTCGGGCGGATGGGCGCCAACATGACCGAGCGCCTGCTACAAGCCGGTCATACAGTGATCAGCTTCGACCGAAATCCGGAGGCGGTCAAACGCACGGTGGATCATGGAGCCAAAGGCTCCGGCTCGCTCGGACAGCTCGTAGAGAAATTATCAGCGCCGAGGGCCGTATGGCTCATGGTCCCGGCCGGAGACCCTGTGGACCAGACGATCCAGGAATTGATGCCCTTGCTGGCCCCCGGCGACGTGATCGTTGACGGCGGCAATTCCAACTACAAAGACACCATGAGGCGCGCCGCCCTGGTCAGAGAGAAGGGACTGCATTTCGTGGATGCGGGGACCAGCGGCGGCATCTGGGGCCTTGCCGAAGGCTATAGCCTGATGATCGGCGGCGACAAAGAGCCGGTCGAAAGACTCCGGCCGATATTCGAAGCGCTGGCTCCCGCGCCTGATAAAGGCTGGGGATATGTGGGCCCCAGCGGGGCGGGTCACTTTGTCAAAATGATACATAATGGTATCGAGTACGGCTTGATGCAGGCTTACGCGGAGGGCTTTGCCTTGCTCAAAAGCAAAGACCAGTTCCAACTGGACCTGCACCAGGTGGCCGAGATATGGCGCTGCGGGAGTGTAGTCCGCTCCTGGCTTCTCGACCTGATAGCCGATGCTCTGGGAAAAAACCCCAGCCTGAGCGGCATTCAACCCTACGTAGCCGATTCGGGCGAGGGACGGTGGACCGTTGCCGAGGCGATCGACCGGGACGTTCCGGCGCCGGTGATCACGCTGTCGCTCCTGGAACGCCTGCGTTCTCGCGACAAGGAATCTTTCTCCGACAAGCTCCTGGCTGTAATGCGGGACGAGTTCGGCGGCCACGGGGTCAAACGGGAGGAGTGAGCATGGCACAATCCGGAGTGGAGTCCTGCCTTTTCGTCATCATGGGTGCGACGGGTGACCTGACGCACCGCAAACTTCTCCCTGCCCTCTACCGTCTGATCACTCAAAATCTGCTCCCGGAAAAGTTCGTAATCCTTGGCGCCTCCCGGACATCGGACTTGGATGACAATGGCTTTCGCGCGGAAGCCAGGAAGGCGCTGGAGG
>Ga0207110_10239_pt1 | contig 13032 bp, 8 predicted proteins | sample Alteio_BWMinHeat_74_FD_153582 | JGI IMG/M metagenome (GOLD analysis project Ga0207110, IMG submission 153582) | Enriched cells from forest soil in Barre Woods Harvard Forest LTER site, Petersham, Massachusetts, United States -... | ecosystem: Environmental > Terrestrial > Soil > Temperate forest >...
CGGTCGTTGAACCTCGCTGCCGATGCCGGTCGAAAGCGCTGCCGGCAGCAGCCCGATGCCGGCCGACAGGCTCATCATCAGGAGCGGCCGCATCACGCGGGTCGCCGCCCTGAGCATCGCGTCATCGGCGGAATGCGCGAGTCGCCGCTCCTGCGTGAAGGTCGTGATCATCAGAATGCCGATCATGACGGCGACGCCGAACAGCGATACGAAGCCAATGGCAGCGGAAATGCTGAAGCTGAGACCAAACAGATAAAGCGCAAAAATGCCGCCTGCGATCACGAAGGGAATACCTAGCAGCGCCAGGAGGCACTCGCGCGCGGAGTTGAAGAGCGCGTATAACAGGCCAAGGATCAGCACGAGGCTCACGGGAATCACAATCGCCAGCCGTTCCTTGGCGGCCTGAAGCTGCCCGAACTCGCCGGCCCACACCAGGCGATACCCGCTTGGCAACTTCACGTTAGATGCGATGCGCGCCTGCGCCTCGGCAACGGTGCTGCCCAGGTCCCGCTCCCTGACGGTGAACTTTACCGGTATGAAGCGCTGGTTGCTTTCGTGATAAATCCACGCGGCACCGGTGTCGACGTTAATGGCGGCCAGTTCCCTCAGGGGAATGTAAGCGTTGGTGGTTGCGCCCGTCGCGGCGGTCACACGGATGTTGCCGATGCTCTGCACCGAATCACGGTAGTTTTTCGGGTAGCGGACGGTGACGTCGAACTGCCGATCGCCCTCGAGCACCGTGGTGGCTGAGGCGCCTGCGGCCGCAGCCTGGATCACGGTGTTGATGTCTCCGGTATTCAACCCGTAGCGCGCCGCACGGCGGCGATCGACCTTGATATCGAGGTTCGGCTGTCCGAGCACGGGGAACACACCGAGGTCTGTTATGCCGCGGATACGGCTCATTTCCTCACGCACCTGCTCGGCGAGCTGGGTGAGGGTTTCGAGATTCGGGCCGATGATCTTGACGGAATTGACCGCTTTCACGCCCGAGATGGCTTCCTCGATGTTGTCCTGAATGTACTGGGAGAAGTTGAAATTGACCCCGGGTAGCTCGCGCTGAAACGCTGCACTGATACTGTCGGTGAGTTGCTCCTTCGTGAGGCCCGCAGGCCATTGGTCCTGGGGCTTGAGGACCGCAAAGAGCTCGACGTTGGAGAAAGGCGAGGCATCGCTCCCGTCATCGGGGCGGCCATGCTGGGAGAACACGGTCACTACCTCGGGGAAACGCTGGAGGATGACGCGCATTTTGCGCGCCGCGGCCTCGCCGTCCTCGAGCGACAGCGTCATGGGCATCGAGGCGCGGATCCAGTAGTTGCCTTCTTCGAGCGCAGGCAGAAATTCACTACCGAGCCAGGGCGCCAGCCATGCTGCGCCCGCGAGCGTTACGAGGCCCGCGCCGATGAAGAGGGAGCGGCGGCCGAGCACGAAGCGCAGTACGGGATCGTAGAGGCGATGCAGCGCACGCACGATCAGGGTTTCGCTTTCCACCACGTGTTCAGGGAGCAGCAAGGAGGCCAGCGTCGGGGTCACGGTGAAGGTGGCAATCAGGGCTCCCCCGAGCGCGTAACCATAAGTGCGTGCCATCGGCCCGAAGATTGCCCCTTCGACCCCCTGCATGGTGAACAGGGGCACGAACGCAGCCACCACGATGAGGGCTGCAAAAAACACGGCACGATCGACCTGAACGGCGCTGACCAGGATCAGTCTCAGGCGATCCGTCCAACCATGAAGCGGGATCGCATGATGCGGTGTCGTCGAGGGGTCGGGCCCCCACTCGCCGCGTGCCAGGCGCTGCAGCAATCCCTGTCGCTCGGCGGGCGGCGCCTGGAAATTGCGAAAGATGTTCTCAACCAGGATGACGGCGGATTCGACGATGATCCCGAAGTCGACGGCTCCGAGGGAGAGGAGGTTGGCGCTCTCGCCTCTGACCACCAGTGCGATGATCGCAAACAGCAACGCGAAGGGAATGTTGACGCCCACGATGATGGCGCTGCGCAGGTCACCGAGAAAGATCCACTGGATCAGGAAAACCAATAGGCAGCCGAACGCGAGGTTGTGGAGCACCGTGTGGGTGGTGACGTCGACCAGCGCACCGCGGTCGTAGATCGGGACCAGGCGCACGCCTGGCGGGAGACTGCCGTCGTGATTCATCGAATCGATCTCGGCCTTGACCTTCGGCAGCATGTCGGCGGTCTTTTCCGAGCGACTCATGACAACGATGCCGGCCACGGCGTCGTCTTCACTATCGTGGCCCCAGATGCCGAGGCGCGGAACGGAGCCCACGGACACCCGGGCAACGTCCTTGATCTGCACGGGCACGCCGCCTGACTGGGTGAGCACGATGTCCCGAATATCGTCGAGCCTTGAGCCCCGGGTCAGATCGTCGCTGCCGCCATCGTCGATAAGACCCACGCCGCGGATGTTTATCGACTGCTGGCCAACCCGGATCTCCCGACCGCCGACATTGACGTTCGAGTTGCCGAGCGCGCTCAAGACCTGCGCGACGCTCAGGTTGTAGCCTTCCAGCCTGTGGGGGTCGACTTCCACCTCGAACTGCTTGGTCGGTCCACCCCAGCTGTTGACCTGAACGATGCCGGGGATGGTCAGCAACCGACGGCGCACGATCCAGTCCTCGACGGTACGCAGATTGGTCAGACCGAAATGCTTCGGTCCCACTACCTGGTAGCGGAAGATCTCGCCGGTGGTGCTGTTCTGCTGGATCGTGGGCGTCACGCCACCGGGCAGGCTGACGTTCTGCTGCAGGGCGATCGCCGCCTGTGCATAGGCGAAATGAAAGTCGACGCCGTACTTGAAGACCATACGCACAAACGACAGTCCATAGAAGGAGGTCGAGCGGATCACGTCGATCCCTGGCGTCGTGTACAACCCGATTTCCATTGGACGCGTGTAATAGCGCTCCATCTCCTCGGCCGACTGCCCCGGGGCCTGGGCGGTGATCTCGAGAATGACCGGGGTCGGATTCGGATAGGCCTCGATGTTGAGCTCTTTGAAGGCAACGAGTCCCGCGCCGGCGAACAGCAGCAGACCGAACACCACGATGGCACGGCGGCTCAGGCAGAAGGCGACGAGGGACTTGAACACGGAGCGGGCTGCGACTTGCTCAGGAAGCGGTCAGTCGCTCGGTGGAGCCTCGAGCAGGTTGCTGAGGAAGACTCCACCCTCGGTCACCGCGAGCTCGTTGGCCTTCAATCCCGACAGCACCTGATAACGATCCTCGCGCTCGAGGCCGAGCGTAAGCGAGCGCTCGGTGAAGTGCCGTCGATCGGTCGTGACCCAGGTGATCATCGAGCCGTCACTCTCGCGTACGACGCCAGTCGTGGGGACGGCGAGGCTTTCGACCGGATCGGCGGTGCGGATGAGGATAGTGGCGAGCATTCCCGGTCGCAGGTCGCCCTGCGGATCCTCCACTCGCGCGCGCATGGTCAGGCGGTGAGTGTTTGGGTCGATCGTCGAGTAGACCTTCGCCACCCGGCCAATGTACTGGCGGTCGGAATATGCAGAGACTCTCACGGAGACTCTCTGTCCGGTGTGTACCCGCGGGCTGTCGGTCTCGGGGACGTTGGCGACCACCCACGCGACGTGGGCATCCGGTCCGGGCGAGTCAAACTGGCCGGTCGCAACTATACGATCGAGCTGGGCGTCGGTCTTTCCGAGCGCGCGCAGCGCATCACGAGCGGCTTTGAGCGCGGCCGCCGCGGTCTGTCGTGCGGCGATGGCTCCCTCGAGTTCTTTGGGTGCGATGCCATTCGCTTCTCCCAAGGACTGCACGCGCAGCAGCTCCTTGCGGTTCATCTCGAGATTCGCCGCGGCGCTGATGAGGGTGGACTCCGCCTGGGTGACCGCAGGATCTTCGTCGAAACTGACCGCGCCGACGGCCTCGGACTCGAGGACGAAGGAAAATGTACCCACGGGTTCGATCTTGAGGGCGCTGCGCTGCTCGGGAGACAAGTCGAGCGCCTTGGTGGCGGGGGCCGCGGGGCCCGGCCCCGAAGTAGCCGGATCGGCGCCGGAGGACCCGGCGCTCTGCCGACAGCCGGACGCGAGCAGCGCAAGGCCTATCGCTGCGCCGATCAGCAGAATGCGAACGACAGGATTCAGCATACCGGTGGCAAGCGATGAGTGAGAGCATCGGGGGATCGCCCCACGAGACTGCAGACGGCAACGGCCAGCCGTCAGTTTAGGGAGGGGGCGCTAGCAAGCGGATGACAAGAGCATTACCGATCGGTAAGGCTCACCCGGCGAGAGGTCTACGCGTCGACCACAGGCAGCACTAGACGCGCGATCAAACCGGGCCTCGCGTCCTCGAGCTGGAGGCTCCCGCCGTGCAAGCGTGCGATCGCGAGCACACTCGCGAGACCCAGGCCCCAACCCGGAACAGCGCGATCGAGCCGGTAGAAGCGGGTACCGACGCGCGCGCGCTCCTCCTCGGGTATACCGCGCCCATTGTCACGTACGGTCAGGGTCACAGAGGCGCCCTCGCGGCGGGCTTCGACCTGGATCGCGCCGCCGCTGGGGGTGTACTTGATCGCGTTGTCGATCAAGTTCGCGACCGCGTTTGCAAGCAGGTCGCCATCGCCCGTGACGGTAGGCTGGGTGTCCAGCGTGTGGGTGAGTGTCAGGCCCTTGGCCTCCGCCACCGCGTCGTAGAGATCGAGGGCATTCACCGCGACCGCGTTCAGCGAGACCGTGGCGAAGGTTTGCCGCCGCGCACCCGATTCGACTTCGGCGATTCGCAGTAGCTTATCGAATACGACGTTGAGGTCCTGGATCTCGGCGATCGCGAATCCGACCGCCTCCGGCAAGGCCTCCGCGGGTTTGGCGGCGTTCTGAGCCGTATACAGACGCGCGAGAACTCGTGAGAGAGGCGTGCGAATGTTATGGGCGATCGTGTTGGAGACGTGCCGTACGCCTTCCATCAGAGCGTGGATCCGATCCAGCATCGCGTTGATGTCGCGGCTCAGGCGCGCGAATTCATCCTGTCTTGCCGAGATCGGTACGCGCTGCGCCAGGTCGCCGCGCTCGATCTGGGCAGCCGTTTCGCGGATGGTGCCGATACGACGCTCGAGCTGCCGCTGGAACAGCAACGCTCCGACAACCGCCATCATCAGCGTTACGATGGCGCCGGAGAGAATCGCACCGCGTATGAGCTGCTCGAGCTCGTGCTGGTCCTGCATGTCCCGGCCGACGATGAGGATGCTGCCATCGCCGAGTGCAGTAACGCGCAGCCGGCTTCGGGAGGGTCTGCCGGCCCGCAGGACCCGGTGTTCGGAGATGCCGCGTATCGGGGCCGTGATCTCGGGCGTGACCGCGAGATTGCCCGCTACGACGTGACCGTCCGGTGCCACCAGCGTGTAGACCTCGGTATCGGAATCGATACCGTCCCCAAGAAGATTGTTGATGCGGCTGCCCAGGTCGGGCGCGCCGCTGCTCTTGTGGTAGTCCACGAGGCGTTGCGTCGTGGCGTCGATCTGGCTGTCGATGCGCCGCTGCCAGACGCCGACAGTCTGCACGTAGAACACCACCACCAGCACGGTCATCGTGAATACCACCAGCGCCCCGAAAATCAGCGCCTGGCGAAAGGCAATGGAGGACCACCAGCGCGTGAGCGTACCGCTCATCCGGCTACCTCACGCGATGGCCCGACAGGCGAGAGCGTGTAACCAACGCCGCGCACTGTATGGATGAGTGGAACCGACGCATCCTTATCGATCTTGCTTCTCAGGCGACTGATATGCACGTCGATCACGTTGGTCTGCGGATCGAAGCGATAGTCCCACACCGACTCCAGCAGCATGGTGCGAGTCACGACGCGTCCCTCGTGCAGGAGCAGGTAGGCGAGCAGGCGAAATTCCCGCGGTTGGAGCGCGATGGCCCGGCCGGCTCGCTCCACGCTGCGTGCGATCAGATCTACCCGCATATCCGCTACGCGCATCTCCCGCACACCCTCGTCCGGTTGCGCGCGCCGCAGGACGGCCTCGATGCGCGCAGCAAGCTCGGAGAACGCGAACGGCTTGGTGAGATAGTCGTCGCATCCGTCCTTGAGGCCGCGGACCCGCTCATCGGTCGCTGCAAGTGCGCTCAGGACGACGACCGGGGTCTTGCGGCCTAATGAGCGCAGTGTCCTGAGTATCGACAGGCCGTCCACGTCATTCGGCAGCATGCGGTCGAGGATGATCACATCCCATGTTTCCCCGACCGCTCGGCCGACGGCGTCCACGCCGTCTCGGCAGACCGCAACCCGCCAGCCGAGCTCGCGCAGACCGGTGGCAACGTACTGCGCGTTTTCCGTGTCGTCCTCGATGATGAGGCAACGCCGCATGATTTCGAGCCGAAGTCGTAGTGCGCATAGTATCGCGCAGGTCCGGGCTCCTCGAAGGCAAGCCCTCACTTTCAGGGTCGACCTTGCCAATCGGTAATCTTCAGGGCTTTTATGCCGCCTGGTAGGCGAGCCGTTTGTTCAATTCGCGAGTGCGCCCATCCCTCGCCGATCTTGATCAGGAAATCTAGGCATTCTCGGTCGCGCTAAGCGCGCCATCCACGTATCGTCGTGCCAAGGCTTTAGGCTCGCTTTTCTTGACACAGAAACCGCATGGATAAACCGGCAACACGCGCCCCTGTTCGGATCAAGTTCTCGCGGTACGAGAAAGTCGTTATCGGCATTCTGGGATTTCTGCAGTTCACCGTCATTTTGGACTTCATGATCATCTCGCCCCTCGGAGCGATTGTGATGCCGAGCCTGCACATCAGCCCGCAGCAGTTTGGCCTCGCGGTCTCTTCCTACGCTTTCAGCGCCGGAATGTCGGGATTTCTTGCGGCAGGCTTCGCCGACCGCTTCGACCGAAAACGGCTGCTGCTATTCTTCTATTTCGGATTCATGCTCGGCACCTTGCTGTGCGGTTTAGCCACCACTTATCCGCTCCTTCTGCTGGCACGCATCGTTACCGGATTGTTTGGCGGGGTGATTGGCTCCGTCGTGTTCGCAATCACCACGGACCTCTTTCCTCTGGAAATGCGCGGCCGGGTGATGGGGGTGATATCCACCGCCTTTGCCGCGAGCCAGGTGCTCGGGCTGCCCGCCGGGCTGTATCTGACTAGCCATTGGGATTGGCACGCCCCCTTTCTTGCAATCATTGCCGTCGGTGTGCCGGCGGGTGTCATGATCATGCTCTTCATGCGACCAGTCGTCGGGCACCTCGCGCTTAAGCAGGAGCACAGCCCTCTGACGCATCTCATTAACACGATCACCGAGCCAAGCTATCGCCTCGCGTTCCTCCTCGTAATGCTGCTGCCGACCGGCGGCTACATGCTGATGCCCTTCGGCACAGCCTATATTGTGAATAATGTCGGATTGACCTTCACCGTGCTGCCGGTGATTTATCTTGTGACCGGGGTGAGTACTATTTTTGTGGGCCCGCTGGTCGGGAAGGCCAGCGATAGTTTCGGCAAGTTCCCCATGTTCTGCTTAGGGAGCATCGTGACGCTGATTATGGTGCCGATCTGGACACATATCGGCCACCTGCCGCTTGCCACGGTCATAGTGATCAACGTGATCCTGTTCGCGGGCATCTTCTCGCGGATGATCCCGGCTCAAGCCCTGGTCTCGGCTATCCCGGAGCCCGCCAAGCGCGGGGCCTTTAATGCCGTCAGCGCTTCATTGCAGCAATTCGCGGGCGGTGTGTCGGCGGCAGTGGCGGGCTGGCTCATCGTTCAGAGGCCCAATGGCTCGCTGGCTCATTTTGATTGGCTGGGCTATGTCGTGATGGCTATTACCCTGGTGACGTTCGCTTTGATGTATCGAGTGCACAAGCAAGTGCCCGAGGCCGCACCGACGTAGCCGGACTCCCCGGCGGATGCCACGTCCATCGAAGTCGTGTGACGCTCTGGAATCGTGCGGGAGATTTACGGGAATGAGTTGTGCTCAGCTGCGCTTCGTCGTGCTAAGTTGCAACGGACGCCCCTTGGCAAGTTATTGAACTCCCGATCTACGCGAATCTGACATTCCACTCATAATGCCGGGGTCGAGGGTTCGAGTCCCTCCCTTTCCACCAATCAAATCACTCTGCTCTTGCGTGAATGTCGAACACAATGCCCGTTGACCTGAGTTTCAATCCGCGTCCCGGGGTCCAGGTAATGCGTTTTGGCAGTGATGGCTACTGCTGCGTGGTGGATGACGTTCTGCGGTTCCCCGAGGAGTGGGTCCGCTACGCGTTGGAGCGCCGCGGGCAATTCGTGTCGGACGCCGGTGGCTACCCGGGCATATCGCTCGCGACCGATCCCGCGGGGGAACACGCGATGCGGGAGTTCTTTGGCTTCCACTTACGCCGCCATTTTAACGTGCGGCGCCTCGTGCAGATGGTCTGCCGCTATTCAATGGTGACGCTCGCTCCCGAGGAGTTGCGCCCGCTGCAGTGGATTTGCCACCAGGATATGCCCGCCGCAGATCCGAGACTGTCGCAGCAGGCCTGCGTCCTGTACCTCTTCCGCGACGAGGACCTCGGAGGCACGAGCTTTTACGAGGCCACGCGGTCCTTCGCGGAGACTGCACAGTTGTTCGCCGATGCTGGCACCATGAGCGCCGCACAGTTCACCGGGCGCTACGGCATCCAGGCCTCCTACCAGTGCGACAGCAATGCCTACTTCAGGCGCATGGCCACGGTTCACGCGCGATGGAATCGCGCCGTCTTCTATTCGGGCGCCGTGCTTCACAGCGGACAGATTGCGGCTCCGGAGCGGCTGACGGCCGATCCCGCCACCGGCCGCCTGACCGTCAATTTCTTCTTCAGCTCCCGCCCGAACCTGACCCGTAGCTTCGAATAATCGGGAGTCCGCGCAAAGATTCTGATCCGCTACCGCCACAACCGGACATCCGCCGCCACTGTGGTTCGAGTCCCTCCCGTTCCGCCAATCGAGTCCCTGGATTGGTACTGAGATTCAGGATTCGCAGCGATGCCGCGGAAGCCTTGTTTAATCAATGTTTAGCGGAATAAGCTATTTATAGTACAGCTTAATAAGCTAGTAAACATACGTCTCAATAAGCTAATATAGATACGAGTGGCTCGGTCTGACTGCTGCCTTATGGCGACCCCTCAGCAAAAACTAGCTGATTCTCTTGAGGCCCTGGCGGCACTCCAAAAGCGGGGTGCGGTCGCCGTACGCTCATCGGATCTTAGCCGCATCCACCGCGAGCGCCTCGTCAAGGGTGGCTTTCTGCAGGAAGTGATGAAGGGGTGGTATATCCCATCACGACCTGACGAATTCCGGGGTGAGAGCACGACTTGGTATGCCTCATTCTGGGATTTCTGCACCGCGTACCTCACCGTACGTTTCAACGAGAAGTGGTCACTCGCCCCGGAGCAGTCACTCTTTGTCCATACGGGCAACTGGGCTGTCCCGCGGCAACTGCTCGTGCGCTCACCGAGCGCGCGCAACAAGGTAACCGCCCTCGCTCACGATACCTCGCTCCTGGAGGTCCGTGCTCCCCTGCCTTCCAAGGGGCAAGAAGCGACCGTGGACGGCCTGCGTCTCTTCTCGCTGCCTGCGGCGCTTGTGGCAGCCGGTCCCGGACTCTTCACGCGGAATGTCACGGAAGCTCGCACGGCGCTTGCCATGGTCCGCGATGTTTCTGACGTGCTGGCGATCCTGCTCTCGGGCGGACATTCCGTCGTGGCTGGCCGTTTGGCGGGTGCCTTCCGCAACATAGGCCGCAACAAGAACGCCGATGAGATCATTCAGGCCATGCGCGCTGCGGGCTACGACGTCCGGGAAAGCGATCCCTTCGAGTCTCCAGCGCCTTTCACAAATCTTCCACGCGCGCTGTCTCCGTACGTGCTACGCATGCGCTTGTCCTGGCGGCAGATGCGGGAGATCGTGTTGGAGACATTTCCGAGAGCGCCTGGAATTCCAAAGGACACGGAGGCGTACTTAAAGACCGTCGATGAGATTTACGTCGAAGACGCCTACCATTCATTGTCCATCGAGGGCTACCAGGTTAGCCGTGAACTCATCGAACGCATTCGCAGTGGGGTCTGGAATCCGGACGGGGATTCGTCCGACCGGCAGCAGAAAGATGCCATGGCGGCAAAGGGCTACTACGAAGCCTTTCAGGGTGCGAAGGGGAGCGTGCGCCAGGTGCTCAATGGCGCCAACGCGGGGCAGGTCTTCGAACGAGACCACGGAGCTTGGTACCGAGCGCTGTTTAGTCCCAGCGTGGGCGCTGGCATCGTGTCGGCCGCCGATCTCGCCGGCTACCGCTCCGGGCAGGTCTACATCCGTCGTTCCAAGCACGTGCCGCCAAAACCTGAAGCCGTGCGCGACACAATGCCCGAGCTGGTCGAGTTGCTGGGAGCAGAGCCTGAGGCGGGCGTCCGTGCGGTACTCGGGCACTTTATGTTCGTCTATATCCATCCCTACATGGACGGAAACGGTCGGATGGGACGGTTTCTCATGAATCTAATGCTGGCTTCCGGAGGCTATCCCTGGACGGTCGTTCCTGTAGAGCGTCGCGACGATTACCTGAAGACGCTCGAAGCCGCGAGCGTTGGCCAGAACGTTCGACCGTTTAGTGAGTTCCTTGGCGCTTTGGCCAGGGAAACCCAAAAGGCAGCCGGCAAGAAGGTCAGGACGAGAGCAAAGCAGCGCACGAAGCGAACCGCGTAGATCATCGCCATGATCATCACAGTCGTGATGATCACGATCGACATCATCACGGTTGGAGATTTGCGGGAAATAAATGGCAAGAAAGCAATGGCTGACGGGTCTTAGCATTCTGGCTCTTTGCCAGGCCTGCAGTCTGAGTGACCACCACGTTGTCCAGTCAAGACTGGGGAAGCTCTCTAGCCTCGCCGAAATGGAAAAGCTGATCGACCTGCCCGGGCCGATCGAGGTGGAGACCATCAACAGTGCCGACTGGACGGTTTCGCTTGCCGGGTTGCTGAATCTAAAAAGTGCGGCGGCGCATGAAGCGCATCTGAGCGATCACCCGGAACCGATTCATGTTTTTGCGCACGTACTACGGCATCCGAAATTCGGAACGTTTCTCGTGGACACCGGCGTTTCCCAGCAGTTGATCGACAATCCGAGCGGCCATGGCGTGTCGTTGCCGATCCGTATGTTCATGCCGCTCGACAAGATACAAGTCAAGAACAGCACGGCGCAGATCCTCGCGCGTAGTCCAGGCGGCATCCAGGGCGTTTTCTTCACTCACCTGCATGTCGACCACATTGCTGGGATGCCGGACATTCCGCGCAACGTCCCGCTGTACGTGGGCCGCAGCGAATCGACGCGTACCTCATTCCAGAACGTCTTCGTTCGAGGCACCACGTCGAGGCTTTTCGATGGTAAGGCCGACCTGCAGGAATGGCCGTTCCGGTTCGACGAGGCGCGCAAGGACGTGGTCATCGGGGACGTCGTGGACATATTTGGCGAAGGCTCAGCGTTTGCCATCAGCGTGCCCGGCCACACTCCGGGTAGCACCGCGTATGTTGTGCGCACGCCGAAGGGGCCGGTGTTGCTCACCGGCGATACGTGCCATACACGTTGGGGTTGGGAACACGGCGTGGAACCGGGCAGCTATACGGCTGACCAGCCGATGAACCTGAAGAGCTTGCTACTGCTCAAAGGTCTGGCGGATCGACATCCCACGATGGACGTGCGACTAGGGCATCAGTACTAAAAATGGTGACGCTCTGTTCATAGGGCGCCAGGACCGAGACGCTCGGAGCAGATTCGACGTCAGCACCGGCGACGGTTGCGAATGACGGTCATGGTTCCTCTCTACTTATCGCGCGGGTCGTTTGCCGTATTGAGGTACACGGTGTCTGTCGGACCAAATCCTGTGATGTAGACCACAACAGCCTCTGCCCTTGTCAGGGCGAAATGCGCCACACCACCGGGCTCGGTGTAGAAGCTGCCCGGCGGCAACGGCTTTGTGGCGGCAGCGTTAGCCACGCTGCCATAGCCGAAGTACCAGGTGCCAGACATCACGATGGCCGAACGATTATCGCGATGCGTGTGCGCCTGGATTGAGGTGTTCGCCGGAATGCTGAGACGAATGGTGTAGAGCCCTGGTTTCGTCGGATCACCCAGAAGTACGGTCGTGTGAATTCCAGCCACACCCGAAGTGCCGGCACCGGCGCCGACGGCTTCCTTGCCTGCGATTTCCCCCGGTGTCAGGCGAATCTGATCAACTGCCGCCGCCTGCGCCGCGCTCGCCAGAACCATGACCAACACGATAGTCGCAATCTTCTTCATCACGTGCCTCTCCGGGCCTGCGCCTTTAGTTCGACAGGAAATTCACGATCAACGCGGTCGTGGCTTTGGGGTTCTCGTCCATGATCCAGTGCCCGGAGCCGGGGACGATACCCATGGTCACGTTCGTCGCCACGAAACGCAGGGTATCCGCCTGTGCGGTGCCGAATGATTTCTCCCCGCCCAAGGCAAGCACCGGCATCGTCAGTTTGCCACCCTTGGCGAGCAGTGCTTTGTTATCGATGGCGTCCTGATTGAAGGCACCGAACTGCTCGAAGGCGTCATGCATGGCATGTGGTCGCGCGTAGAGCGCTGCATAGTGCTGGCGCGTCGCCTCGTCAATTTTTTTAGCATCGGCGGACAGTTCATTATAAAAGCGGTCGAGATAGATGCGCTCGCGGCCCGCAACCAGCCTTTCCTCATCCCGCCCACGGAAATTGAAGTGCCATAGCAGCGGGCTTTGCTTGATCTCTTCCCAATTGCCAATTCCGGGCAGCGGCGCGTCGATCACGACCCATTTGGTAATACGCGTCGGGTACTGCGCCGCCAGCGCATAGCCCACCATGTTGCCGATGTCGTGCGTTACCAGATCGGCGTTCGCGATTTTCAGCGCATCCATCACACCTGCAATATCCACCGCCTGGTTCTTCTTAGTGTAGCCCTCGTCGGGGTGCGCTGAGAGGCCCATGCCGCGCAGGTCAGGCACCACAACCGTATGAGTTTTCACCAGTGCCGCGGCGGCCGGCGCCCACATGTCGCCCGTGT
>Ga0207110_10219_pt1 | contig 13009 bp, 18 predicted proteins | sample Alteio_BWMinHeat_74_FD_153582 | JGI IMG/M metagenome (GOLD analysis project Ga0207110, IMG submission 153582) | Enriched cells from forest soil in Barre Woods Harvard Forest LTER site, Petersham, Massachusetts, United States -... | ecosystem: Environmental > Terrestrial > Soil > Temperate forest >...
CGACTTTCGCGGGGTGCCTTCGAAGCTCGACGGTCAGGGTAATTACACCCTCGGCGTCACTGACCATAGCATCTTCCCGGAGATCACCGTGGAAAACATCAAGAAGCACATGGGCCTCGACATCACGATCGTGACTACGGCTGAGACCGACGAGGAAGGCCGCGAGCTGCTCAAGCTCCTCGGCATGCCCTTCCGCCGCACCGACCCGCAACCCGCGCAGCAGCAGAAGACGCACGCCGCCTAATTTTTTCCGACCATGCCCAAGACCTCCGCCATCCAGCGCAACGAAAAGCGCAAGCGCCTCTCCGCCAAATTCTCCGTCGTCCGCGCCGAATTGAAGGCCGCCCTCAAGAATCCTGCGACCACCGACGAGCAGTTTTTCGCCGCGCAGAAAAAGCTCCAGAAGCTGCCACGCAATTCGTCGCCGACGCGCATCCGCAACCGTTGCTCGCTCAGCGGGCGCCCGCGCGGCTACAAGCGCAAGTTCGGCGTCTCCCGCCTGACATTCCGCGAACTCGCCCTTGCCGGTAAAATCCCGGGCGTCATCAAATCTTCCTGGTAAAATTTCCCGGCCGCGGGGGTTTATGCGCCACTGGCGCATCGGATATGACCCACGGCCACTCCTAAAAAACATCCACCATGACCGACCCGATCAGTGATTTCCTCACGCGCGTCCGCAACGCGGGCAAGGCGAAGCTCGATGAGTGCGTGATTCCGCACTCAACGCTCAAGGCCGCCATCGCCGCGATCCTCAAGACCGAGGGCTACATCGTCGACCACAGCGACGGAGTCGACGCGTCGGGCCACAAGACCCTCATCGTAAAGATGAAATACGTTGACGGTTCGCCCGCCATCACCGGCATCACGCGCGTTTCCTCGCCCGGCCGCCGCCTCTACTTCCGCTACACCGAAATCCCGCGCGTCCTCAACGGCCTCGGCATCGGCATCGTTTCGACCTCACAGGGTCTGATGAAAGACGCCGACTGCCGCCGTCACAAGGCCGGTGGCGAAATGATCTGCAACGTCTGGTAACACCGCCATTCTCATGAGCCGCATCGGCAAACAACCCGTTCCCATCCCCGACAAGGTCAAGGTCACCATCAACGGTGACACCGTCCTCGTCGAGGGACCCAAGGGCAAAGTCTCCAAGCTTTTTGCGCCCGTCGTCAAAGTCACCGTCGCCGACAACAAAGTCACCGTGTCCCCGACCGAGGACCAGAGCCGCTTCGCGAAGGCGATGTATGGCACCGTCCGCTCGGTCATCGCCGGCATGGTGAAGGGCGTCTCCGAAGGCTACGTCAAGGAACTCGAAATCCAAGGCGTCGGCTTCAAGGCCAACCTCAAGGGCACCACGCTCGATCTCGCGCTCGGTTACTCGCATCCGATCGCGATGGAGATTCCCGCCGGCATCAAAGTCACCGTCACCGACCAGACCAAGCTCAAGGTCGAGGGCGCGGACAAGCAGCTTGTCGGCGCTGTTACCGCCGAGATCCGCGGCTACTACCCGCCCGAGCCTTACAAGGGCAAGGGTGTCCGTCTCGTCGGCGAACGCGTCCGCCGCAAGGAAGGCAAGACCGTCGCCTAAGTTTAACCGCAACTCTCCGGGCTCCTCCCATGAACACTGTCCGCAAAGCACAGCTCCTCCAAAAACGCCGCTGGCGCATCCGCAAAAAGGTCACCGGCACCGCCGCGCGCCCGCGCCTCTGCGTGCGTTTCACCTCGAAACACATTTACGCGCAGGCGATCAACGACGATGCCGGCGCGACGCTCGTGTTTCTCGGCAGTCTCGATGCCGAGCTCCGCAAGCAGAAGCTCAAGGCCAACCTCGCCAGCGCCAAAACGCTCGGTGTCGCCTTCGCCCTCAAGGCCAAGGCGGCCGGCATCACCTCTGTGGTCTTCGACCGCAGTGGCGCGCCGTATCACGGTAAAGTCAAGACGTTCGCCGACGCCGCCCGCGAAGGCGGACTCCAATTCTAAAAATACGCATGAGCACTGAACCAACTTCCGCTCCGACCGACGTCGCGACCCCTGCCGCACCCGAAGCCGCTGCTCCTGCCGCTGCCCCCGAGGCTGCGCCAGCCGCGGCCCCGCAGCGCGAGCAACGCGCGCCCCGCCAGTTCAACCGCGGTGGCCAGGGCGGTAATCGCGGCCCCGGCGGCAATCGCGGCCCGCGCCGCGACAACCGCGACCAAAAGCAAGAGGGCGACGGCCCGTCGATGATCGAGAAGGTTGTCTTCATCAACCGCTGCGCCAAGGTCGTGAAGGGCGGACGCCGCTTCAGCTTCGCCGCGCTCGCCGTCGTCGGCGACGGCAAGGGCCGTGTCGGCATCGGCTACGGCAAAGCCAACGAAGTTCCCGACGCCATCAAGAAAGGCACCGCCAACGCGCACAAACACCTCGTCACCGTGAAGCTCAAGGGTGATACGATCCCGCACGACGTCATGGGCGAATACGACGGCGGTCGCGTCATGCTCAAGCCCGCCTCGCCCGGCACCGGCCTCATCGCTGGCGGTGGCGTGCGCGCGGTCCTCGAAGCGGCCGGCGTGAAAAACATTCTCACGAAGTCGATGGGGTCCTCGAACCATATCGCCGTCGTACACGCCACGCTCAATGGCCTGCTCCAGCTCCGCCTCGCCGCGGACATCACGAAGGTCCGCGCCACGAGCTAACCTGACGTCGGACAGCGCACCTCGGACCTTGTCCGTGTTTGAGGTGCTACGGCTGATGTATGATCGCAGAATCATTCTAAAACAATAATCCGAGTCTCGCTCCGCGCACTCGCGGAGTGGGGCGCCCCCAACCAGGAAAATCACATGAAACTTCACGAACTCAAAAACGTAAAAGGCGCGATTCATCGCAAGAAGCGCGTCGGTTGCGGCGAAGGCGGCGGCCACGGCAAGACCTCTGGTCGCGGTGGCAAGGGCCAGACCGCGCGTTCTGGCAGCAGCATCCGCCCCGGTTTCGAAGGCGGCCAGATGCCGCTCTACCGCAAGCTCCCGCACCGCGGCTTCAACAATTACAATCACCGCACCGAGATGGCGGTGCTGAACGTCGGCGATCTCGCGTCGCTCGACGCCAGCGTGAAGGACGTTGACGCCATCGCGCTCGCGGCGGCCGGCCTCATCCGCGGTGGCGAGAAAAGCGTGAAGATTCTCGGCGACGGCGAACTCAGCCGCGCGCTGAAAGTCACCGCGGCGAAATTCTCCGAATCGGCCAAGGCCAAGATTGAAAAGGCCGGCGGCCAGGCTGTCGTCGGCTGAAGTTTCTCACCATGTTTTCTGCGTTTACCAACTCACTGAAGATTCCCGAGCTGCGCTCGCGCATCTTCTACACGCTGTCGCTGCTCTTCGTGGCGCGCGTGGCCGCGCACATCCCGCTGCCCGGTATCGATCCTCATCCGCTCAAGCGCTTTTTCGACGACCAGTCGTCGGGCGGCGCGAGCGCGTTGATGGGCCTCTACAACATGTTCACCGGCGGCGCGCTCATCAAGGGCGCCATCGCCGCGCTGGGCATCATGCCTTACATCAGCGCGTCGATTATTTTCCAGCTGATGACCGCGGTGGTGCCGGCGCTCAGCCGGCTCCAGCAGGAAGGCGACGTCGGTCGCCAGAAGCTCACGCAATACACCCGCTACGCGACGGTGCTCATCTGCATCATTCAGGGCACCCTGCTTCTGCTCGCGCTCAACAACCCGCAGCAACTCTTCTCCGGTTACGACGTCGCGACCTACGGCCACATCGTGATCCAGAGTAAGTGGCCGTTCATCGTGCAGTCGGTGATCTTCATGACCGCGGGTACGATGCTCCTCATGTGGCTCGGCGAACAGATCACGCAGCGCGGCATCGGCAACGGCACCTCGCTGCTCATTACGATCGGCATTCTCGCCGACATCCCCGGCGCGGCCGTCGCGACCTACAACATGTTCTTCCGGCCCATCGGCACGGGGCCGAGCCTCGGCCTCCCGCAGGCCGCGATCATGATTTCGCTCTTTATCGCGGTGACGATGGGCATCATCATGGTCGTGCAAGGCCAGCGCAAGATTCCCGTGCAATACGCGAAGCGCGTCGTCGGCAACAAGGTGATGGGCGGCCAGAGTTCGTTCCTCCCGCTCAAGGTCAACTACTCCGGTGTCATGCCAGTCATCTTCGCGAGCGCAATTCTGCTTTTCCCGCAGCAGATTTTCTCGTGGGTCGGCGCAACGTATCACCTCCTCTTTTTGACCGAAGCTTCGCAAAGCCTGCTGCGCGGCAGCATTTATTACTACGTTTTCTATACTTCGCTGATTTTGTTTTTCAGTTATTTCTGGGTGTCGGTCATGTTCAAGCCGATCCAGATCGCCGATGACCTCAAGAAATACGGCGGATACGTCCCCGGGGTTCGCCCCGGCGAGCCGACCGCACAGTTCCTCGATTTCATCATGACACGGCTCACGCTCGCGGGCGCGATCTTCCTCACGGTGATCGCGGTTATGCCCGACGTGCTGCTCTTCGAACTCAACGTCCCGCCGCGCATCGCGTATTTCTTCGGAGGAACGGGCATGTTGATCACCGTCGGCGTCATCCTCGACACGATGCGCCAGATCGAGACCTTCCTGCTCCAGCGCCACTACGACGGCTTCCTCAAAAAAGGCCGCATCCGCGCCCGCAGCGCCAACCCGCAGCAGGGCATGACCGGCGACGCGTTGAGCACCGAGGCGGTCATGAAGCTTGCCTTGCCGATGCTCGGTTTGCTGCTTTTGGGCTCCGGCATCTGGCTCTACAAGTGGCTGAGCAAATAGTTCTTTACTCCGGCGGCGATGGCCCCAACCTCTGGACTCTTTTCGCGTTTCGGCCCACCCGCCAAAACCAAGCTCCTTCTCCTCGGTTCGCCGGATTTTCACTCTGAAAAGCTGATGAACCAGGCCCGTTCTTTGAATCTTGAGCACGTCTCTCCCGCCCAACTGAAAGGGCCGGAGATTTCGCGCCGCCCGGCCTCGGCCGCGGCGGAGGAAGCGACCACGCTGGCGCTGATGCGCCGCTGGTTCTTCGCGCGCAAACCTGATGCGGGTTTTGTCCTCACGGACCTCCCGGCTACGCTGCTCCAAGCTCTGGTGTTCGACGAATGGCTCGAGGCCCGCGATGAAAACCTGCATGGGGTTCTCGCCGGCCCTGGCTCCAACGAGTCAGTCGTCTCACACTATCGCACGCTCGGCCTCCTCGTTGAGGCCGGCGAACTCGCCGCATGACGATTCCGATCAAAGACAAGATCGCGATCGCCAAAATGCGCGAGGCGTGTGCTGTCGCCGCCGTGGTGCTTGAACAACTCAAGCCCCTCGTCCGGCCAGGCATCACGACGCAAGACTTGGAAGAGGCGGGTCGCGATCTGATCGCCCGCCATGGAGCCCGCAGCGCGGATTATGGATATGAGCATGGCGGTCGCCGTTACCCGGCGCACACCTGCATCTCGGTGAACGACGAAGTCGTCCACGGCATCCCGTCCTTCCGCCGCATCCTCCGCGATGGCGACATCGTTTCGCTCGATATCACCGTCGTCTACCACGGTTACATCGGCGACACCGCCTCGACGATTCCGGTTGGCGCCATCACGCCGCAGCTCGAAAAACTCCTTCGCGTCACGCGCGAGTCGCTCGACCTCGGCATCAAGCAGGCGCAATCCGGCAACCGCATCGGCGACATCTCGTCCGCGATCCAGACGTTCGTCGAAGCCCACGGCTTCAGTGTCGTCCGCGACATGGTCGGCCACGGCGTTGGCGTCAAAATGCACGAACCGCCCGAAGTCCCGAACTTCGGTCGCAAGGGCATTGGGGAGAAAATCAAACCCGGCATGACGCTTGCGATCGAACCGATGGTTAACGTCGGCGGCTACAAGACGAAAACGCTCTCCGACGGCTGGACGGTCGTCACCGCCGACGGTTCGCCTTCCGCGCATTTCGAGCACACCGTCCTCACGACCGACCACGGCCCCGAAATTCTCACCGTCCCGCGCCCGCTGCCCGCTCAAGTTTCCGCCTGAAATTTTTCACTCTCTCAATTTTTAACACTCAACTTTTACCCGCCTCTGGCGGGTTCAACCTCTAACTCAAACCAAACATGCCACGCCTCCTCGGTGTCGAAATCCCCGCGAAGAAGAAAGTCGCGTATTCCCTCCGTTACATCAACGGCATCGGTCCCACCCGTGCCGACCTCCTCGTAAAAGAAGCGGGACTCAACCCCGACATGCGAGCGCAGGACCTGACGGAAGAGCAGCTCAACAAGATTCTCCACCTCATCGGCGAGCACAAATGGGTGCTCGAGGGTGATCTTCGCCGCGAAATCGCCGCGAACCTGAAGCGCCTCCAGGCAATCAATTGCTATCGTGGCATCCGCCACCGTCGCGGCCTTCCGGTCCGCGGCCAGCGCACCAGCACCAACGCCCGCACCCGCAAGGGCCCGCGCAAAACCGTGGGTGTTTCCAAAGCCAAAGAAGCCGCAGCCGCCACCTAATCCTATCTCCCCATGGCCGTAGAAAAGTCCGCTCCCAAGAAAGAAAAACCCGCGAAGCCCGCTACCGCTGGCGCGCCCGACGCTGCCGCTGCGACACCCGCCGAGAAAAAGGCGAAGGGCCTCAAGGCCGCTGCCGACAAGGCGGCTGCTGGCGAAGGTGCACTTCCCGGTGCCGCTGGCGAAGCCGTTCCGAAGACCGCCGCACCGTCCGACAAACCCGTCGAGATGATCGGTGGCGTCGCGAAGCAGCCCACCGCCGAAGACCTCCTCAAGGAGGAGCTCGGCACGATCAAGGTCCGCAAGGCGAAAGGCTCGAAGAACGTCACCTCCGGTTACGCCAACGTCCTCGCTTCCTTCAACAACACCATTGTCTCCATCACCGACCACAAGGGCGCGGTCATCGCATGGTCGAGCGCCGGCAAGTGCAACTTCCGTGGCTCGCGCAAGTCCACCGCCTACGCCGCGCAGGTCGTCGCGCAGGACGCCGCCCGCAACGCGATGTCGCATGGGCTGAAAGACATTCAAATCCGCGTCTCCGGTCCCGGCCTGGGCCGCGACTCCGCCATCCGCGCGCTGCAGGCCATCGGCCTCGAAATCACCTCGATCGTCGACGTCACGCCGATCCCGCACAACGGCTGCCGCCCGCGCAAACGCCGCCGCGTGTAATCCGCCGGCAATCGAAAATCCAAAATCCAAAATCTAAAATTCCATGGCTCGCTACACCGGCCCCACCACCCGCATCAGCCGCCGCTTCGGCACGTTTCTCCTTGGCTCTGGCAAGGCTTTCGAACGTCGCGGCTACCCGCCCGGCCAGCATGGCCCGAAGCTGCGTCGCAAGGTTTCCGAATACGCCACCGGCCTCAACGAAAAGCAGAAGCTCCGTTACGTTTACGGCCTGCTCGAGCGCCAGTTCCGCCGCGTGTTTGAAATCGCGAAGAAGGAGCGCGGCGTCACCGGCGAGCGCTTCCTCCAGCTCCTCGAGACGCGCCTCGACAGCACCATCTATCTCCTCGGCCTTGCGAAGAGCCGCGCCGCCGCGCGTCAGTTCGTCAACCACGGCCACATCCGCGTCAACGCCCATAAGGTCGACATCGCCAGCTACAACGTACAGCCCGGCGACGAAATTGAGGTCAAGAACACGCCCGCCTCCCGCCAGCTTGCCACGCGCTGCCTCGAGGAAAACCGCATTCGCAACGTGCCCGGCTGGCTCACGATGAACGCCGAGACCTTCAAGGCCACCGTCGTCCGCCTCCCCACGCGCGAAGAGATGATGCAAGACATCAACGAGCAACTCATCGTCGAGTTCTACTCGCGCTTCTGAGTCCTTCCCGCCGTCCGTCACCACTTTTTTCTCAACCGTCAGGGTTCACCACCATGCCAAAACGCCTCGGAAAGTTCGAACTCCCCAGCAAGCTCACCAAGGTCGAGGAAGGCTCTTCGCCGACCTACGCCAAATTCATCGCCGAGCCCTTTGAGGCCGGTTATGGCCACACTGTCGGCAACTCGCTCCGCCGCGTGCTCCTCAGCTCCATCGAGGGCGCCGCGATTTCGTCGATCAAGATCGATGGCGTGAACCACGAGTTTCAGTCCATCGACGGCGTCGTCGAGGACGTCACCGACATCGTCCTCAACCTGAAGAAGGTTCTCCTCGTCTCGACTAAGCGCGAGGCGATCAACCTCCTCATCAAGGTCAACAAGTCCGGTGCCGTTACCGCGGGCGACATTCACCCCGACGCCAACATCACCGTGGTCAATCCCGACCAGGTCATCTGCACGCTCGACCACAAGAAGTCGTTCGAGGCCGAGATCGAAATCAAGACCGGCCGCGGCTACTATCCCGGTGAGTCCAACAAGAAGGAAGAGCAAGCCATCGGCGTCATCCCGATAGACTCGCTCTTCTCGCCCGTGAAGCTCGTGAAATATGCCGTCGAGGCGACCCGTGTCGGCCAGATCACCGACTACGACAAGCTTATCCTCGAAGTCTGGACCGACGGTCGCATCACGCCGGACGACGCCCTCAAGCAGTCCGCTTCGATCCTCAAGCACCACCTCGACGTGTTCGATCGCGTCAGCCAGGAGGAATACGAGTTCGAGAACCAGCAGTCCGAGGTCAGCGAGGAGCAGAACAAGCTCCGCAAGCTCCTCAACATGTCGGTCAACGAAATCGAGCTCTCTGTCCGTGCGGCGAATTGCTTGAACAACGCGAACATCACCACCGTCGGCGAACTCGCGATGAAGACCGAGCAGGAGATGCTCAAGTACCGCAACTTCGGCAAAAAATCCCTCAACGAAATCAAGGAGAAGCTCGAGGCCCTCGGCCTTTCGCTTGGCATGAAGTTCGACGAGCGCCTCCTCGATACGAAGAAGGAAGCCTGAACAAATTTTCGATTTTCGATTTCGGATTTTCGATTGCTTCGGCAGTTGCGGTCCGGGCGCGAGCCCTCAGTCGAAAATCGGGAGTCCAAAATCGAAAATAATCTCGGCGCTCGCGCCGTCCGCTGTCGCGCCACGCTGCGAGCGGATTGCCGATCGCGCGCCATCTAAAACTAAAATCCAATGCGTCACAATAAACACCACGCCTCCCTTGGCCTTACCGTCGAGCATCGCCGTGCGGTGATGTCCAATCTCGCCGCCGCGCTCATCACGCACGGTCGGATCGAGACCACGCTCGCCAAGGCGAAGGCCCTCCGCCCCTTCATCGAGAAAGTCATCACCAAGGCCAAGCAGGCTGCGGCGAAGACCGAGAAGAAGGACGCGCTCCATCTCCGCCGCATCGCGCATGGCGACGTCCGTGACGAGACCGCGCTCACGCTGCTCTTTAACGAGAAGTACAAGGAGTTCGTCAACCGTCAGGGCGGCTACACCCGTATCTACAAGCTCGGCCAGCAGCGCCTCGGCGACGCCGCCGAGATGGCGCTCATCGAGTTCGTGAAGGCCGACGACCCCGGCTATAAAAAATCGAAGGGCAAGAAGCCCGCGAAGGGCAAGAAGGCCAAGGCCCCCAAGGCCGAAGCCGCTTCCGCCGCGGAACCCGCGCCGGCCACCGAGACACCGAAGCCCGAGGGCGAAGCCAAGAGCTGAACCTTCGCTCAACCCGACGGTCCATCCGACGCGCCGAAGAAACCCTCGGCGCGTTTTTCTTTTCCTCGCCTGCCGTTCGGAGCGCGGCGAAAAATCCACTTGGGCTGCCGCGATGCGTTCACGGCCCGAAGGTCCTGCTGGATTCTTCGCTTCGCTCAGAATGACAATTCTGCCAACCTGTCATCACCGTCATGCTCGATCTCACCGCCGTCGTCGTCCTCTACTGTGTCATCGTCGCGGTGGCGTTTGTCGGTCTGTGGCTCTGGTATGACCGCCGTGACCATCGCCGCTTCGAGCTCGAGCGACGCAAGACCACGTTCCACTGCATCCGCTGCGACGCGCTCTACACCGCGCCGGCCGGCACCGAACTCAGCCGCTGCCCGAAGTGCGGTCACGAAAACGTTCGGCTGAAATTCTAGCCCGGATGCGCAACGGGATTTTCTATTAGACGCATTCACTTTCCGCGCTCGAAGAGCGCGAAAAGGCGACTTTGTCGCGGCGCGTCCCGACAAAGTCGGCCCGACAGGGTGCATCCATCACACACAATGGTGTGATGGATGCAGGCTACCGGCCCGCGGCCCAGAGAATACCATTGCGCAGCAGCTGTTGAAACGACGTGTTCGTGAAATCCGTCGGATTCCCGAGCGACGTGAAAAACGTCCGGCCGCCGTCCGCGCGCCTGAACGTCCATGCGATCGGCTCTGTCGGCTGGCCGGGAATCTCGCCGGTCAGCAGCGGCGTCGCGCCCGCGCGCAGCGGGCTGACTTTGTAGAACCACGAGTCGGAGTCGAACGGCAGCGTCACGCCGCGCAGAATGGAATCGGCCGTCGCTGGGGCCGTGATGTGCGTGATCGGACCGTGCCCGTGGTGGCCGGTATAGTGCCCGCCGATTACCTGGGCGTCCCATTCGGGCCACGCGGCGTTGCCCGGCGCGAGCTTCTCGTTGCCTGCCAGGGCGAACGCATGGCACGCTGTGCGAATGCCGACGACCGGCTTGCCCGCCTCGACGAAACGCCGGATGAACGCGAGCTGCGCCGCCGGCGGCGTGCGACGCCGCACGCTCACGAGCAACACGTCGGCGTCGGCGATTTCTTCTGCATGGTCGAAGGAGTTTTCACCCGCGGCGGTCGACCCGCTCACGACCACAACCCGGAAATCTTGTTCGAGAAACTTCGCCGCGAACTCCGGCAGCGTCTTGATCGTCTCATATTCCGGCTCGGCGATGAGCATCACCAATTTCTTCCGTGCCTCCCTCGCGTCCGCCGCACATGCGATTACAGCGCCGAGCAAAAACGCCAGCCCACTGAGCGCGCACCGAGATTTCATCTGCCGTTTGTCGGGCAGAGCACGCCCGTCGGCAACACCGCAGTGCCGCTCTCCATCACAATCGCACTTGCGGTCGCGCGGTGGTTCACGTTCTGCTGTCTTTTTTCCTCCGCGCTCATGCCACAAACCATCGCCGTCCTCGACTTCGGTTCGCAGCTCACGCAGGTCATCGCGCGCCGCATCCGCGAGTGCCAGGTTTACTCGAAGATTTATCACTACTCGACACCGGCCGCGAAGCTCCGTGAGGACAACGTCATCGGCATCATTCTCTCCGGCGGCCCGCAGAGTGTTTACGCGAAGTCTGCGCCGCACCCCGACCGCGCGATTTTCGAACTCGGCGTGCCCGTGCTCGGTATCTGCTACGGCTCGCAACTCCTCAGCTATTTCCTCGGCGGGGTTGTGGCGCACAGCAAGGCGCGCGAATATGGCCACGGCCACCTCACGATTCGAACCCCCGGGAAACTTTTTGCCGGGCTGCCGCGCAAGTTGCGCGTGTGGAATTCCCATGGCGACAAGATCACGAAACTACCGCCCGGCTTCCGCGCCATCGGCACGACGGAAAATTCGCCCTACGCCGCGTTCGAGGACCTGAAGCGTGATTTCTACGGCATCCTCTTTCACCCCGAAGTTTTTCACACCGAGCGCGGCGTGGACATGATCCGCAATTTCCTCCTCGGGGTCTGCGGGGCGAAGCAGGACTGGACGACGCGCGACTTCATCGCGCAGGCCGTCGCGGCGCTCCGCGCGCAAGTCGGCCAGGGTCGCGTCATTCTCGGACTCTCGGGGGGCGTCGATTCCTCGGTCGCCGCGGCGCTCTTGCACAAGGCCATTGGCAAACAGCTGACGTGCGTTTTCGTCGACAATGGCTTGTTGCGCAAAGGCGAGCGCGAGGGGGTGGTGGCGCTCTACGGAAAACATTTTCGCATCGACCTGCGCGTCGTCGACGCATCGCAACTTTTCCTCCGCCGGCTCAAGGGGGTGAGCGAGCCTGAGCAGAAACGAAAGATCATCGGCCGCACCTTCGTGGAGGTTTTCGAACAATCCATCAAGTCGATCGGCCACACGGAGTTTCTGGGGCAGGGCACGCTTTATCCCGATGTGATCGAGAGCGTGTCCATCGGCGGCAATCCCGCCTCGCTCATCAAGACGCACCACAACGTCGGCGGCCTGCCCGCGCGCATGAGGCTCAAGCTCGTCGAGCCGTTGCGGCAGCTCTTCAAGGACGAGGTGCGCCGCGTCGGCGCTGCGCTCGGCCTGCCGCGCGAGGTCGTCTGGCGCCAGCCGTTCCCCGGCCCCGGCCTCGGCGTGCGGGTGATGGGCGACATCACGGCCGCCCGACTCGAAATTCTCCGCAACGCCGACGCCGTCCTCCACGAGGAGATGATGGCGTCCGGCCTCTACTACAAGGTTTGGCAGTCGTTCTGCGTTTTCTTGCCGGTGAAAACCGTCGGCGTGTTCGGCGACGAACGCACGTACGACTACGTCATTGCGCTGCGCGTCGTCGAGAGCACCGACGCGATGACCGCCGATTGGGCGAAACTTCCGCACGCGTTGCTCCAAAAGATCTCCAGCCGCATCACCAACGAGGTTCGGGGTGTCGGTCGCGTGGTTTTCGACGTCAGCTCGAAGCCGCCCGCCACGATCGAGTGGGAATAAGCCGCCAATCCGCGGGCTTCTCTCCCGGCCGGATTTCCTCCATTGTTTTTGTTATGATTTCTTCCCCCCTGCGCCTATGGCCTTCGGTTTACTTTGCGTTGGTCGCCGCCGCCGGCTTATCCGCCGTAGCCTCGGCGCAGGCGGAGCCTGCGGTCATCGCGAAGGCGCGCGCCTATGTCGGCTCTGAGGCCGCCCTCAACGGCGTCAAATCCATCCATTTTGTCGGCACGCTGGTCACCAGCAGCAGCGTCGATCCGAATTCGGCGGAACGCGCCGCCGTGGAGATTTATTTCCAAGCGCCCGAACAGCAACGCATCCAAGCCACGTCCAGCAAGACCATCGAGGTCACGGCGCTCGACGGCTACGATGCCTGGCAGCGCCAGCAGGATGCCGCCGATTCCACCAAATGGCAAGTCAAGCTGCTCAACGCCGACCAGATCAAGCGCCTCAGCGCCAACACGTGG
>Ga0207110_10241_pt1 | contig 12987 bp, 12 predicted proteins | sample Alteio_BWMinHeat_74_FD_153582 | JGI IMG/M metagenome (GOLD analysis project Ga0207110, IMG submission 153582) | Enriched cells from forest soil in Barre Woods Harvard Forest LTER site, Petersham, Massachusetts, United States -... | ecosystem: Environmental > Terrestrial > Soil > Temperate forest >...
CTAATCAGAACCTGGATTACGCTGATTTAGAATGATTACGCTGATTTGTTGTTGCGTTGATATATTTTAACTAAAATCCGTACCAATTTATGGACCCAATGACTATTGTTGTTGCGCTGATCTCGATTGTTTTCGGCTATCTCTTATGCTACTTCATAATGAGGTCGAAGAAGAGTGCTCTGGAGCAAGCAGTTTATTCTGAACATGAGCGAAGCCTTGCACTTGAAACGGAAAAAAATAGTCGAATCGGCACACTTGAAGAAGAACGGAAGAGCCTGAACTTACAGATTCAAGTGCTTGAAGGTGATCGAGGACGGTTAGGTGCCGTCGCAAATGAAGTGGAGAATCTTCGGCTTGTTCGCGATACCGCTGATAAGCAAATTCATCGATTAGACGCTGAAAATGCCGAGCTCCGTGAACAGAAAAAAGCCATGGAAATATGGTATGATAAAGCTAAATCTGATTTTAGTGGGATGTTTGCCTCTCTAAGCGAGGACGCTCTTCGGAAAAACAGCGGATCATTCCTTAACCTTGCTCGAGAATCTCTCGGAAAATATCAGGAATCGGCAAAAGGCGATTTAGAGAAGCGGCAGCAGGCTATAGAAAAAGACTTGTCGCCTATAAAAGAACATCTCGAAACAGTTAGCAAGCTGAACATGGAATTGAAAGGCCAAATCGGACAACTCAATGAAACAACTCGTTTTGTTGGATCCGAAGCCTCTCAATTGTTGCGTGCCCTGCGTCAGCCAACTGGGAGTGGACATTTTGGCGAGAAGCTCGTGAGGCAGATACTGGAATTAGCCGGAATGCAGGAGGGTATCCAATTCGAAGAGCAAGTTGCATTTGAGCGGAACGGAAAGCAATATCGGGCTGATGTTGTAGTTAATCTCTCTGATGGGCAGAGATTGGTTATCGATGCGAAGGCCCCGATCAGCGCCCACTTGGACTACATTCAGGCAACAGACGAAAAGATGCGAGAAGAAAAATTGAATAAGCTATCCCAAGGTCTTCGTGACTATGCAAAGGATTTGCAGAGCAAAGAGTACTGGAAGCAATTTGAGCCTTCTGCTGGAATAGTTATTATGTTCGTGGCCCCTGAATCCGCACTCATGGCAGCGATGCAACACGATGCATCACTTTGGGACGACTGTGTTAGAAAGAGAGTCCTCTTATCGTCACCAACAATGCTCGTAGGTATGCTTTTAACAGTTGGCTTCGGCTGGAGACAAGCAAAATTTGCCCAATACGCTGAAGATATTCAAAAAACCGGTCAAGAGCTCTATGAGAGACTATTTACATTCAGTTCACATTATCTAAAACTAGGCCAAGCTATTACTACTTCATACGAGCGGTATAAAGACGCCTTAGGAACATTAGACGGCAGTATCTTTCCCAGTGCTCGACGAATGAAGGAGTTAGGAGTGCCAACCAGCAACAAGGAGATTGCAGAAATCACACTCCCCGGTCTTGAAGATAAGTCGATTAGATCACGAGAAATAATATCTCTTGCATCGCCCTCCGGACAAGACGGCAAGCTTTTCGATAATCCCGCGTAGCGCCAGGAATATATTCCCGGCGGCTACACGAAATCTAAAATTATCTCGACACTACTTCCCTGCCCGATTGGACTACGCTGCCGATTTCGAGGCGGTAAAAATAGTCACCGATAGGAAGAAGATGTGTATCGGCTGATACGCTGTGCGCGCCTACACTCTGATTGCCATTTACTAATGAGAGCACTCTGTTGCCGAGCAGATCGAAGAGATCGAGCGACACATGATTATCAGCTTCGAGTGAATACTTGAAATTGAAATTGCTGCTGGCAGGATTAGGAGCAACTGAAACCGGAGTGGCACTCATGCCGGCAGCGACAGAAGCGGCGGATGGATCGTAGTCCTTAACAACGGTTGTGTAATTGCCTGCCATATCTACTACGCGCACGGTGGCATGAGCGGGCTTTGTTGGATCGGCCACGACAAGATCGAAATTGCCTGTTTCGCTGCCATTTCCTTCGACGAAGCTCTTATCCTGATCGAGGCGCATGTTCGATATTTTATCTATTTCAAAATGCGATAGGCCGGACATGTTGGCATAAGAAATGTCGGATGCAGAAACTGTTGTCTTAGTTGCGCTCGATGGCGTTACGGTTAATTTGGGTGCAGCAATATCCATGCTTTCAGTCGTGGAGACACCGATCATTCCGGAATAACCGACAGCCTCGTCAAAGCCATCTCCATACACACTGACCGATACACCGCTATCAGAAGCAACAGAGTACTGCCGAGGCTCGAGTGAATCTAATTGATAAACAGCATAAGAATTATCGTCGTAAATAGGATCGGAAGTAAGAAGCGTCCCATCTATATAAACCGGCAGTCCAGATCTGGCGACAATGTCCGCGTGCCAGAAGTAAGGAAGCTGATCTAATGAGTTATGAAGCACATTAAAAATCACGGGCGTTGAAAAATGGTCTATCGAATTCACCGCCATCATAAATGGATCATAATTGCCATTAATTCCTGCAGGCCATGTCGAGCTATTCGAATATTGTACAAGGAGAAATGGCGCATTACTTGTCCATGAGCTTGGAGTTGCAATATCGTGCTGCCAATAATGATCGTGAGGATTTGCAAGCTTTGCGAATACTCCCGTTCCATTCGCGTCGGTTCTGATGATTTTCTGGTTAGCCATGGTGCCGATAGCCAGATATGTGTCACCCCCTACTCGCCCATAAAGCGGCGCTGTATAATAAGTCTTGCCCCATGTTCGGATCGGCGGAATCATCTCGCAGATAAAATCGCAATATGGATAATTCGCAGGGATATTGGCACATTCTGTCGCGCCCACAACTCCAACATGCTTCGAAGCAAAAATTGTCGTGCCAGTTACATCGAAAGGAGAGGTATTTGTAATTTTCACGGCCTTATATTGAACTGCCTGGCCTCGACCCATTTGGATCGTAAACGGCATTCCGGCCTTATAGACGAGCGAGCTATCGCCCCTTGTGCTTCGAAGATCGGTAGCTGGAGTGATCATCACACTCGTCGAATCCTGGTCGGCAATAATGACGAACTCGGAAGGCATGTCATAATAATGACTATAGTTCGAATCATTGAACGACTCATACGCCGCAACAATGTAAGATAGCCCCCAGCCGATGTTCGGAATTACATAGGAAGCGTCCGACGTATAATCTATATGCGAATTAAAATCTACGAATAGCGCGGCATCGTTCGACCATACGTGAAGCGCTTTGTTCTCAACGGTGTCGCTTGTCGTCATTTCCCAAATTAATGGGACATTATAGACTACCGGCTGGCCCGGAACTACGGCGAGAGTATCGATCTGGCCATTGACCTCGATGTATGCGGTTGTCGAATCTACGCTCGACACATAGAGCATAATGTACTGCTTTCCACCGTCACCGGAATAATTTTCTGGAAATGCAACCCAATAATCACGGCTGGTGATCGAGAGAAGGTCGTGGCTATGCTCAGTTATCTTTAGTCCGTTCGGTTGCTGCTGGGCGCCCGAACGCGAAGCAAAGAAAGAAACTATCGCAATTATTGAAAGACAAAAAATGCTTGATGTTGAACGAATAGTCATATTCATTTTCGTATTGCTTAAAAAAGTTAAAAGACATTTAATAAGACGGACGGGCTGATGAAATCCTGACACGTCGCCTAATTAATAAGGTCCCAAAAGAACCTTTGAATGTTTTCTGCTTAATAAACACGCGAGAGGGCCGAAAGTTACAGTTTTCGACTAATTTTTGACTACTCAAAAAATACTCATGCCATAGAGTATTCCTCGATCGGGATCGGGATCGAGTTCATAGGTAACGTGATCGTGAAGCAGCTCCCTACGCCCCTCTTGCTCTCGACGGCGATGGAACCACCCATCAACTCCAGAAGGCGTTTGGAAATTCTGAGACCTACCCCGGTTCCTTCATATTCTCGTGCAAGGCCATTTGACTCTTGATGAAACTCCTCGAAAATGTGCGGCAAAAACTCTTCGGAGATACCAATGCCTGTATCCACTATTTTTATTGTTGCGAATTCGGGCGAGTGAGCATCTTTCGAATCCTCCTGGTCTATCAATATCTGCACCATTCCCTTTTTTGTAAATTTCACTGCATTGCCGATCAAATTCAGAAGTACACGCCCGAGGTAATGCGAGTCCGCATAAGCCGTAACATGCTTTAATGATTCGATATTTATCTCAAGTCCTTTCTCTCGTATCTGAGGGTCGATGATCCTGACTATACGCAATACTTCATGTTCTAAGGATAACATGTGTGGTGTCAGTGTAACTGTGTTGGATTCGACACCGGAAAGATCTATTATACCATTTATCGTTTCGAGCAATCTTTTCCCGCTGGTTTCGATAGTGGAAGCATATTCTGCGAATTTGCGTATCGCCGGTGAGGGGGACTCTTCCAGCGACTCGTTCAGAAGAGATGCAAAGCCCAAAATTGAATTCATAGGAGTTCGAATCTCATGGCTGATATTTTGAAGAAAGCTTGTCTTTAGCCGGTTCATGTCCTCCGCTCTCTCTTTAGCAGCCCGTAAATGTTTGAATGTACGCTGCACCTCTTCTTCTGCGTGTTTCCTGTTCGTAATGTCAATAAAGGCTGCGAGTGTGCCGATGATATGACCATCGGTGCTCCGGTAAGGTGAAATTGTTACGTGAGTACAAATTGGCGTCTTATCTTTGCGTGCAATAGAGATCTCATATTCTTCCCGGTTTCCGAGGAGCCATTTCTCCTTTTGCAGCATGTATATCTGCCATGCTTCTTCTGGCAGAAAAAGCTTGTAAGAGAATTTTCCGAGCATCTCTGCTACATCGTAGCCTGTCAGCTCGCCCATCTGCTTATTTGCATAGAGGATTTTGTCGGCAGTATCTGTAATAAGGAGGCCTTCGCCGAGTCCTTCAACAACGGCCATGAATTGCGCTTCTGAATTTCCGATCGTTACCCTGGAGTCCAGCCGTCCATGATTAGCCTCATTAGTAATATCGCGGGAAATAACTACGATCCGTCTTCCAGTATCTTTTTCAGCAACGGCCTTCCCTACCGATTCGAGCGTTCGCCATGTACCGTTCTTGTGTTTGAAACGAAAACGTGCGGAGTGGGGAGTTCCTGGACTCGCGACAGCTAACATGAAGACAGGCATCACGCGCGCAATGTCCAGTGGATGCACGAGCGAGAAGGCGCTCCGGCCTATAAGCTCTTCCTGCGAATAACCCAATTGTGCCGTTACTGAGGGACTCTCATAAGTAATATTACCGACCATATCGAGCACAGTCACAATATCTATAAGGTTATCGATCAGCGACTCAGTGGGCTGATTCGGTTTCCGAGGCATTGCAGGCTCGAACGCGATCAAATCGTTTGAGGCTTCGCCGTTTCTATTCGCATTGTAGTGTTCCGACTTGTGCCCGACCTTGCGGTCCCGTAAAGCAAGGTAAATTGTTGGGGCTAACCGCTGCAGCTCGGTTTCAAGAAGATAATCCTGCGCGCCTCGCCTTACAAACTCCATCCCCTCTATTTCTTGCCCGGATGGCAATATTGGAATTACTGGAATAGATATTCCACTATTTCGAACTTCGTGAAGGACATTATCAAAAGTCATCTCGAAATATCTCTGGACGAAGAGAACAGCGTCGGGTTTACGCCGTTTTAGGTACGCTCTAAGCTCTTTTCGATTTGCGGCATAAGTAAAAAAAGTGAATAGCTGTACGCGCCGCAGATCGTCATGCAGCGACTCCAGGCCAATAGAGCGGTCCTGAAGAATAAGTATAGTGGCTTCGCTTTTCACTTAAAGGCGAACAAAACGGTTTGGATCATGTCCAAGAGCTATGGGCAAAACACAGAAATTGCATTAGAGTTCACACGAAAATGCCACTAATGTACCCTTCCGCTTGTTTTCGGCCCAAATCGCAGAATTTACGAGAATGCCAAATATTGGAATGCCAACAGGAATGCCAAAGATCAAGAAAAACAATAGCGAAGATAACGATACAGCCGTAATGGAACGGCAGGAAATCCCAATTCCAACAAATGGAGCCAAGGCTTCGAACGGGGCTGCATCCACGAACGGTACAACTGCTCCCGATGGCCCGCCGCCCGCCGCCGCCGGAAAATCCGCGCAACCAGTCAGCACCGTCGAAATGATGAGTTCGCCTGCCGATAGGGAGATGCTGGCCGGTGAAGTGCATCCTGAGATCGCTCCGGTATCGCTTAATCGAGTACCGAATGGCGCTGAGCTTCGCGGGCCGCTTGCCGATGGTGCAAAGAGCTTCAAAGGGACCTTCGCACTGGCAGGAGTTGATAAAAAGAAGCTGCTCGAATGGTACCAATTGATGGACCTTGGCAGGATCACCGATACCGCTGCGGCAAATTATCTCAAAAAGGCCATGGGATGGAGCTATCATGCTCCCTGCGCTGGACATGAAGGAATTCAACTTGCCATTGGTACAAGTTTTCGAGCAAAGAAGGATTATCTTTTCCCCTATTACCGCGATCTGATGACTTGCCTTGCAGCAGGTCTTACTGTTGAAGAGATAGTCCTGAACGGTCTTTCGAAGGACACAGATATTGCGGGCGGTGGAAGGCACATGTCCAATCACTTTGCGAAGATGGATTTCAATATCCAGACGCATTCCTCGCTGACGAATAATCAATCGCAGCACACGGCGGGATGCGCGCGGGCTCTTAAATATTACAAGAAAGAGGCTGTCGCAATCTTTTCTGGCGGTGAATCGGGGACGTCGGAGGGGTTCTTCTACGAAGCCGTAAATGGCTCGACTCGCGAGAAACTACCGGCGATCTTTGTACTTCAAAATAATAAGTATGGCATTTCGGTGCCGGTTTGGGAGCAATCGGCTAACACACGAGTATCCGATAATTTCCGGGGCTTCAACAATCTGCTCATCACATATTGCGATGGCACAGACATTCTGGACAGCTACCGTGCTATGCAAGAGGCTTATGAATGGTGTCTCGCCGGACGTGGCGCGGCAATGGTACATGCGGATTGCGTTCGCATTGGCTCGCATTCGAACTCCGACCGTCAGGACCTTTACCGCTCGCCGGAAGAATTGGAATCCGTGAAATTGCGCGATCCCCTGATGCGATTTCACACATGGCTCTTGGAGAATGAAGTTGCTACCGAAGAGGAACTGAAGAGCCTGCACGAAAAGAATCAAAAGCATTTTCGGGAATCGGCGGACAAAGCGGAAGGCGCGCCAGGCCCGGACGTTTCTACAGTGGGAGATTTCGTGCTGCCATCGAACACCATCGTTTCAACTGCGCCTTACTCAACTCAGGCAGACGACATAAATACGAAGTTCTATCCTTTTACAACTCCAAAGGGGAAGGATGAAGGCTTGCAATTTATCGAGGGCATTAATCAGACTCTTAAAGAAGAATTTCGCATTAATGCAGATACTTTCCTATGGGGCGAAGACGTGGCTTCAAAAAATAAGGGTGGAGTATTCAACGTTACGAAAGGGATGCTCCAGGAGTTCGGCAACGAGCGCGTTTTCAACGGCCCAATCGCAGAGGATTACATTCTCGGCTCGGCGGACGGTTTTTGCCGCGTAGATCAGGAGCATATTTGGGTGTGCGTAGAAGGTGCAGAGTTTGCAGATTATTTCTGGCCGGCGATGGAGAGCTTCATCGAGCTTTCTCATGCTTACTGGCGCACTCGCGGGCAGTATGCGCCGAATATAGTTATTCGAATTGCTTCAGGGGGCTACATTGGCGGAGGGTTGTATCACTCGCAGAATTTGGAAGGTACGTTTGCTACGATCCCCGGAGTCCGCGTTGTCCAGCCTTGCTTTGCGGATGATGCGCAAGGGCTTATGCGCTCTGCTTTCCGCACACGCGGAGTGACTGTTTATCTTGAGCCGAAATACCTATATTATCATCCAATGGCAAAGGCCGAGCCACTTGCAGAGAATGAGCTAATTCCCTTTGGTAAAGCACGTTTACGCCGCGAAGGTAAAGACCTTTCGATCATCACTTACGGAACGACCACGCACTTCTCGCTCCAAGCCGCAATTGAGCTTGCGGCCGAGCAAGGCATCGAATGCGACGTACTCGATCTCCGCTCGATCTACCCGCTCGATCTGAATGCGATTCTGAAATCTGTCGAAAAGACTGGCCGAGCACTCGTCGTCCACGAGGACAAAGTTACCGGCGGCTTCGGCGGCGAGCTTGCCGCGCTGATAACCGAGCACGCATTCCAATCGCTCGACGCGCCAGTGCAGCGCGTCGGCTCGACGTTCTCCCCTGTCGGCTTCGCGAAGGTGCTGGAGGATGCCATTCTGCCCAATCCTGCGAAGATAAAGGTTGCGATGGAGAGGCTGGCGAAGTGGTAACAGGAACGTACTCGCTTCCCGGACCCTGACATACTTTGGCAAGCTCGTGTAGCCGTGACCTTTAGGTCACGGTGGCGAAGCAATCATCTCTGCAATTCGCCGTGACTTAAAAGTCACGGCTACGAATTTGTGCGGTTTACGAAATTCCGAACGACTCGGTGAGATAGTTGTTCGCTGACCGGATTTCGTCAATATCATAAGCTAAAAAATATGAAAGCAAACAAAAAGACAGCGAGGATCGCTGGCTTGCTTTATCTGCTTGTCGGCATATTCGGCGGCTTTGCCGAAGGTTATGTGGAACCCAGGATGTTTGTTGCCGGCAATGCGGCGGTCACGGCTGCAAACGTTGTATCGAATGCAGGGCTGGTCCGCTTAGGTGTTGTTGCCGATCTGTTGGACCAGACATTGTTCGTTTTTCTTGTACTGACACTCTACACACTTCTCAAACACATACACAAGAGCGTGGCGAGGGCAATGGTTGTCCTCGTTGCACTTGCAGCCTGCATCGGGAGCCTCAATGCTGTTTTTGAGTTCGAGGGATTGCGCGTTGCAACCGATAGCGGATTTGCGGCGGCTTTCGGCACCTCATCTAATGGCGTAGTACTTCTCTTGCTGGAGGCACAGCATTATGGTTTGCTGATAGCGCAGATCTTCTTTGGCCTGTGGCTGGCGCCTTTGGGGTATCTCGCTTACAAATCAGGGTGGTTTCCTAAAGCATTGGGTGTCACGCTCATTGTTGGATGTATCTGTTACCTTGTGGATTTGCTCGCAGCATTTCTCCTCCCCGACTTCGGCCAAATGATTCATGGCTACGTCACCATTCCGTCAGCTATCGCGGAGATATGGATGCTGGGATATTTGCTGATAGTTGGGGTTAGAACGGAAAAGATGTGATGATCGGGGGTGTCGTGCCGGAGGCGCAGACCTATGCGATCTATTTCGAAAAACCTATCGGTGGCTATTGACAACGGCAATTCTCCATCGTATATTAGCACCTACAGTGATGGGCACCTATGGGAAAAATATGAATCCGCTGCGGGCGGAGAAGTATGAAAGATGAAAATTGGTGCAAGGCGTTCATTGAAAAGTGGTGGGACAAAGTGGGGAAATTAATCATAATACGTATGTGTAAAATATAACAAATGGCGAAATTGGCATTTTTGAGATAGCTTTCCGGGAACTCGAAAGAACAAACACACGAGAAAACGGTTTTCTGGAAGGCGCATTGAAGAGGAACGAAGAATGAGGCTGAAGAAGGTGGACCCTATGTCACAAAGACTGTTTTATTTCGTCGCCTTTGCTAACGAAGGAAATGAGATATTATTGAAGGAGCCAAATGGGGTATATTGCCGTTCCAAGTTCTTCTTCTTAAGTATTTATCCATTCCAGAATGCCATTACTCGAAGTTAAGCACCTCCAAACCTATTTTTTTACTGACGATGGCGTTGCCAAGTCGGTTGATGATGTCAGCTATACTGTGGACCGTCGCGAGACCTTAGGGGTCGTGGGCGAGTCTGGCTGCGGCAAGTCCGTGACGGCTCTTTCGATCATGCGGCTCATCCCCGATCCCCCAGGCAAGACTGTCGGCGGCGAAGTTATCTTCGACGGAAAGGATCTTCTCAAGATTCCCGAAGAAGAGATGCGACATATTCGCGGCAACAAGATCGGTATGATCTTTCAGGAGCCGATGACTTCGCTCAATCCCGTCTTTACCGTGGGCAATCAGATCGAGGAGTCGGTCTTGCTTCATCAGAAAGTAACGAAAGATCAGGCGCGAGTAAAAGCGATCGAGATGCTTAAATTGGTCGGCATTCCGGCGCCGGAGCAGCGGTATGGTGAGTATCCGCACCAGCTATCTGGCGGAATGCGTCAGCGCGTGATGATAGCGATCGCGCTATCATGTAATCCCGACATCCTTATAGCCGATGAGCCAACGACTGCTCTCGATGTGACAGTGCAGGCGCAAATTCTCGAGTTGATACATCGCTTGCAGCAGGAACTCGGAATGGGAGTAATCCTTATTACGCACGATCTCGGCGTGATTGCTGAGACTGCGGATAAAGTAGCAGTGATGTATGCTTCGCATATCGTCGAGTATTCGGCAGTGGATGAGATATTTCATAATCCGATTCATCCATACACGGTTGGGCTTCTCGGCTCTATTCCGAAGCTGCATGTGGAGTCGGAGCGGTTGATGACGATCGAGGGGACAGTGCCCTCTCCGGTTAACTTTCCGGTCGGTTGCAATTTCAATACCCGCTGCCCGTGGGCGACCGAAATTTGTTACAAGGATGAACCTGCTCTTCTGGAGCATATTCCAGGTCATTTCGCAGCCTGTCATCATTGGGAAAAAGTAAAAGCTGAGCGGCCCGCGAATTTGGTGGAGGCATAAAAGAATGAAAATATTACTTATCTTTTTCTGCCTGACGGCAATGCTTTCTTCATGCAGCAAAAGCTCGAATCCGGTCGTTCCGACCCCACTCGCTCCTGACTCCACGCGCTTTCCGACCCATGCTTTATTCGAGCAAAACGGTTTGCCATCGCTCAATGGCTGGGTGTTCCATCCACAAATTCCGGGTGATACCGCGAATTTCGACAGGGATTCACCGCCAAATAGCGGAACGTGGTCGATAAAATTACACAAAGCCGATACGCCGCATGGTACGAACAATGTCACGGAAGAATTTACTAATCTTACCGGCGGCATCTACGAACTGACTTCGTGGCTCAAAACGAAATATGAAGGGTTCGCCGGTACCACTGCTACTCAAGGATGGATCTCGATTACCAAAAGGAGCGGCGGAATTTCATACATCAATACGGCTTTCAGCGGCATGGATACTGTCTGGCATTCGGTTAGTTTATTGGATACTCTTTCCCTGCTTCCTTCGGACTCGGTTATCCTTGAGCTTTCCGCTGCAGCGACAGATACCGCCACTCATGGAAATCCGATGTGGTTCGATAATGTAACTTTTCAAAAAATACGATAAGCAAAATTATGAAAAGATGGATTTTATTATTCGTATGTATTACGCTCTTTGCTTCGTGCAAAAGCAGTCCTACGACAAATAACACGAGCAATACATCTGACACGACCGTGATTTTGGATCACGCGCTTTTCGAGCAAAATGGAACACCATCGCTGAATGGCTGGACGTTTCATCCTGCCGGCACCGACGATACTCTCGATTTCGAGCAAAGCGCTCCTCCCGGTATGGGGACCTGGTCATACAAGTTACACACAAGCGATTTTCCGCCGGTGACGAACGCACTAGTTCGAAATTATACCGGCCTTGTCAGCGGCATCTATTCTTTTACAGCATGGCATAGGATGAAATACATACTCGCGGCAGGCACATTCCCAGAGGGGTACATTTCCGTGACCAAATTGAGCGGTGGAATTTCTACTGTTACCACACAAATAACCACTGACGATACAGCTTGGCATACAGTAAGTCTGCTCGATACCTTTGCGTTGCAACCGTCCGATACTGTTCAATTGCTCCTTTCGGCTGGCGCGAGGACTACGGGACAGCATGGCAACCCATTGTGGTTCGACGATATTACATTCGAGCGGCTGCCATAGTTTGATATACGGAAGTAATGAGTATTTGCGAGGCAGTGCCTCTTTCCATTTTTCTTTCCGATACGGAATTCGAGGGCATTACTTTTCGAAATGAGACTGCAATTGCTCTAGATCTTCAGGGTCGAAAGTTCATTGATTGCGTTTTCGAAAGGTGCCAGCTAAGTTCATTAAAAATTCAAGGTGCAGTAATTCAAGCCAAGTTTATCGAATCCAAGATAGAGGGGATAAACTTTTTTACAGCTAAGCGAGAACTATTATCACTGAGCTTTTCTGGTTGCTTAATTCGTCATTCGTCTTTTGCCGAATTAAAACTGCATAAAATATCATTCGCGGGGTGTACGCTTCAGAATGTCGATTTTTCGGATGCCGATCTTTCGTCATCGGATTTTTCTAATTCGACATTTGAGAATTGTGTCTTCCGAAATACGAATCTTATGAAAGCGGATTTTCGTTTTGCTACTGGTTACTATGTCGATCCAATGCTGAATAAAGTTAAAGGCGCTCGCTTTTCATCGCCTGATGTGCTGAGTTTGCTGGCGGGGTTCGACATAATTATTGAATAAAATCAACCACGGAATTTACACCTCTAAAATTGACAGATTTTTACGAGTCATTTATGCGGGGTCCGGGGTTTCCTGTACTACGTGGGGTTGATCTCTCTCGTAATCATCTCCAGCAGCCGCACAACCTCGACGCCGATCTTTCCGCCATTTATCGGCTCCTTCCCCGTTTCGATGCAATCAACGAAATGCCGGCATTCGGCGGCGAGGGGTTCGTGGCGTGGCAGCGTTGGAATGAATATATCGCCGGGACGGTAAGTTAGCTCAACTGACTTCGTGTCGTCAGCATTCAAACGAGTATCTACACCCTGGCTATAGACTTTTATCTTTTCCGATGGCTGCATGTCATCGAAAACGACTGTTCCGTGCTCGGCGCTGATCTGCATCAGACGCACTTTGTTCGAGGTGACCCAGCTAACGTGAATATGTGCCGTCAGTCCGCACGTAAACTCGATA
>Ga0207110_10246_pt1 | contig 12770 bp, 11 predicted proteins | sample Alteio_BWMinHeat_74_FD_153582 | JGI IMG/M metagenome (GOLD analysis project Ga0207110, IMG submission 153582) | Enriched cells from forest soil in Barre Woods Harvard Forest LTER site, Petersham, Massachusetts, United States -... | ecosystem: Environmental > Terrestrial > Soil > Temperate forest >...
CGTTCCTGGAACCGGGCGGGCGGCGCAGCGTTCTGCGCGCGGGGGCATTGCCTGCGCCGGCGCACTTCGCGGAGTCCTTTCTGGGCCTTCGTTTTCTCAGTCTGGCGGAGAAGTTAGCGATAGGGCGGGGAATTTGGGCTATTGCGCGCGAACACCAGACCCGCACCGACCTCGATCGAATTACGATGCGGCAATGGCTGGAGGAGAAGCGGCAACCTCCTCGCGCGATTGAGCGCTTCTGGCGGCAGGTGCTGGTGAGCGCGATTAACGAAGAGCTGGACCGGATGGCGGCGGTGCACGGCTTTCAAGTATTCCGCCTGGGGTTTCTGGCGCGAAAGACTACTTATGAGATGGGCGTTCCCGCCGTGCCTTTGGGGAAACTGTATCGCAGTGAAGCTTGGCAACGCATGCCTAACGTCGAGATTCTCACCCGGACCGCTGTGGAACGGATCAGAATCGAGAAAGGCCAGGTGCAGGCTGTCGTTGCGGGTGGCCAGGAGTTTAGAGCTGACCGGTACATTGTCGCGGTTCCATTTGAACGCATCGCAGCGCTCGCGCCTGAGTTAGAATTGGACCTTTCGGCATTTGAACATTCACCGATCACAGGGATTCATTTGTGGTTCGACCGTCCAGTGACGGATTTGCCCCATGCCACCTTGCTCGACCGGACCATTCAGTGGATGTTCAACAAGAAAGACGGCCGGTACGTACAGTTGGTGGTGAGCGCCTCCAGGAGCCTTGTTAAGATGTCTCGCGAGGACGTGATCGCACTCGCGCTCCGGGAGCTAGTGGAATTCTTTCCCGCAGCGCGGGAAGCCCGCCTGGAAAAAGCGCACGTCGTCAAGGAAGTCCGCGCCACATTCTCCGCCAAGCCAGGATTGGAAGCGCTTCGTCCGGTTGCCAAGACGGCCATCGCCAATTTGTTTCTGGCAGGAGACTGGACGCGCTCCGGCTGGCCCGCGACCATGGAAGGCGCCGTGCGCAGCGGTTATTTGGCCGCGCAAGCAGTTACGAACGCCGGAGGAGATCCGATAAAGTTCCTGCTTCCTGATATCGCATGACTCGGGTTATGCTTCCTCCAGATCGGCGAAAGCCAGTTTGATGGCGTGGTCGCGCACGTCCTCCGGCCAGCCGGCGATCAGGTCGCCGAACCGCCGCCGGTCGTATGCGAAGAGCGCTCTCGAGGCTTCCTCGAAACCCGGGAAATCACCCGCGATGGACGACATGAAGTGATAGGCGGCTTCTTGGGACGCGCGTCTGCGATCCGCGTCGCCGTTATCGCGGCGGGCCGCCTCGACAAGTTTGCGCAAGGCCACGGACGCGCCTCCGGGCTGAGTGCTTAGCCAGTCCCAGTGTCGCGGCAGAAGCGTGACCTCGCGGGCGACGACGCCTAGTCTGGGACGGCCCCGGCCACGCGGGTCCAACTCGACTGGCGGTGGCGCGGACACGGAGGCGCGAGGATCCAAATCGACGATGCGCCCAGTGGTGTCGTCATAAATAAAGATTGGACTGATCGCGCCGCCATCACGGGCATTCTTCACGGCGACAGCCACTTCGTGCAGTGGCCCGGCAGCTACGCGCTTGTGACCTTCGAAAGCTGTGCAGTTCATGTGATAATAATACCCGGATGTTAATAGCATGTCAATACTACCCGGATATAAATATCTGTCTCTGGAGTGGGCCGGTCACTGACCGGCCATTCGCATACCAGCGTGACATAGCGTGACATAATGATTGTAAAGTTATGCGGAAGCTATTCGCGCTTATGCTCCTGATGGCCGCGCTGCCCCTGGCTGCGGCCGACATGACCAAATTGACCATCAAGTTGACCAACCAGAACGGTCATCCAGTCAGCAACGCCGAAGTGATCATTAAGTTCATCAAGGGACGATCCAAGGTAAAGCTCACCAAGATCCGGACCAGCTGGGAGCTCCGCAGTTCAGAGGAAGGATTGGCCACCATCCCCGAGATTCCTCAAGGTGAAATCCTGATTCAGGTGAACGCCAAGTTTTACCAGACCTTCGGTGAGAGGGTCGTGATCTATGAGCCGGTCAGGACCGTGGAAATTACTCTGAAGCCTCCGCAGGAACAATACTCCGCGCACTGAGTGCCCCCGGGCCGACGCTCAGCCCCGTCCCGTCAGGGCGGGGTTACTACCAACGCGATGCAGTCTATTTCGACGCGCACGTCTCGTGGCAGACGCGCGGCCTCGACCGTCGAGCGCGCCGGCGGTTTCTCAGGAAAGTAGGTGGCATAGACCTCGTTCATTCTGGCGAACTCCCCCATGTCCTTAAGAAAGACCGTGGTCTTCACGACGTCACCAAGAGTAGCCCCGCAGGCTTCGAGCAGTCCGTTGAGGTTGTCCAGTACTCTCTTGGTCTGCGTCGCGATGTCTCCCTCAATGACTTGGCCCGTCGCCGGGTCGAGAGGGATCTGGCCGCTCAAAAATGCGAAACCGTTTGCGATAATCGCTTGTGAGTAAGGTCCGATGGCTTTGGGAGCTTGATCCGTGGAAATGGTGTTTTTCATGTGAATTTCAGGGTGCCGACCAAATCGGCGGCTCTATTGATGTTGTGTTGAAGCAGGAACTGGTCTAGCTCGCGCGCGATCCGTACAGGAGCATTAGGGTCCCAAAAGTTAGCCGTCCCTACCTGGACGGCCGATGCGCCGGCAATCAAGAACTCCGCTGCGTCGAGTCCCGTGGCAATTCCGCCTAGCCCCACTACAGGAATCTTCACCGCTCGTGCTGCCTCGTATACCAGACGTAAAGCGATGGGCTTGATAGCCGGTCCGGAGAGGCCTCCGAAACCCGCGCCGAGCCGTGGGCGCCGCTGGTGCGGGTCGATCGCTAAAGCGACAAACGTGTTGATCAAGGAGATCGCGTCCGCGCCGGCTTGCTCCGCTGCAAGCGCGAGTGGCTCGATGCGCGCGACGTTCGGAGAGAGCTTGACCATCAGGGGGCGCCGCGCGGCGAGACGAACGGCGGAGACCACTTCCGCAAGCAGCTCTGGATCACTCGAAAAGAACATACCGCCGTGTTTCGTGTTGGGGCACGAGACATTCAATTCATAGCCGGCTATCCCTTCGGAATCTTCTAGAATCCTTGTGACTTCCACGTAATCTTCCACGGTATTTCCGAAGATATTCGCGAATATCGCCGTGTCCACCCCCCGCAACGCCGGCAACTTGTCCCGCACGAAGGCACGGACGCCGATGTTTTGGAGGCCGATCGAGTTGATCATGCCGCCCTCGGTTTCGTGGATTCGCGGGGGCGGGTTCCCTTCCATCGGCTCCCGGGACAGACCCTTGACCACGATTCCGCCTACTGACGAGAGGTCCACTAAATCACTTAGCTCGACGCCATAAGCGTAGGTACCCGAGGACGCGATCACGGGAGTCTTAAGGGAAACACCGCAGAGAGAGGTGGCCAAACGGGACGGCACTTCGTCACAGGATAGCAGCCGGGCCGGTCTTTTGGGTCAAAATGATGCGCGCTGGTACGAACGGGCGTGATGGTTCTGGTTCGCGCCCTTAGGATTCTAAGGTGTACATCGAATGGCTTGATTGGCCTAAGGGGAGCATCATGGTAGACGTGAACGAGCAAGAAACGCCGAAGTTCCGTTCGTTGGCGTCAAAGTTTTTTGTCTTCACCTCCGTCCTGCTCGGCTGGGTGGTGGCTGTAACCCTTTGGTGGGACATCCGCTTGCACTCGTTCAATTGGACCAAGGGATCAGTCTTGTGCGGGGTCGTGGTGGCCGTGGCGGGTCTAATCTCCTTCTTCACCGTGCGCTTACTCGCGCGTCCGTTGAAACTGCTCGAAGCCGGCATAACCTCCGTCCGGCAAGGAAAACTGGAGCCGATACGGGTAAGCCCTACCGGCGATGAAATCGAGTTTCTGGGAGACAGTTTCAATCGGATGATCCGGAGCCTGGCGGAATCCCATGAACAGATTCGCCAGTATCAGGAACTGCTCGAAGACCGCATCCGTCAACGGACTGAGGAACTGCAGGTCGCGATGCAAGGGGCGCTGGCCGCCAGCCAGGCTAAGAGCGAATTCCTGGCGAACATGTCGCACGAGTTGCGCACACCAATGAACGGTCTGCTAGGAATGCTTGACCTCACGCTGGACAGCCGTCTCACCGGGGACCAGCGTGATCAGTTGGAAACCGCGCAACGTTGTGCTTATTCTCTGCTCGCGCTGCTGAATGACATTCTCGATTTATCTAAGATCGAGGCCGGCAAGATGTTGCTCGAAAGGATTCCGTTCGACATCCGAAGTTTGATGGAGGACTGTGTCAAGTCGCAACGGGCCAAGGCTCTGCAAAAGAAGATCACCCTCTTGTTCGAAGCTGGAACGCTGGCGGGAACACGAGTGTTGGGCGATCCATTGCGAGTGCGGCAGGTGGTGAATAATCTGTTATCCAACGCCATCAAATTCACCGATAAGGGATGGGTCAGGGTAAAGCTGGGCACGTACTTCCGGGAAGATGGCCGTTTGGAGATGGCGATTAACGTGACGGATACCGGACTCGGAATCGCTCCGGACAAGCTTCCGCATATCTTCGACAAATTCACACAGGCGGATAGCAGCATTACGCGTAATTATGGTGGAACAGGCTTGGGACTGACCATCACGCGCAAACTATTGGACATGCATGGAGGCGAGATTCGCGTGGAAAGCGAACTGAACAAAGGAAGCACATTCTCCGTGGTGATTCCTCTCGATCCCGCGCCGGTTTCGACCGTTGAATCCAACGCTTCGCCTGAAGCCGAGGCCGCACCCGTAACGTCGCCGGGGCACCGGCTGCTGCTCGTGGAAGACAACCTCGTGAATCAGAAGGTTGTGCTCGCGATGCTGCGGAAGAGGGGCTATCGAATCGACATTGCCAATAATGGGCAGGAGGCCTTGCACCGGTTGGAGGCGGCGGAGATCCCTTATCGCCTGGTGCTGATGGACATCCAGATGCCCGTTCTCGACGGTTTGGAGACCACTCGTATGATTCGCCGCAACACTCACTGGGACCATCTCCCGGTGATCGCCATGACAGCGCATGCCATGACCGGGGACCGCGAACGATGCATGGAGGCGGGTATGAACGGGTACATTTCAAAACCGGTTCAACTGGCCCACCTGATTGAGACCATCGAGCATCATCTCGAGTCCGAGCTCTGTGCTGAACCCCTGGCTGTGTGACTGTTGGGCCACGTTGACATCAAGAGCGAAAGAATACTCGGCCACGGATGGACACGAATAGACACGAATGAAAAAATGGTTTATCCGTGTGCATCCGCGTTCATTTGTGGCCAGATTGGTCAAACTGATGTCAGCGACTGAATCAGCTCCCAGGTATCCAGCACATCCTCTTCCGTGGTGCCGACGTTTCCAATGGCCAGGCGGAGCACGAAACTCCCTTTGAGCACCGTGCCCGATAAGAACGCCTCGCCGGTCGCGTTGACGCGTTCGAGCAGCGAACGGTTCTCGTCATCCGAGCCGCGATAGCGAAAGCAGACCAGCGAAAACAGAACTGGGGCGGATACTTCAAAACGGGGATCTTCTCCCACTTTTTGGGCAAAGCGGTGCGCGAAGCGGATATGGTTCCGCAGAATTTCCACGATTCCGTCGCGGCCGTAATAGCGCAAAACGAACCACAGCTTGAGCGCGCGGAAACGGCGCCCCAGCGGAACGCTATATTCCGAGAAATTAACGGCACGTTGGTTTTCGGCCGTGACAATGTAGGCTGGAGTCTCTTCCAGGGAAAGGGCCGCCCGCATCATTTCCGGGCGGCGTGTATATAAGATACTCAGGTCGACGGGAGTGAACAGCCACTTGTGGGGATTCACCGTGATAGAATCCGCCAGCTCCGCGCCATCAAGGATATGGCGGTGCTCATCGAGCAGCGCGGCGGGTCCTGCGTAGGCCGCGTCCACATGCAGCCACAGACTATACTCCCGCGTGATTTTGCCGATCTCCGGAAGCGGATCAACACTGGATGAGGAGGTGGTCCCCAAAGTAGGCACCACGCAGAACGGTTTCCTGCCGGCAGCCAGATCCTTCTCGATCGCGGCGCGCAATGCGTCAGGACGCATCCGGAATTCGCCGTCGATCGGGATATGACGCAGATTATTGCGGCCTACACCAACGGCCAACGCCGCTCGATCGACGGCAAAGTTCGCGTGTTCGGAAAGGTATAGAACCAAGGACGGATGTTCTCCATGCAGACGGATTTGCGGAGCCGCCGCTTCACGCGCCGCCATGATCGCGTGCATCCCGCCGGTGGATGCCGTATCGTGAATGATCCCGAAGAACCCGTCCGGCAGGCCGAGCCATTGGCGCATCCAGCTTAGAGTGACTTGCTCCAGCTCGGTGGCGGAAGGTCCCGTCTTCCACACCATGTGATTGACGTTGAGGACTGCCGCCAGCATTTCGCCTAATATTCCGGGGCCCGAGGCCGAGTTGGCGAAATAGGCGAAAAAGCGCGGATGATTCCAATGAGTCACGCCCGGGACGATCAGATTGCTGAAGTCTTCGAGGATCCTTTCGATGGGTTCTCCTTGTTCGGGACCCGAGGAAGGAAGGCGATCGATCAAGTCGCCGGGTTTAACCTGTGCGAGCACCGGATAGTCGCGCACGTCGCGCAGGAAATCGGCCATCCAATCCACGGCCTTGTGCGCCGCGGCGCGGAATTCCTCGGGAGACATCTGAGAAGGCACCTACTCCGCCTCGTATTTCTTGAGGATATCCGTCCATCGTCCCTGCGCTTTCAGGAGCAGCTCCGCAACCTCTCGCACCGCACCCGCTCCGCCGGCCGCCTCCGTGACAAAACTTGCTGCTCTCTTCACCTCGGAACGCGAATTGGCGGGCGCGATCGCCAAGCCCACGCGGCGCATTACGACGATGTCGGTCAAGTCGTCTCCCATGTAGGCAATTTGCTCTCGCTGGAATCCACTGTCACGGACGATCTGCTCGAGAATGGGGATCTTCTCAATGTGCCCCTGATACACGTATTGCATGCCCACCTGTTTGGCCCGCGCCTCGGTTGCGGCCGAGACCCGGCCGCTAATCACGCCTGTGGCGATGCCATGCCAGGAAAGCCATTGCAGGGCGATCCCATCCTGGGAGTCAAAAGCTTTGGTTTCGAAGATTTCTCCGTTCGGGCCGGGCACGTTGATCAGGCGTCCGTCGGTAAGCACGCCGTCGACATCCATCAGAAGTAGTCGCACGGAAGCAGCGCGGGTGACGATATCAGGATTCATGTCTCACGATCCGGACCCGGACTTACAATAAAGGCATCCGTGGTAGACCGGGTCCATACAACGATTTCCCGTTATAACATGCTCGCGCCCGCAGACCGTGTTGTCGCGGCGGTGTCCGGAGGGCCGGACTCTGTATGCCTGTTTCTGGCTCTGCGGGAAGTGGCCACCCGGATTGGCTTCACGTTGACCGGTATCGCGCACGTGAACCATAAGCTCCGGGCCGAGGAATCCGACGCGGATGAGCGATTCGTGCGGCAGTGCGCTGAGCAATGGAACGTCCGGTTTTATAGTGCGGCATTGAGTGTGGCGGATGTTCGTGGCAATCTGGAGCAGGCCGCGCGAGAGGCCCGCTATCATTTTTTCAAAGAGCTCCTATCCGGCGGAGCATGTAACAAGATCGCCACGGGTCACACGCGGGATGACCAGGCGGAGACTGTTCTATTCCGCTTGCTACGTGGATCCGGCCTCACTGGCTTAGCCGGCATTCACCCCTTGACCGATGAAGGGCTGGTGCGGCCCTTGATCGGTGTGACACGCACCGATGTGTTGCAGTTCCTCGGACAACACAATCAGCCGTGGCGCGAGGATTCCACCAATCAGCAGGACCGCTTCGCGCGGAATCGAATCCGCGCCGGCCTTCTGCCGCATCTCAAGCGCGAGTGGAACCCCCGCGTTTCAGAGTCGCTCGCGAATTTGGCGGATCTCTGTTGGGAAGAAGAGAGTTTCTGGGACCAACAGGTTCCGGAGACGGCAAGCAATCTGCTGTTTGAAAAGAGCTTCGGAGTGGAAGGGAATGCATCTGGCCTCGCCGCTCTTCCCCGAGCTTTAGGGCGCCGGTTGATCCGCTATGCCTTGAAGCGGACCCGCTCTAACCTGCGAAGCATCGAGTTTGACCACATCGAAGCAGTTCTGGATTTGGCCCGCGGCGAGAAGGGCACCGGTCGGCTGGTACTACCAGGCGTCATGGTACGGCGATCGTTCGATTGGATCCAATTCTCTGTACCAGGGGAATCGCCCGCGCTCGAGTCGATCACGATTGACTCGCCGGGGACTTATGGATGGCCTGGGCGAGACGAGCATGTTTGTGTCGAAGTTACTGAAAGAAAACGCCCCGAGGAGCCCCGGGATGGCTATGCTACGCTGAAAGGGACGTTGAATGGGAAGTCGGGTGGCGACCCCCTCATCCTGCGCGGGTGGCGCGCGGGGGATAACTACCGTCCTTTGGGCCGGACGAGGAATGAAAAGGTGGCCGAAATGTTCCAGGCCGCACGAGTACCCTCCTGGTATCGCAGCACTTGGCCGATTCTTGTTAAGGGGCACAAGATCTTATGGGCCAGGCAGTTCGGGGTTGCCGAGGAGTTTGAGTCAGGGTCGGGTGCAGGGCCTGTGATGCGGATCAGAGAGGTCTCGAAAAGCACGAGCAGGTGAATCTTTTGGCCTTGATGTGTCGTCTAGTCAAGTGTAGGTTGGTTCGTTTAGAAGTGGAGAACGCATGAATTCCAGTGTCCGTAATGCCGTACTTTGGCTGATCATTTTGTGCTTAGGTGTTCTGGTTTGGGCCGTTGTCAGAAACAACAAGCCCGCCGGAGCTCAGCCAGACTTCTCAGCGCTGGTAAACGACGTCAAGAGCGGGAAGGTTCAGAGCGTCGTCGTCAATATCGCCACCGGAGATATTCAGGGCAAGTACAAGGGGACCGGCGATGATTTTCGCTCTGTTGTTCCGCCCACCTACAGTGATTTCACCACGCTGCTTCTGGCCAACGTGCCCAACGTTAAAGTCGACAAAGACAGTAGCGGCAACTGGGTATCGATCGTCGTCAACGCCGTGCCGTTCGTGCTCCTATTTGGCTTCTGGATTTTCATGATGCGCCAGATGCAGAGCGGAGGGAACAAGGCTCTCAGTTTCGGTAAGAGCCGCGCCCGGCTGCACTCCTCTCAGCAAAAGAAAGTGACGTTCAAGGACGTTGCGGGCGTGGAAGAGGCCAAGGAAGAATTACAAGAGATTATTGAGTTCCTGCGAGAGCCGCAAAAGTTTCAGAAACTCGGTGGACGGATTCCCAAGGGAGTCCTTCTCATCGGTTCTCCTGGCACCGGAAAGACCCTCCTGGCCCGAGCCATCGCCGGTGAAGCGAATGTGCCGTTCTTTTCCATTTCCGGTTCGGACTTCGTGGAAATGTTCGTAGGCGTGGGCGCGAGCCGCGTACGCGACTTGTTCGAGCAAGGCAAGAAGAACGCGCCCTGCATTGTGTTTATTGACGAAATCGATGCCGTTGGACGCCACCGCGGCGCCGGCCTTGGCGGCGGACACGACGAGCGCGAACAGACCCTCAACCAGTTGCTGGTGGAGATGGACGGCTTCGAATCTAACGAGGGTGTGATTCTGGTTGCCGCGACCAACCGTCCTGACGTGCTCGATCCCGCGTTGCTGCGACCTGGACGCTTTGACCGCCGCGTGGTGGTGGGCCGGCCGGACGTAAAAGGGCGCGAGCAGATTCTCAAGGTCCACACCAAGAAGACGCCTCTTTCCGATGACGTCGATCTCACGGTGGTCGCGCGCGGGACGCCAGGATTCGCCGGAGCGGATCTGGCAAATCTTGTCAACGAAGCGGCTTTAATCGCCGCGCGTCAGAATCGCAAGGTGGTCACGCAGTACGACTTCGAGCTCGCCAAAGACAAAGTCATGATGGGTGTCGAACGCAAGAGCCTCATCATCAGCGACGAAGAGAAGAAAAACACGGCCTATCACGAAGCGGGCCATGCGCTGGTTGCATGTATCACGCCGTTTGCCGATCCGCTGCACAAGGTGACCATCATCCCGCGTGGTATGGCGCTGGGATTGACCATGCAGCTTCCGTTGGACGACAAACACTGCTACAACAAGGAATATCTGGAAGCCCAGCTCGCGATTCTGATGGGTGGCCGAATCGCCGAAGAAGTGTTCATGAACCACATCACCACCGGCGCCGGAAACGACATCGAGCGCGCCACGGACATGGCTCGGAAGATGGTCTGCGAGTGGGGCATGAGCGAGCTCGGTCCGCTGAGCTTCGGTAAGCGGGAAGAACAGATCTTCCTGGGCCGCGAGATCGCGCAGCATCGCGATTACAGCGAAGAAACCGCGATCCGAATCGATGAGCAAGTGAAGAAGCTGGTGGATCAAGGCTATCAGCGTGCCCGCAAGATCATCAAGGAACGCTCCGATGCACTGGAGCGCATTGCTCTGGCGCTGCTCGAGCGCGAAGTCTTGGACGGCAGCGAGGTGCGCCAACTGATCGAGGGGCAAACGCTCCAGGCCCAGGTGAATCCTCCCACCAAGTCGCAGCCGCCTCCCGATGGCACTCAGGAAGTGATCAAGCCCGAGCCTCCCCGGCGGATGCCGGGAATGCTTGAAGGCGGGCCGCAGCCGGCGTGATTCCGGCCTTCCCGGTCTATCTATTCGACCTGGACGGGACAATCATGGACTCCGCCCGTGATATTTGCGGGGCCATTCAGGACGTGCTTGCCGCGAAAGGCCGCGTGGACGTCTCGGATGTTTTCTTGCACCGCTATATCGGGCGGCACCTCCTCGACCTGTTTCTCGATATTGGCTTTGAGCATGCCGCGATCGAGCCAATGATCGTCCATTACAGGAAAATCTATCCCGAGCGGAAGCACTCGAGCACCTCGGTATTCCCCGGCGTCCGGGAGATGCTGGCCCAACTCGGCGGACGTAAATCCACGGCGACCACGAAGGGGACTCCCACCACTGCGGCGATTCTCGAACAATTCGGTCTGCGATCGTATTTTGATCACGTCCAGGGCACGGATGGTTTTCCCGCGAAGCCGGAGCCGGATGTGATTCTGCGTTCGATCGAGATCTTCCAGGCGGCTCCAGAAGATTGCCTGCTGGTAGGCGATGCTCCCGCGGATATGGAAGCCGGCCGGCGCGCCGGAGTTCGCACATGCGCGGTCCGTTGGGGCTACGGGGACCCAGCCGAAATGGCTCGCTGGGAACCGGACTATTGGATCGATAATCCGAGAGAGCTCATCGTTAGCAGCACCTCTCCTGCGTAAGTGGGGCGGGCAGCCTTGCCCGCAGCCGGCCGCCGGGCCGGCCAATTTGCCGGACGAGGCCGTCCGGCGCGGTCCAGGGGGACCGCCCCACGGTCAGTTCGGGCTGTTGAGTTTGGCCACTTCCGCCAAGTCCAGCCGGCCGGTATAAATAGCCATTCCCAGCGCGGCGTGAATGCCCAGCGTGGCCAGTTCGCGAATCTCCTCAATCGTAGTGATTCCACCGGCGGCCGTCAGCTCATGCTTGGTCGCGGCGCGGAGGCGACGGAACCAATCGAGGTCCGTGCCTTGCAGCATTCCTTCTTTGTCGACGTAGGTGCACAAGAATCCACCGCAGAATGGTTCCAGGCGGCCGACCACTTCTTCGGCCGAGAGATCCGTGGCTTCGGTCCAACCCTTGACCACGATCTTGCCGCCCTTCGAATCAACCGCGATGATCACTCGATCCGGGCCGACCGCCTCCGCGATCTCCTGAATCACCGGCGTAAACGCGGCCGTCCCCACGATGACGCGATACGCTCCTTGCTGAATGAGTCTTTGCGCACGCCGGGCCGTACGAACGCCGCCACCAATGCGGCAGCGGGCTTTCCCCGCAAGTAGTTCCACCAATCCGTCGTTTTCTCCCTTCCCCATGGCTGCGTCCAGGTCGATCACTTGGATTTCCGGGAAGGCCGAAAACTTGCGCAGCATCTCCAAGGGCGCATCTCCTTCGAGAGCCTTATCACGGCCCTGAACGAGTTGAACGACCTTTCCGTCCATCAGGTCGATGCAGGGAAGGATCACAGCCGCACCGGCACCCTTCGCGCCGCGAGAAACTGCTTTAAGTCGCCGACCGTGTACGTGCCGTAATGGAAGATGGAAGCAGCCAAAGCGGCGTCCGCGGTTTCGAGCACTTCGGCGAAGTCTTCAGGCTTGCCCGCGCCCCCGGAAGCGATCACAGGAATCCCAGTGGCCTCACGCACGGCCCGCGTCAATGGACAATCGAATCCTGTTTGAACGCCGTCGGTATCCATGGACGTGAGCAGGATTTCTCCCGCTCCCAACTCTTCGCCGCGCCGGGCCCACCCGACGGCATCCATGCCTTCATCGTGACGCCCGCCGCGGGTAAAGACATTCCAACCGCCCGTCGCGCGTCTCCGCGCATCAATGGCGAGTACCACCGCTTGAGCGCCGAACTCCTGGCTCAGTTCCGAGATGAGCTCGGGGCGTCGTACGGCTGCCGTGTTCACGCTCACCTTATCCGCTCCGGCATGCAGAATTCCGCGAGCGTCATCCACACTGCGAATCCCGCCTCCCACTGTTAGCGGAATAAAGACTTGCCGGGCCGTTCGGGCCACCACATCGACCATAGTGCCGCGATCGTCGCTCGAAGCGGTGATATCGAGGAACACGAGCTCGTCCGCGCCTTGCTCGTTATAGCGCGCGGCGAGTTCCACCGGGTCGCCGGCATCGCGAAGGTTCACAAA
>Ga0207110_10247_pt1 | contig 12742 bp, 10 predicted proteins | sample Alteio_BWMinHeat_74_FD_153582 | JGI IMG/M metagenome (GOLD analysis project Ga0207110, IMG submission 153582) | Enriched cells from forest soil in Barre Woods Harvard Forest LTER site, Petersham, Massachusetts, United States -... | ecosystem: Environmental > Terrestrial > Soil > Temperate forest >...
TCGACCCCAGCGATGAATTTGCTTCCCAAGCTATACCGGATATTTATTCTCGATTGGACCGTACCGAGAAGGCCAAACAGGAATATGAGCGCATACTTGCCGATCATCCATCGAAAGCAATGTATATCTCTTATGGTACGCTGCTGATGAAATCCAACGATTACCAGGACGCGATCAGGCAATATGAGAAAGCACTTGCGACGAGCGCATAAGCCTGAGTAGAAACGCGAATGGGCTGCATCCCTTCCGCATCGAGCGAAGTTATGCGCCATCCAGTAAGCTGCCAGGGGTATGGCGGCTTCACAGTTCGTTCAAAATAAACATAAGCATTCTTGCTCGGATAGATGTATATCATGGCGCTGTCGGTGCCGCCAATGGTGATAGTGCTCTTTCGAGCCGGAGCGCCGCCGATAGCGCGTTCAACAGCATCGGGTGTAAGGTGCAGCATAAGGCCCATCGTTATGCCAGGATCGTACGATGCGCTGACCTGATTGATCTCAGCGAGATAATTTGCGAGACCCTTTGTCGTATCTCCGGCGGCATAATATACTGTTCCGAGCAACTCGTAAGTTTCGGGTTGCTCAGGTTCGAGTTTTCGTGCTGCTTCGAGATAACCGATAGAAGCTTGTTGTGCCTCTTTGGATTCTGGATTGGCATTGTATGTTCCGAGTCCGCCATTGTATAATTGAATCCAGGTGTTATGCTTGAGCGTTTGTAGCTCTGCGCGGTGCGTGGTCGAGTAAAGCATTGCCTGATCAATTACGGTCGCGATCTTTTCGTACTCTTTCAAGTCTTCAAGATTGACAGCATATAGATACCACGCTTCGTCGTTCGTTGAATCCTCGGCGAGGGCCTTGAGTATCATCCTATCGGCTGTAACGTAGTCGCGCCGTGCACGGTAGGCTTTGGCGGACTGAATGTCAGCCGCGCCACAACCGGCCATTTGCAGTCCGATGGTCGCGAGGATCGTGATTAGGAGAGTTCGTCTTATTGAGTTCATATTCTTGGAAAAGTATGAATTAGAAATGATTGATTATTCAAACATAAAAACTACCATTCATAATTCATTATTCTAAATTTTCATTTAAAGGCCAGCTTCTTCTTTTAACATTCTTGTAAGCAGCCTTACTCCGACACCAGTTGCTCCTTTGGGAATGTAATCAGAAGCAGAATCGACACGGGCGGTTCCGGCAATGTCTAAATGCACCCAGGGATAATTTGTAAATTTTTTCAGAAACATTGCTGCCGTAATTGCTCCGCCCCACCTGCCGCCAACGTTTTTAATATCGGCAAAATCCGACTTGATCAGGTCGTCGTATTCGTCATAGATCGGAAGTTCGCAAACACGCTCGTAGGTGGCATTGCCGGCACGTTTCAAACGCTCCTTCATGGATTCATCCGTTCCCATCATTCCTGTGGCAAAAGCCCCGAGCGCAACAACGCAAGCGCCTGTCAAAGTGGCAAGATCTATGACGGATTTCGGTTTGTACTTCTCGGCCCAGATCAGCGCGTCGGCAAGCACAAGACGCCCCTCGGCATCGGTATTATCTATTTCGACAGATAATCCATTCGTATAGACGATAACATCGCCGGGATGGATCGCAGAACCGGAAGGCATGTTTTCGGCGCTCGATACCAGCCCGATAAGATTCACCGGCAGTTTTAACGATGCAACTGCCTTGAGAGTAGCAATAACAGCCGCTCCGCCGCCCATATCGCCTTTCATATCTCCCATTCCGGCGGCGGGCTTGATCGAAATTCCGCCTGTGTCAAAAGTTATGCCTTTTCCAACAAGCACGATAGGTTGGGTACTCGCTTTAGGTGCGCCCATATATTCCATTTGGATAAACCGGGCCTCCTTTTCGCTGCCTTGATTTACAGCAAGTATTCCTACCATGTTATTGGCCTTAAGTTCTTTCGGACCAAAGATTGTTACCTTTACTCCGTGCTCACGACCAACATCTTTAGCCCAGTTAGCAAGTATCTCGGGATATTTAGTGTTAGAAGGCTCATTCTCCATATCGCGGGCGAAAATAGTTGCTGTCGTAACAAGCTCTGCTTCTGTCATTGCTGCTTTGACTTCTTCCGCGGACGACCCCTGCAAGCTGTTGCCATCATCAATAATAATAATATTTTCGAGTGGCACCTTCGGTTCTTCCTTCTTGAAGAATTTATCGAACTTGTAAAGACCGAGCATCGCGCCCTCGACAACGGCATAGGCAACATCAGCGCCGGATGAACCGGGGACTCTCGGTAAAACGATCGAAAGCGATTTCGATTTCATCTCTTCGGCTTTTTTCGCAGCGCGAGCAGATGCTTTTCGGGCACCTTCCAAATTCCATTTTTCTTTCTTGCCGAGACCGACGAAGAATACTCTCTTTGCCGCTGCTTCGCTTCGCTTTGGATATCCTACGAGGATCTCGTCTTTCTTGCCGGCCATATCGCCTGCACCGAGGAGAGCTTCCGCAGATGCGGCAACTGAATTTCGTCCGAGAGATTTTATCGTGCTGCGAATATCGCGTTTATCTTCAAGATGAAAAAATGCGACTGAGTTCGAGCGTACTTTTTTCCAGTTTGTATTTTGTATTGTAAAGTTCATTTTCAATTATTGTGTCTTCAAATTCGCAGAGGTTACTATGGCCAAAAAGAGCGGGGCGTTTTCTCTCTGCCCAGCGGTAAGACCAAATTTCCATGCAAAGTTACGAAATCATTTGCCTTGTCTCCCGGATGTTCGTTTTATGGGCACCCGGGAGGGCAGACCTATGAAAATTTTTTCAGGAATTTTGTTTTGGCGGGAACCACTACGGGACGCCTCCCGGTTTGATTACTAACGAAGGTTCAGGCCGCTCTTGGATACCCCACAGTCCTGATATTTTGCTCTTTTTTTGCCAGAGCCTCGTTCTTGTTAATAATTGCCTGAGGAGCCTTTTTTGCCAAAGGACCCTCACGAGAAGCCTCTTTTGCCAGAGGATTTTCGATTTTGTTATAAACCGGGGTTAAGCTCTTAAAAAATGCCCCATATTGCCCTACAGAAATGGAACGCCAGAAAAATAGCTTTCTGGGCCACTTTAATTTGGCCCTGTGTATTCTTTGCCTTTCCGCGATTTCAACATCTTATGTATCGGTTGCCCTGAGCCAGAAGGCCCGATCAACAAAGCCAGCGAAAGTTGACCAGACACCACTCCTTGGTTCAGTCATCGAGGTTCCTGCCCAGGGACATGCTAACGCTAAGGAGGTAATTACGCCATTCCGGATGATATCGCCTGAGAATGGCCCGCCAGAGGGGATGCAGTTCGTTCGAGTCAATCTCGGACCGAAAATAAATTCGAAGTACAGCGAATTATGCCCTGTACTCACTTCTGACGAGACACTTATGTTCTTTGCTCGAAAAGGCGATCCATCTAACGCAGGTTTCGCAAAGAACCCGAATGACGAAGATATTTGGTTTTCGCACCGTCAAGCCGATGGCGCCTGGTCTTTAGCACAAAGGCTCGAAGGTCCGCTTAATACCGCTAACTACGATGGAGTTCGCGCCATCAACGGCACTGCCACTCATCTATATTTACAAAATGTCTATAATCCTGACGGAACAGGGTCGAAAGGATTTTCGATCTCGTCTAAGCGGCCCGATGGATCGTGGTCGTTTCCGGAAGCGCTGGAAATCCAGGATTACTACAACGATACTACGCTCTCAACGATGACTATTTCGAGTGACGAGCAGACGATAATATTCTCCTTGCAGAGAAAAGATGGGTTAGGCCAGCATGATCTTTATCTCAGCCGCAATCTTGGCGGATTGAAATGGTCACGTCCGGAGCTTATTACCGAACTCAGCACGCCTCTCGACGATATTTCGCCGTTCATCGCATACGACGACCGGACGATCTATTTTTCCACAAATGGCCGGGGCGGTTTTGGCGGAGAAGATATTTTCGTATCACACCGGTTAGATAATACATGGAAACATTGGTCAACTCCAAAGAACATGGGCGAGCCGATCAATACTGAATCCTTCGATGCTTATTTCACTTTGGGCGCCCGCGGCGACACGGCTTATTTTTCGAGTTCTAATGAAAGCTCAACCAAAGGGTTTGGGAGAAGCGATATTTGGAAATTGGCGCTCAAACCAGAGATGAGGCCCGGATTCAATCTCGCATTGGGCGATCTGTTAGACACGAGTGTGACTGAGAAGCAACTCGAGGGTTCGCTCATCAGGCTGAACGATGTTTTGTTCGATGTAGGAAGTTGCTCGATAACTATGCAATCTCGCAAATCGCTCGTAGTGGTTGCAAGCGTGATGAAGAGGCTGCCGACTATGCGAATTGAAGTACAAGGACATACCGACGCCGACGGCGATCCAGAACGCAATCTGGCCCTGTCTCAGAAACGAGCAGAAGCAGTTTGCACTTTCCTTGCTGAGCAAGGCGTTGAAAAAGCCCGGCTCGGAGCAAGAGGCTTCGGAATGACTCGCCCGATCGCGCCCAATGAAACTCCCGAAGGAAAATCGCTCAATCGCAGAGTGATGATCGAGGTATTGCAGACAGGCGATGTCGCCCAGGCATCATTTGGAGGTGCGCCGGTAGTAGATTCGAACGAATCGGATCGAGTCCAAAATCGAATATCTCAGACCAAATAAAGAGGAGTCTTCCAGCATGTATCCGATGAAGTCGGATTCGTCGGCAAGGTAATCGAATTGCTTCATGCCAATGTAGGCCCCGAGAGAATCGTGCTGACGAGCTTTCAGGGCATCAATGTTAACCTTGCCATCGAGATTCGTAACGTTATCGGCTAAAAAACCGGCAGTGCCCGATTGATATACCCCGATAGAGGACTTAGGATGGTCGTGCGCCCAAAATCCGATCTCCGCTAATCCTGTTGGAAATCGTGGAAGATATTCGCTGCGGTCAGCCCGAAGGTTGACTAAAATAATCGCTATAGAAGCGACGGCGAGTATCGAATAGATAAATATTCTATTCCTATGAGGAATAGTCTTGACCGACTCGGCTGCTACCGGCAACGTCATAGCAGCTATCATTATCCAGAGAACCGCAACTGGATGCCAATAACGATCCAGAAACCAGGGGGCATGAAAAAAGAACAAATAATATACGATCAGAAAAATACTAAAGAGAACGAGTGGCAGAACAGCTCTGAGGTCAAAAGTAGATCGAAACTTTCTCCCAATTTCGGAGCGCCGCGCAGCAACAAAAACACAACATGCCGAGATGAGCAATACTGAAATCGAAATCAATTCCGGAATGAGATGTCTCCATCGCGGAATATAGAAAAAGAAAATGTCTCCGGCAGCATTCACCCCATCAAGCAGAGCCTGCGAGTGCCATCCCCCGAGCGACTCTGCTTGACCGCTCATCGGCATAAGGCTTCCAAAGTGAGTGTAGGAATAGATCCACCAAGGCGACGATACGATCAGTGCCATCCCGTCAATTATTATGGAATTTCGAAATCCATTCGCAAATCGCAATTCGAGAAGTGCGACGATAAATACGAGAACTCCTGCGTCGATCCTGCTCAGTGTAAGAAATCCGCCAACTATTCCGAGCCCAACGAAGTCTTTCAATATTCTGCCATTTTTTTGAACTCGCAAATAGAGATAGAGAAAAAGAACGATCATCAGTGCATTGAGTCCAGTCTCCATCCCATTTGTGTGCATGGCGAGGAGAGAGAACAGGAAGGTTTGCATTGCGCCGGCAATGACAACGGGTGACTGCCACCATTTTCTTTCCGTCGATGAGATGCTATCTTTTCGATGTATGGACTTTAGAAGCAACGCCATCACCCATAAGAATGCTGCCTCGATAAACCCACTGAGCACGAAACATAATCGAAGCCCATCGAATCTATCCCCGCCAGTTACGAGAAAGCACAACGATTGAAGCAGGACAATGAGAGGCTGCACCCCATTCGTCAAATGAACTCCATCGGCGCTAAATCCATTACCCATCGCAAAATGCCGCGCCACTGAAAGGGAATAAAATGCATCCTCTACAAAAGGGCCGCCAAATAACAGCCGGTCGCTGCCCAGAGCGAACGCTGATCTGGAAAGCAAAATGACGAAGGCGAGCGCCCATAATGCTCGCCGCTCGCCAATACTGAACAGAGATTTCATTTTCAATTCTGCCGATCCTATTAAATAATTTGCGAGTTTGTCATACTATGGAATAGTCCATACCCTTTCGTTCGTTCCATATTTATATATGCCATACCTAATTCACCAATCCTTCGACGAATCCGCCACCGAAGACTTCCGGTCGCTCAAAGGCAAAGCCAGCCATCTCGATAAAGGTCTCTTCATTGCTGAAAGCCCGAAGATCGTCCGAAAAGTCCTTGCAAGTCGTTTAAGCATTCCGTTGGCATTTATGACCGAGGACCACTTCGAAAATCTTCGCTCTGTTTTCAATAATCGGACTGACACGACGAATATCTTTCTCGCATCTAAACCTGAAATGGAAAAGATCATTGGTTATCCGCTCCATCAGGGTGTCATGCTTGCGGTGGAGATTCCAGAAAATCCATCGTTTGCCGAAGCAGCTGCAAAATGGAAACAGCCGTTCCTTGCCGTCGCGCTCGATGGCATTGCCGATGCCGAGAACATGGGAGCTATCATCCGAAACGCAGCAGCCTTCGGAGCTAATGCAGTCATCGTTGACGACCAAAGCTGCCATCCATACCTTCGGCGCTCCGTTCGCGTTTCGATGGGTACGATAGTCGATATTGAGATCATTCGAGTACCCGATCTTGCAATCTCACTTTCTGAAATTCGCAGGTTATTTCCAATGAACATTATCGGAGCTGCTTTGCGAAAAGACGCAAAGGACCTCAAGGACGTAAATGTCTCTGGTTCGAGAATTATCGTTTTCGGCTCCGAAGGGTGGGGCTTGCGTGAATCGGTCATCGAGCAATGCGATATACTTGCTCGAATTCCAATGGCTACCGGAGTCGATTCGCTGAATGTGGCTATTGCCAGCGGGGTGTTTTTGTATGCACTATACTCGAATTTAACTCCTCAATAGTTTGTGTTGAAATGTGTGTGCTCGTTTAGAATTCATTTTTCACCCCGATTTTGAGCCAATTTCGCAATTTGTTATATTTTACACACACGTATTATGATTAATTTTCCCACTTATACCCACCTTACCCCACAATTTTCAATGAGCAACGCGAACCCTATACCCTATACCCTATACCCTATACCCTATACCCCAAACCCTATACCCTACCCCAAGGGTGCCCATCAAAGCACAAACCAAAATAACACATTCCCAATGCAAATGCAAGAGGGTGATGAAGAAAAATTGAAAATTTCCTTAGGCAGAAGTTGGATTGTGATTTTCCACTAAAATAATGTTCAAAACTTTAGCCTCTTAATCGGAACTCACTGGCTTTGAGAGTCATTCATATATTACGAGAGTGTAGCAACACTTCTTTAAAAACAAAAAATACAATGAAACTAGATAGGAATCTCGCTTCGAAGAAGTGGGAGAAGCATTTTTTTACATTTGATTTTGTAATTGAAGATGAAAACACCTCAAATGGTGGAGTGGTTATGGAGCAATATCTACGCTGCGTTCGGCGCTATTGTAATAAGTGTATTACCCCGTCTTCGTGAGCTTATGGGTACGCGATGCACAAGGCGTCGGGCTTTAAGGGCCTTAAAGCCCAAATTAGTAATACGAGCATCTTTCGCGCTGATGGTCAATCTCGCTTACTGCCACTTCCATGGACCGCCAGATGTCTTTATGTCTATGATTGTAGGCTCTGGGGCTGTACGATTTATGTCCGCTTTAACTAAGCATTAAGAGAAAAGACCAAATAGTTTGTTATGCAAAGGACTCTACTCAATATCTATTGAGGAGATGAGTCTCAAACAGGGCCCGCATATGACGACTCTGGCTGATACTCGAATCGAAACTTATCCCAAGCCTTCTCTTGAGTCTTCCGAAGCAATATATCTTCCTCGCGATCATGTGGAACCCCATCAATCCAGGTTTTTGTCACATTGGTAGGTGCGACACGGATATCCACTTCAACTGAATCGTTTCCAGTTCGTTTGAAAGTATTTTGGATTTCCGTCGTTAACAGTTTTATCCACGCTGAAATCATGGAATCAAAATGTATCATAGTAGATTGGGCATGATAATTTGGTATCTTGGTACCCCAATCCTTGCCCATAGCCTTGTTGCTTGTAATTCCTTTTATCAACATACTTTTCTATAAAATTATAGTTAATTTTGCTAAACATTCTGGCGTTGCAAGTCGTGCGCTTTTTTCCATATTACTCTATATTGGTCGGGACATAATGTGATTGGAAAATCCGGTTAACGATCAAGCGCCATTTGAATATTTTGGCCCTGTCCATTCATCCGAATGCGACATTCATATATCCCCGGCACCATCTTACTTGCGTCCCATGTGAAGGAATGCTCGCCAGCACCGATCTCGCCCGAAAAAATCCGAGCGACTTGCGAGCCGAGAAAATCTACGACAGTCACAACAGCATATCCTTGCTCTTCAGCCGAGAATGTTATCGTCGTCAATTGTGAGAATGGATTGGGGTAGTTTTGAATTACACTCTGGATTGCAGGCTGAGCCTGTTCGACGGCACTCGGAGCAATCATCTCCGAAAGCGGTCTTCGCCAAACTCCGATGCCCAATGTCCCTGCAAATAAATCCGTGCCGCACACTGCAAGGCAAGTAATATTGCTGTCAGTCAAGCCCGCACTAACTGCCGTCCATGCTGTGCCATTGTTGGTTGAAAGAAAAACGCCGCCGCTGTCAGTTCCGGCAAAGAGATTTGTGCCAACAAATAAAAGCGAACGGACGTCAGTGTGTGTCAATCCACTATTCACCGCTGTCCAGCTTATGCCGTTGTCGGTCGATAGAAAAACGCCTCCCTTGTAAGTGCCAGCAAAGAGGTTAGTACCGCTCACGGCAAGAGATAATACCAACGCATTCGTATAGTTCGCCAAGGTTGTTGCGGTCCAGCTTGTGCCATTATTGGTCGAGAAAAAAATGCCGTCGTAATTCCCAGGTATAGCAAAGAGACTCGTTCCGCACTGCACAAAGCCAAAAGCCTCAGTGTTTTTTGGGAATCCGATATTCGACGGAGTCCAGCTTAATCCATTGTTGGTGCTGAGAAAAAAATCGTCATATGTACTAGCAAAGAGATTCGTACCAATCGCACCGAGTGCAGATACCTTAGGGTAGAAAATAGTGCCATTAATAGTGTCTGCTGGCAAGCCGTTACTTGCCGTCGTCCAGCTTGTTCCGCTATTCGTAGAAAGAAAAACTCCGCCACCAGTGCCAGCATAGATGTTTGCGCCGCTCTTCACAAGGGCGTAAATATCGGAAGAGATAATTCCAGATAGTAACATTCCTGAATCGATCTCAATCCAGCTTCTGCCTTTATCTGTTGAGCGAAAAACGCCAGACTTCCCATGCCCATTGTTATAATATACGGTTCCAGCAAAGAGATTACTGTCACTTACTGCGAGACATTCCACGTAAGGGCCAATTCCATTCGGTCCATACGTCAACATCCATTGTGCATTAGCGTCTGGCGCGGCAGAAAGCACAAGTATAAGAATCGAGGTAATGATCGTGATAACGTGTTTCATATTTGATTGTTTTGCGTCACTACATGCAATAGTTGTAATAAGTGCGCTATCATGTAAACATAGTACTGCATCCCCGCACCCTCTCATTTCCCACTTTGCAGCCGACGGCATTGGCTCCTGGATCTCATGGAGCAACGACGGATCGAAAATCACTCTCCTGTATGTGACCGGCAGCGCGCACACACAATCGATAAAGGTGATAGATGCATCTACCGGCGCAGAAGATGCGAATTTAGTCTCTGGCAATTACTATAGCATTAGCGGGATCGTCTGGTCGCACAGCGGTTTGGACCAGATCGCGTTTTCGGGAACGACGGTTTCGGGCGGGAACGTAGCGACGTTCAAAATCTATACCATCGCTCCGACCAATGGCTCTACGGAATCATTCCTCGTGAATGGATTCGTCCCATTCTGGTCCCCGAACAATGCGGAAATGTCGTATGAAGACGATTCGAATGGCAACATTACGAAGAAAGTCACCGTTGCAAGCGGAACGACTTCGACCGTAGGCAGCGCGGTGCCCTATGGGGACTGGAAACAGCCATCATAAAATGCTTATCTAATATATTCCAGCCCTCGCAAGCACGATACTTGCGAGGGTTGTGTATATTCGATTGTAGTTAAGATTACGAAAGAAGTGTATGACCAAGAAAAAAATTGATGTCCTCCGCGAGAAGCCAGATCCCGTGGAGTTCAAAACTATATTTGACGAGCAAATAATTGATATAGACAGCCTCTCGACTAAAGATCCTGCCGATGCATTGTCGAAAGTGGAATCGATCCTCGCCTTACACGCTGTGAGGGCATCGCAAGAACTTTTTGCTAAAGCTCTTGCTACGAGGGGAGCTATTTATAAGAGGCTCGAACAGGCTTCACTTGCTATAGCAGACCTTAACAAAAGCTTAGACCTGCAAGACGGAACCGACCGATTGTTAAGGGCTTATACCCTGTGGCATTTGGCAGATTTGCAAGGAGCCCAAGGGTCGGCTCTTAAACTAAGTTTGGAGGCCTTAAGCATCTATACCGACATGAATAAGCTAAAAAATGTCACCAACATATACACACAGCTTTCCAGAATTTATGGCCGCCTTGGGGATTTCGACTCAGCGATTGAATACGCCCAAAAGGCTCTCGACTATTATAAGAGCAGTTCCGATCCAGATAGAGCATACGCTTTGGCAATCTTCGCCTCACTTCTCAGCGGCTTGGGTAACGCCGCTGCCGCTCTCCCTATTCGGGAAGAGGCGAGAAAAATTTTTGAGTTAGAAGGAAATATTCGTATAATGCTCATCTGTGACTTAAACATAGCTAATGACCATATAAAACTAAAAAACTATGAATTGGCCGAGGCAGTATTGGACAGGGGATATGAGACTGCAAAGTCAAGTCCATTTGGAGCCACCGCGACTGGATTTCTTGGAAAGAAAGCGGCTCTTCTCCATCGTAAGAATGAATTTGAAGATGCAGCAAGCCTTTGTCGTCAAGCCATTTCGGATAACCTGATAAAGTCCCAGGAGCATCGTTACTGGTTAGGCTTATTTGAGACGTTAATCTCATGCGAAATTAGTTTAGGAAATTTGGAAAGCGCCAAGACACTCATCGATTCTGTTGCACAAGAATTAAGTGCAGAAGGCGGAAAAGAAACTTTATGTATCGACGGAAGATATACAGAATATTACGAGGCCAAGGGGGAATGGCAACTGGCCTTTGCACACCAAAAAAAATGCGACGCTTTTCACGAGAGAGAGAGAAGCGCTGATACAGTCAATAGTCTTAATTCAACTCAAATCCTTCTTGCTATTGAACGCGAAAAACACGAAGCCGAAATGCAAAAGGTGCGCGCGGAGCTATCCGAGCATGAAACTGAAGTGCAACAACTACGAGCCGAGCAATCCGAGAAAGAACTTGCTACGCAGGCAGTTCATACCGCCGCACAGACCGACCTGCTCGACCGGTTCCGCAACGATTTGCGCCAGATCGTCCGTGAGATAGACGAGCCGCTCAACGCGCTGAAAAAGATAAAGGAGAAACTGAAAGAACTGCCGTGCGAATCGGTTGATTGGCCAAAGTTCGAGGCGCAGTTTGCTACGGTACATCCGGAGTTCAAGCAAAAGCTTGTGGAGAAATATCCGGAGCTGTCGCCGGCGGAAATAAGGATGTGTATTCTGTTCCGTCTTGGGCTAAAGAGCCACGAGGTCGCGCAGCTTACGTGCCTGTCGGAGCGGAGCGTGGAGGACCACCGCTATCAGATCCGAAAAAAACTTGGAATGAAAAAAGGCGAGGATGTTGTGGATTATCTGGCGAAGGTGTGAATGCGCGCCACGTCGTCATTCTATAGCACCCTCCTCAATTCTTCTGCATTGATTTCAGCATCCTCAAGAATACCTCTGAGAGTACCAAGTGGGACAAGCTTACCACCATGGAATGGAACGCTCACTTTGCGCCGTCCTTCCGCATCTATAAGAATCACATGGCTGCCGCGAGTTCTCGCTTCGTAAAAACCGAGCTTCTTAAATGCCCTGATCAATTCCTTTGCAGTAGGGCGAGGGAAATGTTCACTCATGCTTCAACTTCGACTCTCTCAATCAATATAGGCTCAGGTTCTATCGGAATTTCTTCGCCGAGATCTCGAAGTGTCTCGACATACAGTTCGATTGCTTCAAGAATATTCCGGCGAGCCTCTTCGGGTGTATCACCACAGCTATGACATCCCTTGAGTGCAGGAACGTAGGCATGAAATGCATCTTCGTCCGGCTCGATGACTATTGTGTAGTTCAAACGTACCATGTAGTGATAATAGCAAAATCAAGAAGAGCGTTCCGAAGTCTCTACTGCCCCGCCCCATGGCAATTCTTATATTTCTTTCCGCTGCCGCAGGGGCATGGATCGTTGCGGCCAACTTTGGGGCCGACGCGGACTGTCTGCGGAACTGGGCGAGCGGCAGGTAGCTCTTCCGCAGCGCCGTTGCCGTGGAAGCCTGATGGAGCGGCTTCTTTGCTTGCAATTGCTTTGCCCTTTCGCGGCGGTTGGTTTGGCAGCATTCTGCGTCCGGCGGATTGCACCGGCACCATCTGTCCTGTCCGCTGATCGTGAACCATTGGATAGAG
>Ga0207110_10245_pt2 | contig 12707 bp, 11 predicted proteins | sample Alteio_BWMinHeat_74_FD_153582 | JGI IMG/M metagenome (GOLD analysis project Ga0207110, IMG submission 153582) | Enriched cells from forest soil in Barre Woods Harvard Forest LTER site, Petersham, Massachusetts, United States -... | ecosystem: Environmental > Terrestrial > Soil > Temperate forest >...
AAGGGACATCTCCCAGCCGGTGATCGGTTGTTCAGCGGGTGGTGTTTCCCCGAGAAACGTTCGGCGACAAGAACACGATATCAACTGGTCATGGCGCTGAAGAGAAGGCTACGAACATGAGGATTTTCATCGCCAGGATGGACGGATGCCCGTGTGGGTCATTACCGCAGTACCTTGCTGGGTGGCGGAAAGCGCTGCGGTTCTACGACTGCGAGAAGACCGGGAGGAAAAGAGTGGTTAGGTTTGTTCCGAAGCTAAGTCGGCCTCAATTCAGAAACAGGCTGCTGGTATCAGCACTCTTTGATATGTTGGGTTCACTGTATATCGTCTTCGCTTCGAATAGCGCCGCATTTCACGGGAATCAGTCGGTACATTCATTTGTGGTTAATCCAATTGAAACTATGTTTATCCGCATTGAGGGGGGACAATGAAAATTCTCATTTTGGGAGGAGATGGATATCTCGGGTGGCCTACCGCAATGTATTTGTCCAGGCAAGGGCATTCCGTCGGGGTGCTGGACAATTTTGCGAAACGCCGCTGGGAAATCGAACTCAACGTTGAACCCTTGATCCCCATTCGCACCCTACAGGACCGTGTTAGCGCTTGGCGCACGCTCACTGGGCATACGATCGACCTTTTCGTCAGCGACCTGCGCAACTACGGGTCAGTTGCCGGTGTACTCGAGAAATTTTGTCCGGAAGCGATTGTTCACTACGGCGAACAGCCGTCGGCACCCTACTCGATGATCGACCATAATCGCGCCGTTTTCACCCAGGTCAACAATGTAACGGGCACGCTCAATGTCTTGTGGGCGATGAGGAAAATCGTCCCCGGCTGTCATCTGGTCAAGCTCGGAACGATGGGCGAATACGGCACTCCAAATATCGACATCGAGGAAGGATTTATCGAGATCGAGCACAAAGGGCGACGGGACGTCCTGCCCTTTCCCTGCCAGCCGGGGTCCTTCTACCATCTTTCCAAGGTCCACGACAGTCACAACATCCGCTTCGCGTGCAAGGTTTGGAAGCTGGCCTCGACCGACTTGAACCAGGGCGTTGTCTATGGCATCGAAACGGACGAGACGGAACTGGATGACCGCCTAGCCACCAATTTCCACTATGACGAAGTCTTTGGTACGGCATTGAACAGGTTCTGCGTTCAGGCTGTGGAAGGAATTCCCCTCACCGTGTACGGCAAAGGCGGACAAAAGCGCGGCTTCTTGAACATTCGCGACACCCTGCGATGCGTGGAGTTGGCGATTCTCAATCCGGCAGGGCCGGGAGAGTACCGCGTCTTTAACCAGTTTACGGAGACCTTTACCATCAGCGACATCGCCAAATTGGTGGCTCAACAGGCAGGGGAGCTTGGGTTCAAGGTCGAAGTGAACTTTCTGGAGAACCCCCGTGTCGAACTGGAAGAACATTACTATAATCCCGTGCACGCTAAGCTCCTCGGCCTGGGATTGCAGCCGCACTATCTCTCGGATGTTCTCCTGGACAGCATGTTGAAACGAGTCGAGAAATTCAAGCTGCGAATCAAGCGGGATATCATCCTGCCCCGGGTCAAATGGGACAGGAAATCGCAGGAATTGGTTGAGGAAGAGAAGCTAATCTGGGCCGGGCATTAGCATCGTCAGTGGTCCCGGATCCGGGATTTCATCCTCTGGAAATCCTGCAAACTCCCCCGTCCTTTTGCTCGAACAATACGCGAATGCGACTGCTTATTACAGGTGGCTGTGGATTCATCGGAGTCAATCTGGTTCGCCGTCTGCTCCACACCAAGACTCAACTGCTGATTCTCGACAATCAGAGCGCGGGCCATCCGAAATATTTGGAGGACGCCGCGCCTGAGGTCCAAACCGTCGAACCTGACTCTTTACCGAAAAGTTCTAAAAACGGCGTTTGGTTCATACGGGGAGACGTCCGAGATCGGCGCCTCACGGAACTGGTGACAGCGGGAGCCGACGCGATCGTTCACCTCGCAGCCCAAACCCGGGTTATCGATTCCATTGAACAACCGCTGCACGATATGGAGATCAATGTACAGGGTACCGTGAACCTTTTGGAGGGTGCGCGGATCCACGGCGTGAAAAGGTTCATCTTTCCTTCTTCGGGAGCCGTGCTTGGGGAACAAACTCCCCCGATAGATGAAGAGAAAGCACCCAGGCCCCTGTCTCCCTACGGCGCGAGTAAACTTACCGGCGAGGCCTATTGTTCGGCATACTTCCGGTCCTTCGGAGTGGAAACCGTCTCTTTGAGGTTCTCCAACGTTTACGGGCCCAGGTCCTTTCATAAAGGCAGCGTGATCGCGCATTTCATCAAGCAGGTGCTCCTGGGAAGACCGCTGGTCATTTACGGAGACGGTGAGCAGACGAGGGATTTTCTCTACGTGGAGGATCTTTGCGACGCCGTTTGCGCGTGCCTGTCTCCCGAGGTTAATCATATCGGTGGGGAAGTATTTCAAATTGCCACGGAGCGGGAAACCAACGTCAATGAGGTAGCTCGGACAATTCAGGACCTGGCTGCTCAATCGAAATTACACGTAGAGATTCTTCATGAGCCTGCCCGGAAGGGGGAGATCTTACGCAATTACGCCAAGATTGGAAAAGCCAAACGCCTGCTTCGTTATGATCCGCAAACCAGCCTTCAGGATGGCATCCGGTTCACGTGGGAATGGTTCGGATCGAACTGGCAGACTCCGTGAGGTACCGCTGATTCTTGAGGTCCTAGTAGGTGCTGGCAGGATAGATTGAAGCGCCGAGGGGCCAAGATATCGTTTTGATCCCTTTCACAGATGCGCCTAGAACAAACCGTTGACCCCGAGGTGACAGCCTCGTCTCCGGTGAAAGACAGCCGGTCCGAGCAGAGTGGATTCCTCCGCCAGATTTGGGAGCGATACGCCAGTACACTCGCCCAACAAGTGTTGACGGCTGGACTGGGTCTAATCAGCGGTCTCTTGACACCCCGCCTGCTTGGCCCCCATGGGCGAGGGGAGCTGGCGGCGATCATCTTGTGGCCGCTGGCGCTTATGTTATTCTGCTCCGCCGGCACCAGTCGCGCCACTGTGTTTTTCGCAGCCAAGCACCGCGAAAATGTGTCTACTGTCGCTAGTACGTGCCTCATTCTGGGAACGGCCCAGAGCCTTCTTGTGGTCCTCGTCGGACTGGCTGTAATTCCCGTCGCCCTCAGGAGCCACGGGGCGGAAACAGTGAAATGGTCTTTGATCTTCCTGTGTTCTGTGCCCATTCTGCGGACGGTTGATTTGCTGCGAAGCTTGTTTCTCGGAACACTGAACGTGAAATGGTACAACGTGAGTCTGGTGATTCCATCAGCCTGCTACGCTCTGAGCATCGCGGTCCTCTTCTTTCTGAAGTTTGCCAGCATTCCTATGATTATTGTATGCCAGTTGGCAGGGTATGCCATGACAGCCTGGCTGGCACTGCAAGTGGTGAAGCGCAAGCTACAGCCTTCATGGCAGCCGGACCGCATCATGATGAAAGGATTGCTCAGGTATTCTTTCAAGGGTTACTTTGGAGAGACCACCTCATTTATGAACCAGCGGCTCGACCAGCTCTTAATCAGCCTGTTCCTGCCCAGCGCGCAACTGGGAATCTATGTGGCGGCTGTGGCTATAACGGATGGCTTGTTAATCCTGCCACGCGGCATTGGTATTGTTACTCTCGCTGCTGGCTCCAATAGTGAGACTGCGGGGGCGTTGCGTGTACTCAGGCGTTCCATTCTGCTAACTTTCCTATGGCTTGCGCCGGCCTCTGGGGCGCTCTGGGTCCTAAGCCCCATCATAATTCCGCGCCTTTTCGGAGCGGCCTTCGGCCTGTCGGTGCTTCCGTGCCGGATACTCATCCTAGGTAGCTGCGCCATGGGATTCGGTACTGTTCTTTCCGAATGGGCCAGAAGCGTCAACCGCCCTGAGATTCCCTCCTATGCCGAGCTGCTGGGTCTTGTGGTAACCGTGAGTTTGATGGCCCTTCTCCTGAAGCCTTATGGCATAGCCGGGGCAGCCGTGGCATCCTCCGTCGCTTACACGGCCACACTAATTTTCGCAGCAGTCTTCCTGTTTCGGACGCGTGTAGCGAACCCCGGCGAGCCAGTGAGCGCCGGGGATACTGCCTGAAGAAGAAGCCAAATAAAATTGGGAGGAAATTTGCTCTCAAACCACAAAGCAAAACTCGATAGAGCATTAGACATCCTTCAACGATCCTTTCCGTATGAGGACTACTTTCCGAAATCGGGGACAATGCTTGCCCAGCGGGTGGTTTGCGAAACTGTCATGCGCTATCTCCCGGCGGGAAGTATCCTGGATTTCGGATCGGGACCTTGTGCAACATCGGCGGCTCTTGCCCTCAGTGGTTATCGCGTCTCAGCGTGTGATGATCTCTCCGACGCGTGGCATCTCAAAAACGACAATCGGAAGAGGATTATCGAGTTTACAAGACAGGCAGGCATTGATTTCTTCTTCATGAAACCGGAAAGCGATCTTCCCTATCAGCCCGAACAATTTGACCTCGTATTGATTAACGATGTTCTGGAGCATCTGCATGATTCACCCTGTCAATTGCTATGTCAGGTTGTCGAGTGGCTCAAACCAGGTGGTTTGCTCCTTTTAACAGTACCCAACGCAGCTAGCTTTCGCAAACGTGTCGGATTGCTATTGGGCTTGAGCAATTATCCTCCCTATGACCAATATTTTTGGTACCCGTCTCCCTGGAGAGGGCATGTGCGAGAATATGTCCTGGGAGATTTCCGCGCGCTGAGCCGGTTCATGCACCTAGATGTCGTCGAGTTGCGAGATATCGACAAGATGGTCGAATCTCGACTGCGAAATTCATTCGCTAAATATGTTTACTTGACGATATCACGCATTCTGCCAGTCCCGGGCTTGCGCGATTCACTTTTGCTCGTTGCCCGCAGGGGATTGTCTTGGACTGCCCGGCAGGTTCTGACTTCCCGGCCAGCTTCGCTTCCGTTTACGTTCGAGGACTGGCCCCGACCGAAAACACAGGGATCAGTTGCTGTAATGGATCACGATAACTCTAAACTGAACAACCGCTCTTGATGTGAGCGGAACCGTTCGACATCAAGTCGCTGGCGGAGAAGTTCGCACGATGCAGAATGATTTGAGGATAGGGCAACAAATGCGATCAAATTCATTTGCCGCTACGGATAATCCTCGAAAGGGGGAACAAGCTTAAAATGGCAACTTCATGGCCAGCGGGGAAACCTGCCAACATCCAACAACTGGCGGCGTACACCCATGGGAATATCAAGTCGACCGCATATCCACAGCGCTCGGCCAGACAAAAAACGGGAGTGGCGGTTCTCCGGTGGCTTTTATTGCTGCCATTCATCATTGGCTACTGGGAGACGGCCTCGATCTTCAGTTACGACGAAGGGAGATACCTGATCCTCTCAGGCGTATCGCTTGTGGCGTGCGGATTCTTGCTTGCCCGGTTAGATCAATCCACCAAGGTAACCTTGCCGTACTACATTACCTTAGGGATCTTTATCGTCGGTTATTACGTTCAGTTCTATCTCCTGGCATGGGACCCGCGAATTTACGCGAGCTACAACTTGCTAGCTTCCCGTGCAGCAATGTCTTTGCGTGTGCTCATGGATACCTACACGACCACGTGTCTGGCGTTCGTTACGTTCTGCTTTATCGCATGGTTCGCTATCGGGGCAAAACAGAAATCCAGAGCGGGGCTTCCAAACAAGGCCCCTAATGAGCTACCGAGAGCGCGAGTCCGCAAGATTGTGATTGCGCTTCTGCCCGCAGTTTTAGTTCTTGAGGTGGGTACAGCCTTAATAGTCTGGCGTCTAAATATTGCAGTCATGGGCGCAGACAGCGCCGTCTTACCCTTTAGGTTGGCGGGAGTCTTTTTCTATTCCCGGCTGGTGGCACTGCCGGGTCTTTTGTTGTTGTTCACGTGGATGGCGCATCGGGGGCAGTTAAAAAGTCAGTTTCGACTCGGACTGGCGCTCCTATTGATTCATGGCATTATTGACACTGTTTTGAGGACAAGCAAAGGTACATTACTGATTCTCTTGTTGCAATTGGTATTTCTTTTGCTCTTATCCGACGCCCTGAACGTTTGGCGTCTCCAATTCGTCGCTGCTGGTATCGTGCTCGTTGTGCTGCTCTTCCCAGTGATTGCCAGATATCGGGATGTGAGAGCCGGTTCGGACATCTCACAAATCTATGATCCTTTGGTTCAGGGGTTCGAGGGCGCATACGGGTCCGGCGAATTTCAAAATGTTGTTTCAGATACCCTTACGGGAATCGTTTTTCGCGTCATCGGAGCAGATGGCTTGTTAGTCATCGTTGAAAGCCGGATGCCATCACTGGGTTTGCTTAACGCGAGCGGGGTGACGAACATTCTGAATCGTGAAATATATGTCTCCAACCCCGCAAACAATGGCGGATCGGCGCCTTCACTGGTGGGCTGGTTCTATCTGGTAGGCGGGAACATTAGCGTTGTCATCGGGATGGCAGCCTTTTTGATTGTGGTGAATTTTATTTGGCGGGCCCTGGCCGGTTTGCGCTCGAAGCCGGTGGCTGAGGCGATTCTTCTCGGTTTGTTTCTTTTGCTTATAAATGATGGCGTTATTGACCTATTGCTCTGGTGGTTTGTAATCGCCTTGGCCACCATAGCCTTCTCTGAACTGCTACTCAGGCCCGCCCGGCAGCGCCGCATTGGCGTGGGGAGAGGTCCAGACTCTTTTTCCTTACCCAGGTGACGATGAAAATTCTCTTTCTTCTTCAGGAATTTCCGTATCCCCCGGAGAACGGTTTTTGTTGGAAAGTGTTTAGTCTTCTAAAAGAAATCAGCCGCAAGCACGAATGCCATTTGCTCAGCTTTGCCGACAGCTTGCCTGAATCTTCTTTGCAGCAGTTTCTCGATGTATGTCCAATGGTTAAGGTCCTCGGTGTGTTCCTGCCACGGAAAGCCACTTTCCGTGCCCAGCTTCGCGGCTTGTTCGAGGTCGGACTTCCATCTGCTGGCGTTTATTCAGTTCCCGAATTCCGCGAAGCGGTCCGCCACGCCTTGGCTACAACCAGCTATAACGTGCTACATATCGATATGATCAACCTGGTGCAATATGCCTCCCTGGCTTCTCATAGCGCTATCATCCTCTCCGTTAACGATGCAGTCTCACTAGGCTATTGGAATGCAGTCAGTGAGTCCCCTTCGCTTGCGGGACGGGTTCGTAGAAAAGTAGCGAGCAAAATAATTGCCAGCTATGAAGGGAGGGCATATCGCGGCCGTGTCGTTCATGTCGTTTCCGAAGTCGACCGAGAATACCTAAGAAACTTTTGTTCCTCCGCTCGAATCGAAGTGGTACCCCTTGCCGTCGATCCCACGTATTTCCTCCGGTATCCATCCGAAAACCATTTAGATCCTAAGACGGTGACGATTCCCGCGAACTTTCGTGTTGCGGACGTTTGTAGCTCGGTGCTGAGATTCTTGGAGGCGATTACTTGTCTTGCTAAGAGCGAAAAGCTGAATGTGGTCTTCAAATTGGTTGGTCCGGGGGCAACGCCGGCTTTTATCCGAAGTGTTTCCGGCCTGGAGGGTGTTCAGTATCTGGGCTGGGTCGACGATTACGTGGGAACTCTAGCATCGAGTGATCTCGTGGTAGTTCCAGACCGGCTCGGGGGGGGGATGAAGACCAGGATATTGGAGGCCATGGCATTAGGCAGGCCGGTCCTGCTCACGGGAATTGCGGCTGCTACGATAGGCATCAACAACGCGGAGCATTGCTTGGTATGTCAAACAACGGGTGAGTTTGCTCAGGCTGCCATTTACGTGCTGAACAACGATGCCATCGGAAGGCAATTGGGCTCCGCAGCAAGGGCCTTTGTTCTGAAGCGCCATAGCCTTGAGCCGGTCATGGAAAAATGGGAAGCCCTTTACTTTAGCATAGCTGCAGTCGCGCAGAGCGATCCTCCCTCGACAAATCTGGCTAATCCATCATTGTTGAAAGCCCCATAGGTATCCCAAATCCTTGTTAGTGGTTGACCATGTTGCCCGCATGTTTCCCAACTTCGTGGCATGAGAATTTTATCACCTGCAAACTCCTTGCTGCGCCGCTATTGCCGTCTTGACCGCACGCCGCTAACAGGCCGATCTTCAGAAGCTAGCCTTCCGTTGCGCGACAGTCCAAGGCGCGTGAACTATGAAGTCCGATTGGAAAACGTATGGCGGCAAGTGTCAAATATTGGGCCGGGGACTGGCCGTGATGAGGAACCGAATGCGAGGTCGCAATGACAAGTCAAGAGAATCCCGGGTGAAAAGGACGGTATCCCGGACGGTCCGGTGAGTGATCACAGAAAAGGGGTGGAAATCAATTGAGTGCAAGACGTGCTCTCATCACAGGAATCACAGGACAAGATGGTTCGTATTTGGCCGAACTTCTTCTCTCTCACGGGTATGAAGTCCACGGGACCGTGAGACGGGTGGCGCTGGAGGATCCTGAGCACCGGCTGACGCGCCTGTCTTCAATTCTCGATCGCTTGCATCTCCACGCTGCGTCTCTGGAAAGCTATGCTAGCCTTTACCAAGTAATAGAGAAAGTCCGGCCGGAAGAGTGTTATCACTTGGCTTCGCAGAGCTTTGTGGGATCCTCATTCGACGACGAGTTTTCCACGTTGTATACGAACCTCAACGGCAGCCACTACATATTGGCCGCGGTGAAGAACGTCGTCCCTGAATGCCGGTTTTATTTCGCTGCTTCCAGTGAGATGTTTGGTCAGGTTGTGGAGTCGCCACAAAGCGAGACCACGCGGTTTCATCCGCGGTCCGCATATGGTATCAGCAAGGTAGCGGGATTTTATCTCACTCTGAACTATCGAGAAGCGTACGGCCTGCATGCTAGCAGCGGTATTCTGTTCAACCATGAATCGCCACGGCGGGGTTTCGAGTTCGTGACGCGCAAGATAACCTCCGGCATTGCCAGAATCTTAGCTGGCAAAGCCCAGAACCTTCGCCTGGGCAATCTGGATGCGAGGCGTGACTGGGGGCATGCCCGGGAATATGTCGGAGCCATGTGGATGATGTTGCAGCAGCCTACACCCGACGATTTCGTGATTGCCACGGGCGAGAATCACTCTGTTCGCGAGTTCGCGGAGCTGGCTTTTTCCTTCGCCGGGCTGGATTATCGAGACTACGTAATTAGCGACCCCTTACTCCACAGGCCAGCGGAAGTTTGCGAGTTGATCGGCAATGCCCGGAAGGCCAGCGAAAAACTGCAGTGGACACATCAGGTTAGCTTTCGTGATCTTGTCCACGAAATGGTGCGAACTGATTGCGCGGCCCAAGGCGTGGGCGAGAGGCTTCAATGATCTCCCCGCCTTTTGTGCAAGCAGGAGTTAGGAACAATGTATACGGCAATTACGAATTGTAGAATTTGCGGCAACGCTGAACTTGAGCCCATCGTTGATTTGGGGGTGCAAGCGCTTACAGGTGTGTTTCCGAGAAGCACCGATCAGGAAGTGCCGCTCGGGCCTCTTGATCTCGTAAAGTGCCGGGAGCGTCGGGACACCTGTGGACTCGTACAACTCAGGCATTCCTGCGAGCCGGCGTTGCTGTTTGGATCGAATTATGGTTATCGTTCGGGTTTGAATCCGTCGATGGTCCAGCACCTGAGCGAGGTCGCACGAAATATCACTGCGAGACTCTGCCTCTCGCCCGGCGATCTTGTTCTCGACATTGGAAGCAATGATGGCACGTTGTTGCGGGCGCTAGCCACACCCGGGGTGACGCTTGTTGGAGTTGATCCGACAGCCACGAAGTTCAGACAATACTATCCCCCGGAAGCCGTCGTGCTCTGTGAGCTGTTTTCTGCGGCCCGATTTCGCCGGGAATATGGCAGCAGGAAAGCGAGGGTCGTAACCTCGATTGCGATGTTTTATGATTTGGAATCCCCCACGCAATTCATGCAGGAGGTCGCTGAGGTTCTTGCGGATGATGGGATTTGGGTCTTCGAGCAGAGCTACTTGCCGGCGATGATCGAGAACGATTCCTATGACACTGTCTGCCACGAGCATTTAGAGTATTACGCCCTCTCTCAAATACAGTTCATGGCGGAACGAGCTGGCCTGAGGCTCCTAGATGTCATCTTCAACAATGTGAACGGCGGGAGCTTCTTGGTGGTAGCGAGCCGTAGCCGAAGTTATTCGCGAAACGGAGATGTTGTGGAAACGATTCTGCGGCAGGAATCTGCCCAGGGCTATGGCCGGCTCGATGTGTATCACCGGTTCCGGGATCGCGTTTGGCAGCGAAAAGCAGAGCTAAAGACGTTCCTACAAAACGCGGCCCGCGCGGGGCAAAGAGTGTTTGGCTACGGAGCCTCTACGAAGGGCAATGTAATTCTTCAGTTCTGCGACGTTACCCCCGGCGAGCTGCCTTTGATCGCTGACGTGAACCCTGACAAGTTCGGTTGCTTCACGCCGCGGACACTCATTCCAATCGTGTCTGAAGACGAGGCCAGGGCTCTTCGTCCGGACTCGTTCCTCGTATTCCCGTGGCACTTTCGGGAATTCATCATTGCTAAAGAGCAACAGTTCCTGGCCGATGGCGGCCGGTTGGTATTTCCCCTTCCCATCCTTCAGGTTACCGCAGGTGCTCCCGGCGCCTAGTGGACCGTAACAATTGATTCGGGAGTAATTCTTCGAGTCGGATCAAAGTACTTCCACTTCACGGGTTTGGGTTTTTTGTTGTATTGACGGATGTATCGCATCAGCTTTCTTTTGAGATCGGAGACCGAAGTAAATACTCCGCGGGCGATCACATCGCGTTCGATCTTGGCAAACCACAGTTCGACTTGATTGAGCCAGGACGAATAAGTAGGGGTGAAGTGAATATGAACGTTGGCGTTCTCGGTCAAGAATTCATCGACGCTCTTGGTTTTATGCGCCGAGGGGTTATCGGCAATCACGTGAATCTCTTTCCCATTGGATTGGTTAGCCACGATGTCAGTGAGGAAGGCGACGAACTCTGCCGAGGTATGACGTTGCGCGGTTTTGCCCAGCACCTCACCGGTTCTAGTATTGAAGGCCGCGTAGAGCGACAGCGTACCGTGACGGAAGTACTCAAAGCCGTGGCGCTCGGCACGCCCCGGCGACAGCGGGAGCACCGGATCCTTGCGATCCAGCGCCTGGATCGCGGTCTTTTCATCCACACTGAACACCGCCGCATGCTGCGGCGGATTCAGATACAGCCCGATCACATCAGCGGCCTTGGCCTCGAAGTCCGGATCGTTGGACAGGAGGTAGCCTTCGAGCCGATGCGGCTTGATGCCGTGCTTGGCCCAGATGCGAGTGACAGTCATGTGCGAAATGCCGCCCAACTCGGCGGCCAGTTTACGCGAGGACCAGTGAGTCGATCCGTCGGCGGGCTTGTGTTTAGTGGTCCTGGCCAGCACTCGCGCCTCAATCCGATCCGTCACCTTGTAGCGCACCCGCCCGGCGTAGCGGGCAAACAGCCCCGCAAGCCGATCCGCAGTAAATCGCTTGCTCCACCGATCGATGTAGCTGTCGCTACAATCGAGTTTGCCGCGAATTTCACCCCAAGTGAGTCCCTCCGCCAGCAAAAGAATCACGCGAGCATGTCGAGCCGAATCCGCTCGACCATTTCTTGTGCCCGCTTGCCGGTGAAGTTCCATACGCTCGCTCTTAGTCAGTTTCATCATGCCCTCTTCAGGCATGATACTACCGTTTTATGTGTTACAGTCCACTAGTTCCTCGATCCTAAAAGATGTTTCGGGACAACCGTAAAAGACCTGGATACAAAAAGGATCAAGGCATGGGGCCTCTGTGGTGAAAGTATTGAATGTTCTCTACGATGAGCGGGTCGGCGGGCCGCAGTTGCGAGTGCTCCAGGTTGCGCGGCGACTCAGGCCGAGAGGCTTCGAAACGATCGTCGCGATACCCAAAGGAGACCCCAGGTTTACCTCGATGCTCCAGGATGCGAAGATACCCTATCGGGGATTTGAACTCGTTCGGTTGCGCGATACTCGAAATCTCGCGGTTCACGCCAGGTATGTGGCCCGTTTCTGGCCAAACGTCCAAACCTTGCGCCGCCTGATTCGAGAATACAGCGTCGATGTGGTTCATACCAATGGTTTAATGAACTCCCAGGCGGCAATTGCCGCAAGGCTGGAGAAGGTCAGATTGATTTGGCATCTAAACGACGTGGGCACACCTTGGCTCCTGCGCCTCGGCTTAGGGCCGCTGCTCCGGACATGGCCCGATCGGATCGCCATAGCATCGCGCGCTGTCGGTGGGTATTATTTTCCCGGCCACTCACCCGTCAACGGCCGTCTTCATCTCCTGTACGCCCCGGTAGACCCGGAAAGGTTTAGCCCCCAAACGGATTGCTCATCGGTGAGGGCGGAATTTGGAATCCCCGTGATTATTGGACGTCTCTTTTGCGACGAACCCAGGAGCTGGGCTTGGCGAAGGATGTGATCTTTACCGGCCGACGCAGCGATGTGCCTCAAGTGATGCGGGCAATGACGGTGTACGTCAACGCCTCGGAGGCGGAAGCCTGCCCCATGTCGGTCCTGGAATCGAGTGCCACTGGCTTGCCCGTGGTGGCCACGGATGTCGGCGGAACGCGGGAAATCTTGGAGGACGGTGTGACTGGCATCTTGATCCAGCCCAGGCAGGCAGCTCCCATTGCAGATGCA
>Ga0207110_10249_pt1 | contig 12656 bp, 9 predicted proteins | sample Alteio_BWMinHeat_74_FD_153582 | JGI IMG/M metagenome (GOLD analysis project Ga0207110, IMG submission 153582) | Enriched cells from forest soil in Barre Woods Harvard Forest LTER site, Petersham, Massachusetts, United States -... | ecosystem: Environmental > Terrestrial > Soil > Temperate forest >...
GACGTTTAAGGCCGGAAATGCTCCATTGATGGGATCTTGTTCATAAGCGTAACGCCCGGACAACGTATGCTTGCTGTTGAACACATAATCAAAATTGCCCATCCCGTTATGGTCTTTGAATCGGGCTGGATCGGTGAAGGTGGTGGGCGTAAATTTCCCCGTGCCCGGACTTGGAACCAGATAGTCCCCGTTGGGCAGCTTCAGTTGAAGCAGCGAGATGGCCACCGGATTGATGTTGTACAAAGGCCCCCCTGCGCCGCTGGCGGGGCACAGAACCTGAACGCTACCCGCTGTTGATGCGCGGCCGGCAGTAACACCGCAGGCGGGACTGGTATTCGTCGCCAGATTTTGTATGAATGCCGCTGCATTGCCGGTGCACAACCCCAAATTCCCGTTCCAGCCCGCCGGGCAGGAACCGCGGTCGCCGCTCGGAAGCGGAGGCAACGTCAGGGACGAGGTACCGTACCCGGTAATTCCGTTGACCTGACTGGTCTCTTGATAAGACGCGAAAAAGAAAAGCTTATCCTTCTTGATGGGTCCGCCGACTGCGCCGCCATACTGATTGGAATTGAATACCGCCTTCGGTTGGCCATTAAAATTTCGGAACCAGTCGTTGGCATTGAGGGCAGTGTTACGAAAGAATTCAAATGCCGAGCCGTGAAAGTTGTTGGAACCGCTCTTGGTGATAACGTTTACGTTGGCGCCCGGGTTGCGCCCATAGCCGGCATCATAGGTCGAGGTTTGGATCTTGAATTCCGCAATGGCGTCGGGAATCGGAATCGCAAAGGATCCGAATTCCACGCCTTCGCCGCCGGTGTTAAAGCTGAACCAGTTGTTGATGGGAACGCCGTCCTGAAGATAGGTGTTCTGAGCCGTACCCCCTCCGTTGACGGCGATGAACGTGGCACCCTTTCCAATATACGCAGCGTTGGTAACCGAGGCATTCGCCCCGGCGGACATGGCCAACAGGTTCGTGTAGTTCCTGGTGTTCAGCGGAAGTTCTGTGATCACGCGAGCGCTGGCCACTGTGCCCAGCGCGGAATTTTCGGTCTGCACCGTTTCGACCGAACTCTCCACGGTCACCGTTTGCGCCTGAGCGCCCACCTCCAACTTCCTGTCGAGAACAGCCGTTTCCGTCACGTTTACGGAGGCCGAGGGCACCTCCACGGCTTTGAACCCGGCCGCCTCAAATCTCACCCGATAATTTCCGGGGGGCAACAAACCAATTTTGTAAGTGCCGTCCGATCCAGTCATTGTGGTTCGCGCTTGATCCGTGCTCAAACTTGTGGCTGTGACGGTAGCATTTGGAACCACGGCGCCCGACGGATCCATCACCGTGCCGGTGAGTGCTCCCGTCGAGGCCGACTGGGCCATCAGAGAAGGAGCCCATGCAAGAAATACCACCAAAGCCAGAACACAACCCCAGCGGGGCACACCATCCCCATACTTCGTCATTTTCATGTCCTCCTGCAGTCTTTCGTAGGCCCCGCAAGACCCCGTATGCGCGGCATCAGATCGAACGGATAATAAATATATTTGTCCAGTTACCTTCACCTCACCGAAGTTGTCAAGAAAAATCTAGCCGCGGTACGAGGGCATGGCATAAGACAATTGCGATTTATTCGCCGATTTTCAGGATCGCGCGATGACCACTCCCGCCACTAAAGACAACCACGCATGACGGTCCCTTTTACCTCTAATACGAGTACCTGATCCCCGGCGTATTCACCCTGATTTTGTATATCGTCGTGCGGCAGGCAACGTAGAGGGCCTTGCTATCGGTATCGCCAAAGGAAAGGTTCGCGCAGATCTCGGGCAGCCGGATCGTGCCCAGGTGTTTGCCCTCGGGCGAGATCACCACGATGGCGGGTCCCGGGGCTGTCTCCCAGACGTTTCCCTTGGTGTCGACCTTCATGCCGTCGGTGATCCCGGGTGCTTTGTTGTCCTGCATGTCAAAAAACATTTTGCCGTTCGTAACCGTGTCATCCGGCTGCACTTCATAGCGCCTGACGAAATTCCGCACACTGGCGTTCACATACAGATATTTCTCGTCCGGCGAGAATGCCAGCCCGTTCACGGCGGGCATGTCCTTGACGGCCACAGACACCTTGCCATCCTTGATCATGAAAACGCCGCGCACATCCCCGGCGCCCGCCGTGGCGTAGATCGCTCCGTCCTTCTTGACGATGATATCGTTCGAGCCCGTCATCCTGTTCCCATCGTAGCGATCGGCCAGGATGGTGCGCTTGCCGTTTTTTTCGATCCGATCGATGGAAGCGCCTGAGTTTGTCGCGATCAGCAGCCTGCCCTCACGATCCAAAGCCAGACCATTCGAGCCGATCAGGTACCACTTGCGTTCGTCCGGGGCTTGGCCGGGGCTGGCCATCCCCACGCGCCAAATATCGAATCCTGTGTACCCGCTGTGGTCCAAATACAAAGACAATTGGCCCTCAGGAGTCAGCTTATAGATCTGGTTCGTCCACATATCGCTGAACAACACATATCCGCTCTGTCCCCTTTTTTGCACCCACGTGATTCCTTCAGTGAATCCAAAACCGTCTTTTATCTTCTGAAATTCGGCATCGGCGGAGATCAGTTCATCGAGCGCCGGATCCAGTCGAACCACAGGCTTGCCTGCTGCAGCTTGATTAGGCTTCGGTCCGGAGTTGGGGTTTTGGGCAGCGCTGGGCTGAATTAGAAATATTCCCACGACTCCCGCTGTGAAGAGAATCCATTTGCGCATGAGTGCCCCCTTTAGCTCAAACGGCGATTTCAGTTCGGATTTCCGGTGGGTCCGGCTCCAGTCGTTCACCTTCCGGAGATAGCGCCTGGCCCCGACGCTGCTCACTCATGGTCAGTGGAGTCGATGTGGCGCTGCACATCCATGATGTGTTGCGACATCGCGCTTCTCGCGAGCATCACATCGCGGCTGCTCACTGCTTCGAAAATGCTGCGGTGGGACATCACCACACGGGAACGCATCTCGTAGGTGAGTTTGGAGCGGGAAATCGGATCCCGAATCGATTCGTTGACGGCATTTGCCACAATGTTCAGAACCGGATTATGAGCAGCTTCGGCCACCCGGGAATGAAATTCCAGGCACCCGCGCCCGCTTGGGCCGCTGCAAGAGTCAGGGCGGCTGTTGAGCCTGCCTGTCTGCAATTTTTTCTCCTGAGTGAGTACAACAGCTTCCATCGCTCGCAGGTCAGCCGGGGAAGCGCGCAAGCTTGCGAGCCTGGTGATTTCGGGCTCCAGGATTGCACGCACTTCGCTCAGGTGCGCGCTCTTTGCTCGTCCCAGCTTTACAACGGTGTTAAGGGAATCGAGTAACGCGCGCAGCGCATTGTCGAAGTCGGCGACAAAGGCGCCACCCCCGAATCCCTGCTTGATCGTGAGCATTCCTTCTTTTTCGAGGGCTCGGAGGGCTTCCCGAAGTGCCACGCGACTGGTTTGGAAGCCGTCCGCCATTTCGCGCTCGGGAGGCAGTTTATGGCCCGGAGTGAGCAGGCCGCCAAAAATGGCTTGGCGAATCTGATCGGCCACGGATTCGTGAACTCGCCGTCGCTTTAGTCCGGTGATCTTAAACCCAGGATCCATACCGCTGCCGTCCTCTGCTGGCGAAATCGGGACTTCGGCGGAGGAATATAACACGGGTCTTAGGTTAGCCCCACTTACTTTTGCGTTGGAAGTCCCGTGATCTCAGAGGAGGCTCAGTCCCATTCGCATTATAGGATTACGAGGAGGTGTCGGGGACAATTGGTCTTGACATCAGCCGAAAAGGTCTGATATTAGGCCACTTGGAAATCGCATTTGAAAAACCGAAATATCCAGGCAGGTAAGAAAGACAAGTAAGAACGGATAGGCCAAAAAAAGCAGCACGGATGGGGTGGTCCATGAGGATAGTAATAGGGTGCGCGGTTTTAGTGGTTCTTGCTTTGCTCCTTTCGCCGGCATTTATCTCAGCCCAAACCGCGGGAACTGGGGCTTTGGCGGGTACGGTTACAGATTCGTCGGGCGCAGCGATTGCCGGTGCCAAGGTTACGGCGACCAACGCCGGGAGTGGCCAAAGTCGTGTGACCACCACAGGAACGGACGGCGGTTACAAATTTAGCTTACTGCAGCCGGGCGCTTACAACGTTAAATTTGAGGCCTCCGGGTTCGCCATCATTGAGGTGCCTTCGGTCCAGATCAGCGTGACTGAAACTCCCGTGTTGGACCGGACCCTGAATGTAAGTTCGGAAGCGCAGACCGTCACCGTGCAAGCCAACGCGGAAATTATTCAGACGGCAAGCTCCACTCTGGGCAACGTGGTCGGCTCGAATACCGTTGCGGCCCTTCCGTTGAGCACTCGCAATTATGTGAACCTGATCGCGATGGCCACCGGCGCCAGTGCCGACGTCAATAACGCCACGGGACTCGGCAAGGGCTGGCTGATCACGTCCGTCAACGGAGCCAACAACACGCAGAATAATTACCAGATGGATGGAGCGCCGATTGACAATTGGGCGAGTTTCAACGTTGGCAATGACAGCGGTTTCTTCGCGTCTCTTCCTGTTCCCAATCCGGACGCGATTCAGGAATTCAAGATCCAGACCTCGACGTATGACGCAAGTTACGGACGCAATGCCGGCGCCAACGTGAATGTGGTTACCAAGTCGGGTACCAACCAATACCACGGGACGTTATTTGAGTTTTTCCGCAACACTGCGCTTAACGCCAATGAGTGGTTCTACCAGAGAAACGAATTGAGCCAGGGCCTGCCAAACACGCGACCCGTGTTGAACCAGAACCAATTTGGCGGCACGATCGGGGGACCGATCAAGAAAGATAAACTCTTCTTTTTCGCGTCCTATCAGGAGACCCGGCAGACGAATGGATTCTCGCTTTATGGTTTCTCTGGCGTATTCCTGCCTCCCATTCCCAGTGGCAACCGGGGAACCTGCCCGTCGGGCTGGACGGTCGCGACCCAGTGCGATGCGGCTGCGCAGACATTCGTAAAGAACCTGGGGGCGGCGAATTGCCCGCCCGGGGGAGTGGCAAATCCTTCCACAGCGGTTGGTGGGACGCTTCGCGGGGGCGTGCAAGTACTTTGCGATGGATCGGACATTAATCCGGTGGCCATCAACCTTTTGCAACTCCAGACGAACGGAAGCTATTACATTCCAAGCCCTTCCACGCTTCCCTCTGCGGGCTCGACATCACTAAGCACCTTTTCGAATCCGGCGCACTACAAAGAACATCAACTGATTGCCAACTGGGACTACATCATCAATCGCGAGCACACGCTCTCCGGCCGATACATGTACAGCGCCGACCCGACCGACGCGCCTTTTTCTTGTGCCATCGTCAACGGAACTACCGCCAGTTGTGTGCCCGGGGCGCCGATCACGTTTTCGTATCCGGACCATGCGGCAGTCTTGAAGCTAACGTCGGTTCTGTCGAATAACCTTGTGAACGAGGCGCGTGTCTCCTACCAGCGCTTCTCATCGAGCGCTCAAAATCTTGTTCCGTTCACGAATTCCCAGGTCGGCATCGCGGGACTTACTCCCCAGGTTAACCAACTAACGGCTCTGAATGTGACCAATCAGTTTGTCGTTGGCGCCAATTCCATCTTCGGCGTGAACATCGAGGAAAATCAATTTCAGGGTGCTGACGGGCTGTCCTGGACGCATGGCAAACATAGTTTTCGAACTGGCGTGGAATTTGGCCGTTATGACATGACCACCTATCTCCCGAGCATCGAGATCGGGCAGCCAACCTTTCCGTCATTTTCGGACTTCTTGATCGGGCGTTCTGCCTGTCCCGCCGGAACTTTTCTTCCTATTTCGCAGGGAGGAACTTGCGGTGCAGGTCAGATTACTAACGGCCAGCAATTCCCGAATAGTCCTGGAAACACAAACGGCACTACTTTCAGCAATCTTTCTACGATCGGTACAAACATTACCGTGAGGGCTTACAACGGCCAGCTCAATCAAACCTTCAAAGCCAATGACATCACCGCGTTCATTCAAGACGATTTTAGGGTGAGTTCGCGCTTGACGCTGAATCTTGGACTGCGATGGGAATATGCCGGATTCCCGGCGGCTGCGGACGGAGGATGGAGCGATGTCTGGCCAAGCCTGGTCCAAAACCAGCCTATTCCCGGAAACTCGCCGGCCACGGCGAGTCTGGTAGGGTATGTGGTTCCTGCGAATTTTCAGGGGCCGATACCCGCCGGCGTAATCCAGAGTTCGCACGACTATCTGGAACGGATCGCGCCTCCGCGGAAAAATTTCGCCCCGCGTGCGGGTTTTGCATGGCAGCCCCTCCCAACCGGCCGCTTCGTATTGCGAGGCGGAGGGGGAATATTTTACGACCGTCCAAACGGACATTTTCTTGCGCTTGACGGCATCACGACGCCGCCATTCGGTATCACGCCCGCTCTATCGCCCTCTGCAAGTCTCGCGAATCCTTTTCCGCTGCCGCCGACGATCCCTGGTCCGGCTGGAACACCGGGATGGCCGGGACGATGGGTAGACTTCGGTTCTGGCGCAAGTTCCAACTTGTCTGGGCGCGGGGTGGAAGAGAATTTTACGGTTGCGACTGTTTACGAATGGAATTTGAACACCCAGACCGAGTTCCTGCACAACTGGGTGCTCGAACTGGGTTACGTCGGCTCTCACGGCATACACGTATCGGGGTTCTTGCCAGTCGCAGGCGTAACGTCTGGTGGAAATGCCGAGTCCATCAACCTTGCCCAGCTCGCTACTCCTAGTAACCCGGTCTCTTGCGGGTTCGATGGCGTGCCAACTCATTGCATCACCAGCAGCACGACCACGAACATTCCCATGCGCGTGCCTTATCTCGGATTTGCAACCTCCTTTGCTCCCAACTCAAGCACCGGCGGTTACATATACAACAGCCTGCAAGCCACAGTGCGAAAACAGCTCTCTCACGGTCTCCAATTCCAGGCGGCCTACACATGGTCTCGCGCCTTCGTAAACTATTTTGCTGGCAACCCCGCTGCTACCCAGCCGGGTATCAACCCAGTGGTCAGCGTGTACGGTCCGAATAGCCAATATCGTCCACATCGCCTGGTGGTAAACTACGGCTGGGCTCTTCCTTTCGGCACTCATCAGGGAGTTCTTGGCCTCGTGACGAGCGGCTGGAATTGGTCTGGAGTGGTCGTCATCCAGGATGGCACACCTCTGGTCATCACAGACAGTCGGGATGGAACAATTTTCACCAACGGTGGCGGCCCGCTTGCCCGAGCGACGCTTTGCGCAGGCCAGTCGAATTCCAGCATTGCAACCTCGGGAAGTCTGACCTCCAGAGTGACCAGCGGCTTGACCGGTGGACCCGGATATCTAAACAAGACTGGCGTGTTTTGCGCTCCCCAGGCGGTTAGCAACGGAACCGGATATGGTGGCGATGGCCTTGGCGCTCTCCTGGGCCCGGGCGAAAACAATTGGGACATGTCCCTGGCCAAGACGTTTAAGGTGAGGGAATCGCAAACCCTGGAGTTCCGGACTGAGTTTTTCAACGCCTTCAACCATCCGCAATTCTTGAATCCTTCAACGAATGTGGCGCTCGGAAGCTTCGGCCAAATTGGCGCCACATCGGTGAATCCGCGCCTGATTCAATTTGCGCTAAAATATCTGTTCTAATGCGAGTTGACGCCTTCATGGGAAAAGGAGATTTCTGCATGCGACGCACACTTTGGATCATGTTGTTGGGTTTGATTGCCGTGGCTCTCCCTGTTTCCGCGCACCACGGATTTCAGGCGGAGTACGATGGAAGCAAGATCATCTACGTCACCGGCACGCTAACCAAAGTGGATTGGGCGAATCCACACATCTATGTGTACGTGGATGAAAAAGATGATCAGGGCAAGCAGACGTCGTGGATGTTTGAGGGCTCTGCCACGACCCTCGTGGAAAGGAACGGAACTCGTAAGGCCGATCTGGTTTCGAGTATCGGTAAAACGGTCACCATTAGAGCGACGCCGGCCAGGAATGCCATGAACCCGATGCGGGGAGCTGCCGAAACCCTTAAGACAGCGGAAGGGCGAGAGCTCATTATGGGAGGCAGGAGATATTCAGGCGGCGGCAACAATATAGGGAATTGAATAGAGACTCTGCCAGTGACATTTAAGGGGATTCTGCAAATGAAACTCTACAGTCGCAACTTTGTTCTTAGTGCAATAGCTGTTGTGGCCGGTTTATATGTCGCTTCCGTACCTGCGCGCGCTCAGATCGGCGAAGTGTCTAAGCCTGGGTTTGGGAAGCCTGTAAATTCGGCTCCCACGCTGCCAAAGCCCGGGCCGACCCCGCGTACCAAGGACGGGCATCCGGATTTGTCCGGAGTTTGGTTCGTAGGTTTTACAGGAAACTTTGATTTGACCGCCGAAAATACACCGGCTCTGAGTCGGCTCGACCCCAAGGATGGGCCGCAGCAGCGTCCTTCCTTTCAGCCCTGGGTAGCGCTGAAGCAAAAGAGGTTCGGGTCACAGCAGGAAGCGGAGCCCTGTTTGACTTGTGAGCCCCTCGGTGTTCCAGGTTTCATCACCAAGAACCCATATCCGCTGGAGATTGTGCAAACGGATAAAAAAGTTGTGATATTGGCTGAATTGGATGCAACCTTCCGCACAATTTGGACCGATGGACGCCAGCATCCAAAAGATCCTTCTCCCAAGTTTAATGGCGACGCTGTGGGCCACTGGGAGGGAGACACGTTGGTTGTCGACGTGATCGCTATCGAGACGCATACATGGCTCACCGGTCCCGGTGGGAACATTGCTTGGTTTCCGAGCGACGTGATGCATCTGACCGAACGGTTCAGGCGTCCGGACTCAAATACCATGCTCTACCAGGTCACGGTTGATGATCCAAAGGTTTTGACCAAGCCGTGGACTTCGAATCCCAACCATTATACGATTGGCCAAAGTCCTCTAAGTGAGTACTACTGTACGAATAACCAGGATATCCAAGTGCTCAATCCAAATGGAATCAAGTACATCTCCCCTTCCGGTTTGGATGAACGCTATTTTGACGAGGACGAATACCAGGAATTGCTGAAGGAAGCGGCCGCGCAGAAGAAGTAAAAGTAGTTGACCAGGTTTCCGGCGCTATACTGTCGGTCTCAGACTGTTTGATAGGTGCTTGCTTCCGGACTGGATAGGGAGGAGTTCCTTGAGATATAAGATTTCCGCCATTTTGATTATTTTCGCCACGCTTTTAGCAGTCGCGCCCCTATGGGCGCACCACGGGTTAACCGCCATTTTCGACAACTCAAAGAAGCTAACGCTGACAGGGACTCTTACAGAGGTCGACTGGCAAAACCCCCATATCGTAGTCTTGATAGATTCCAAGAAAGACGACGGCAGCGTCGAGATGTGGAAGCTCGAGAGCAACCCTCCCGCCTGGTTCAAACGGCTCGGTATTACTCGGAACGATTTTGCGAAAGCGATCGGTACAACCATCAAGGTTGAGGGCCTGCGTGCCAAGGACGGATCGCCTTACGGCTATCTTCAGAAGATCACCTTCTCCGAGGGAAACTCTCTGGAACTGGTGGATCAAAACCAGAAAACGCAGCCTTAGTTACAAGGAGCATGATCATGACACACCGATTTATTTGCGTGCTCAGCGCGGCCGTGATGCTCAGCGTGGTCATGGTTGCTGGCAAGAGTGTTCGTGCGGCGGCGAATGACGTGCCGCGCACGGCCGACGGACATCCTGACCTGAGCGGCGTCTGGACTTACGCGATCGATCTGCCTCCTGTCAATCTAAAGAAAGAAGTGAACGGATCAGTTTCGGTCAAGGTCATCGACCAGACTGCGCGGAGGGGCGCCAAGACGCCGATAACCGGTGCCCTGCCGTCGACTCCGGCCCCTTCGTACAAGCCCGAATTCCTGGAAAAAGTGAAGAACCTCTCCGATCACGAAAGTACGCTGGACGAAGTGTTCTATTGCGGTAAACCGGGCGTCCCCCGCATCGGTTCTCCACGCAAAATCATTCAACTGCCGGGCGAGATCGTCTTCTTTTACGAAGATATATCGGGCGACCCTTATCGCATCATCCCCACCGACGGCCGTCCGCACCGCGCGGATGCGAACCCGTCCTACTACGGAGACTCAGTGGGCCATTGGGAGGGAGATGTGTTGGTGGTGGACGTCACCAATTTCGTGGCGGACGGTTGGTTTGGCGAAGGGGGATATTTCCACACCGACGCGATGCACGTGACCGAGCGGTTGTGGCGGGACGGGGAAACCCTTGTCTGGCAAGCCACGGTTGCCGATCCGAAGGTGCTCACCGCGCCTTGGACCATGACGCCTCGCGTGGTGAAACCGACAAACGAGACTCTCGAAGAGTCACCCAAGTGCGTCGAAGACGATGGCAAACGGCTTCTGAACAACGATCACCACGGCCAGCGCTAGATCGTCTGGGAAAATTCTCAGTACTCGGGGTCTAAGGGATCGAGTTCGGTTCAGAAAGCAGATGCCCTCGCCTATTTCACTTGGCGGTGGGGCTATCCATATATATGGCTGACAAGGCGCACATAACGCGGCGGGCGTTGCTCGGGACGGGAGCCGCTGCCGCCATGGCGAGCTCGCTCCGCGCATTCGTTGCCCCGGCGCAGACAGCCGCCACGGCGGCAGTCAAGGTGGAAAAAGATGTCGTCGTCGGTAAAGCTGGCGGCACCGACATTCGCTGCGATGTTTATCGGCCGCCCGCGGGAACCGAGAAACACATGGCGCTCCTGCATCTGCACGGGGGAGGATTCGCTCGCGGCAGCAAAGATACCCTCGCCCCTAAACTGACGCCGATCACGGCTCGTGGCTACCTGTCGGTCGCGCTCGAATATCGCTTGAGCGGCGCGGCCAAGTGGCCGGCGCAACTCGACGACATCAAGGCCGCCATTCGGTGGGTGCGCGCCAATGCCGGTTCGCTCGCCATTGATGCCACGCGGATCGCCACGGTCGGCTATTCAGCCGGCGGGCATCTTGCGCTGACCGCCGCTGGCGTCGCTGATACCCAGCTTGCGGCGTGTGTCGCGTTCTACCCTGTCGTCGAGCTGAGTAAGGACAACGTGTTGGCGCTGCTGCCGCCGGGAAGTGACGACGCTACAGTCCGCTCCGCCAGCCCGCTCAGCTATGTCAAGGCTGGCTTTCCGCCGACCATAATTTTCCATGGATTGGCGGATGTGACCGTTCCCCCGGAGAGCAGCGAACACCTGTTGCAGCAGCTTCGCCAAGCGGGAGTCCCCTCAGAGCTGCACACATTTGCGGGTGTTCCGCACGAATTTGACGCCCATCCCGAATTTGCCCAGGCGTGCGCACCTCTCGTCGACTTCTTCCTTGAGCGAGAGATCTTGAACCCGCGGACCTATCCTCCCTTTGCAGGCGGACGCGGTCCGGCCGGCGGGTAGTAACTACAGGTCGTTTCCCACTGTTACTGCCAGGGAACGAGGTCTATACCTGGCTTCAGCTTGACTCGGAAGGCTTTATAGATCAGTAAGTTACCGCTCATCTAGCGTACTTCTGGCCCTGAACTAGCCTTCATTGATATTTACCGCAAAGTACTATTCCCCGCACCCGGTCACAGGCGCGAAACTGTGCTTTGTACAGAACAGGTGAAAGGAACACGCTGTGATCGAACGCCGTCAAATGACGCGCTATAACTTCGGAGCGATCGCCCAGGTTATCGATTTAGACTCGCGAGAAGACGTGATTGCGGTTACTCGCGATCTCAGTTTGTCCGGCTGTTTCGTCAAGACCAAGACACCCCTTCCGCAAGGCAAAGCCGTCATTGTGCGAATTACGTGTTTGGGAGAGGACTTCGCGGCAACGGGCACCGTAACCGGAAATGTTACCTGGGAGGGCATGGGAATCGAGTTCGATGAGATCAAGCTCAAGGATCAGGCGATTATCGAACAGTGGCTCGACCCGAATCCCCGGCGTCGCCAGGAGCACTTGATACGAGACGTTGCCGTCGCTATGCCCGGCCAAAATGTTCGACTCAAGAATCGATTGACGCGTGAGGGCCACAACTGTCGCGTGCTTCCGATCAAATCTGAGCCAAAAACAGACGCACCCAGGCCGCTTGCCAGTGAGTTCCTGCAAGCGGCATGGAATTTCTGGAAGTTTCAGGGCGAATCACGAAACCAGGCCTCCAAAGATCCAAGGTCCGCCGCGCACTCCAGACGGAACGCGTAACGGGAACTTCGCCACAGTCCTGCAATCATTAAACGGGGTTCCGATAAGCGTGCTGATCGAGAATGATCCCGCATCCATGCCGCCGTCCGCAGCCCTCCGCACTCTAGTCTTCTGTGCTAACATTCATCGCCTCGACGGTTGAAACCCACGTTCCGAGGGTGCAGGATGAAAATCAAACCCGTAATCTGTTTCCTTGTGACTTTCGCTCTTCTCGCAGTCTCAGCCCAAGCCTTCGCGCACCACGGAACCACCGCCTACGATCCCCAGCGCAAGATCACCATAAAGGGAACAGTAGCGAACTTCGAATGGACGAACCCCCATTCTCAAATTCACCTGGATGTGACGGACGACCAGGGCAAGGTCGTGCATTGGAATTTCGAGGCTCAGCCTCCCAACATATTGCTTCATGCCGGATGGACGAGGGGAACGCTCAAGCCTGGGGATCAGGTGACAGTTGTTGCCG
>Ga0207110_10250_pt1 | contig 12596 bp, 8 predicted proteins | sample Alteio_BWMinHeat_74_FD_153582 | JGI IMG/M metagenome (GOLD analysis project Ga0207110, IMG submission 153582) | Enriched cells from forest soil in Barre Woods Harvard Forest LTER site, Petersham, Massachusetts, United States -... | ecosystem: Environmental > Terrestrial > Soil > Temperate forest >...
TCGAGCCCTCGCGCCTTCGCTTCGACTTTACTCATTACACGGCGATGGATGCCGATGAGCTCGCCGAAGTGGAACGCCTGATGAACCAGCAGATACTGGCTAACCGGGAGGTCCACACCGATGTGATGGACCTGGACCAGGCGCTTCAGACCGGCGCGATGGCTCTGTTCGGCGAGAAGTACGGAGACAAGGTTAGGGTCGTGTCGATTCCCGAGTTCAGCAAGGAGCTGTGCGGCGGCACGCACGTCGCGCGCACGGGAGACATCGGCATCTGCAAGATTGTTTATGAAGGCTCGATCTCGTCTGGCGTGCGGCGCATTGAAGCTATCACCGGCGAAGGAGCGCTGCGGCGCTTTCAAGAATCGCAGGCGCAACTGGCGCGGGTGGCGAACACAATGCGGGCCTCGGAGCCCGAGCTGCTCGATCACGTAGAGAAACTGCTGAGTCGCGAAAAGGCCCTGGAACAGGAGCTGCAACAGCTCAAGAGTCAGATGGCGCAGGCACGGGCGGGGCAGCTTGAAGGTCAGGCGCGCGAGATGAAGGGCGCCAAAGTCCTAGCCGCTCGCGTGGATGGAATGGACCGCGCTCAGCTTCGCACGCTGGTCGATTCGCTGCGCAACAAGTGGAAGTCCGCGGTGGTCGTGCTTGCTTCGGCGGAGGACTCCAACGTTGTCATTGTTTCCGGAGTCACGAAGGACCTGACCGCGAAGGTCCACGCGGGCAAGCTGGCGGGAGCGGTGGCGCAGGCCGTGGGCGGAAAGGGCGGTGGACGCCCTGACATGGCCGAAGCCGGCGGGAAGGATCCGGCCGCGCTGGACGGCGCGCTGGCGCAGGTTTACTCCAGCGTCGAGGGGATGCTCTAGCGTGGAGACCTTCGATGTGGTGGTCGTGGGCGCGGGCCCTACCGGCTTGGCCTGCGGAATCGAGCTGAAGCGGCGCGGCGTCAACGTTGTTCTGATCGACAAGGGCTGCGTCGTCAACTCGCTTTACAATTATCCGACCAACATGGTGTTTTTTACCACGCCGGAGCTGCTCGAGATCGGCGATATTCCCATGACTTCGCTGAATGAGAAGCCGGTGCGCATTGAAGCGCTGAAGTACTATCGCCGCGTGACCGATCACTACAAGCTGGATGTTCGCCAATACCAGCGCGTCGATCACGTACACGGGCAGGACGGAAACTTCGTCACCCACGCCCGGGATGCCCATGATTGCCCGCACCAGTACGCCTCGAAGAAAGTCATCCTATCCACCGGCTACTACGATGTGCCCAATTTGCTGGGTGTTCCGGGGGAGGACTTGCCCAAGGTCATCCACTACTACAAGGAGCCGCATCCGTATTACGACCACGATGTGTTAGTAGTCGGCGCGAAGAACTCCGCTGCCATCGCGGCGCTGGAGCTGTGGTGGGGAGGCGCGCGTGTCACCATGGTTCACCGCGGCTCGGGGTTCCCTCACCAGGTCAAGTATTGGATCAAACCGAACATCGAGAACCGGATCAAGAACGGCGAGATTCCGGCCTATTTCAACTCACGCGTAATCGAGATCCGCGACCGGAGCGTTGTGCTCGAGACGCCTGAGGGCACTAAGGAAATCAAGAACGACTTCGTGTTCGCGATGATCGGCTATCGCCCGGACACGGAATTCCTGGAGGCCCACGGAATCCGCTTCGATCCTAAGACGCATCGTCCCTACACGGATCCGGACACTCTCGAGAGCGACCGCAAGGGAATGTTCCTGGCTGGCGTGTTGGTCGCGGGGATGCACACCAACGAAATCTTCATTGAGAATGGGCGCTTCCACGGAAAGAAAATCGCGGAAGCAATCGCGAAGCAGCTGTCCGCTCCCTGACGGTCGCGGTTCCGTCCCAGCGCGAACCGCCATGCGTGAGCATGCGGACAGGACTTGCGATTACTTTGGCGGCAGTGTGGCCTTGCTGATCGTCTTGGCCGCACCCTCTTTGAGCAGCCGGTCGATCAAGGGGCGCAGGTACTCCGGCTTCTGAAGATCTTCAGTGCCCTGAAAATCACTCTGTGCGCGGATTACACCCTTCCGGTCGATGATCATGATTTGGGGCACGACGTAGCGCTCGGTGGTGATTCCGAGGTAACTCTTTACAGTGGCATCTGTTGCCACCGTCACCGGAAAGCCCACATTGTTCGACTGCACGAAGTTCTTCACCAGATCGGGACGGGCCTGCACATCGTCAAACGCGACTCCCATCACCTGCAGCCCTCGTGCACCAAACTCTTTTTGCAGAGTTGTAAAATCACGGGCTGTGGCCTGGCAATGCTGGCACCATGTGAACAGGAACTGGATCATCACAACTTTACCCTTGAGGCTGGTAAGCAGTGTCTGCTTTCCAGCGGTATCCACGAACGTAAATTCCTTGGCCGGACGTGGAACCGGCGGAGTCGCGACCGCCGCTATGGTAAGTCCAAAGACGAATGCTAGAGCCGCAATCAATCTCATAAAAACTCAACTTGGTTTTTTGGTGGACGCCACAGGCGCTGCCTTGTTGGTGTCGGCGGCAGGCGACTTGCCCTTGATAGTGGAGGTGCTCGCGGTGCCTTCCTTCAATAGCTTCTCGATGAACGGCCGGAGCCATTTTTCATCGACTACTTCTTCGGTGCCGGTGGGATCGCTCTGCGCGCGCACGATGCCCTTGCGATCCACGATCATGACCTGAGGCACTACCCAGCGCGCCTCCATCTTGGATATTTGCAGATAGCCGAGGACCTGGTCTTGCGTGGCGAAGCCAATGGGATAGCCGACGCCAAATTGCGACACAAAGGACTTGACCACCTCGGGATGCCCTTGCACTTCCGGATTAAAAGCGATGCCGAGCGCCTTGAAGCCTTGCGCGCCGTACTCTCCCTGCAATTTGGTGAACAGTTTCGCGGCGTTTTGGCAGTGAGGGCAGGTCGTGAACATGAATTCGCACACCACCACCTTTCCCTTCAAGCTCTCCAGCGAGATCCTGTTTCCGGACGGTTCAATTATAGTCAACGGTTTTGCGGGATAAGGAATGGGATCGTGCGCGGCCTGTGCGGAAATACCCAGGATCAGCAGCGCGGCGAGTGTAGAGAGTGTTCGCATAATCACTTTTAGTCTAGCGCAGACCTTCCACTGATTGGACTAGCGTGCCCGAGACCTTCACGTCGAACCGTCCCGAGTCGCCCTGGCCCGTGAATCGGTCTTCGGTGGCGGAACTGACCGCCATGGAATTCCACTTACCCCTGAGAACCTGCTGGTACAGACGGAAGTACTCGCGTGCGGCCTCGGGCGTATCCCACTGGAAGGTACACGCCAGCACGGGATAGCCTTCCTTCTTGTGCTCATACAGGCGGTAAGCCGCGCCTCGCCAATGCGCCGCGGCGGGTCTCCCATCCTTGTCGCCGGCATATTGGCGAAGCAGCGTCGAGAGATCAAATTCCCCCAAGGTCCCGTCCACTAGAACGCGAAAAGCCTGACCTGATTTTCCGGCGAAGGAATCGAGTGCGGGCGGCATCGGCATTTCCGGACCCGTGCCCGCGAAATACGTGTCGGGATGCAGAATGTTCTGGCTGCTCTTGGGAGGATGCAGGAAAACTTCGTCAAAGCTGCCGCGCCCCATGCGGCGGTAGAGGGATTCCTGAAATCTCAGGCCGTCGTTATAGGGGAACACCAAAGACTCGCGGATGTACAGCGGCGCATTGGAATAGACCGGAAAATCCGTTCCGGAGGCGCCCAACAGATCCGGCGTTTCGAGGAAAGCGCGCGGAACCTCGGCCTTTCCGCCGGCGCGCTTCGCCAAATAGGCCAGACTCAGCCAAGTTGCTTGACCTTCCATGACGGCTTCGCGCGCAAGAGCCGCGTCGTCATCCGGATTGTCCTTGCGCAGGTACTTCCCCAGCGAATACTGTTGATCTGCCAGCGCATGAGCGAGTTCGTGCGCCAGCGCCAAGTCCTGCTCCGGACCCGGTTCCGTGGAATCAAGGACAAACAGGCGCTTTTTGGTGTAGTCGTAGAATGCCGCGGCTTGTTCGCTGACCAGGTCCACGGATTCGGAGGCGAGGTTGAAATCCTGCGGCACCAGGCCCAGCATCTTGAGTGTCAATTCTTCCGCGCGTATCTCCTTCGGGTTGGACTTCTTCATCTGTCCCTCCATGAGGCCCCGGAAGGTTTCCTGACGCAGCATTTGAGCGGGGATCGGATGGCGCACCTTCCAGCCGGTGATTTGTGACAGCGTAGTGAGAATGTCGTCGATCTGGCCGAAGAGATGTGCGGTGGATTGAGCGAACGCGCCCGAAGCAAGCGCGGCAAACAGGAGGAGACAACGCAGCATGTGGGAATGTTCAGGCTAGCACGCGGTACAATTTAAAGTATTCATGGCTGACGACAAACTTTACAAAGCCGAGTATATGGGCAGCGGCACCTTCATCATCACCAAGCCCAAGCGCAAGCCCCATAAGCGGCGACAGAGCAAGCTCAAGCATCCCAAGCGCGGCGCGCGCAAGTAAGCACAAGTAAGCAGTGGAGCGGCGCCGTGCGCCGCTGTTGGCTGGGCAATAGCTCCAGCCAAACCCCATTTTGGCGGGGCATGGCCCCACCCCACACACACGAGAGGAAGTGGCTGCTTGAGCAGCAGTGGGCAGGTTCCAGGCGGGTGCCAGGCAGGTTACTAGCGGAGTCATGTGGCGGGGGCAACTCACTCCCTCGTGCGCTTAGAGCCTACCTGACATTGAAGAGTGGTGTGTCAGCCGAAGATCCTACTCCGTTGATTCGCCTCAGCATAAGAATTTCCTGATACGGGGACCGTGAAAATCTCCTCATACTACTAGTCCCGCGCCCGATGTGGTGGTTGAGGATACCTGTGGAATCGGCGGCGCGACAGCAATGGAGCATTCCCTACGTTGGAGTAGTCGAAACTCTGGCTGCGGCTCTCGACGCGCGAGATCGCTATACCGCGGGCCACAGTGTTCGAGTGGCTGAGTACTCCGCAGCAATAGCCGTGGAACTCGGCTTTTCCGCCAGGGTGCAAGAGGAGATTCGTGTGGCCGCTCAGATGCACGACTTGGGCAAGATCGGCATTCCCGACGCTGTGCTGCTCAAGTCCGGTAAGTTGACCGCGGAGGAGTTGGGGCTCATCAGACTGCACCCACAAATCGGCCGCCGAATCCTGGAGCGTGCCCCGAACTTTGAGGGTGTCTTGAATGTGGTGGAATTGCACCACGAGAACTACGACGGCAGCGGATATCCCTACCGCCTCGCGGGGGAGGGAATTCCGCTGGACGCCCGAATTGTCCGCGTGGCAGACGCCCTCGACGCCATGACTTCCCACCGTTCCTATGGGACAAAGTTAAGCCCTGAGTCGGCCTCGGAGGAGCTTCAGATCAACGCGGGCCGCCTCTTCGATCCGAATGTGGTGCGCGCTCTCCTGCGTCTCATGCAGGGCCCCCTGCGAAGCCAGATCGAGTCCGTTGGGACTGGACTCCGGGCGCCATAGAAAAAGGGCCAAGCCTTACGCTTGGCCCATCTGCAAGTCTCGCCCCAGCTTCGTTAGTCGCCGAAAGTGCCGACTTCTTCTTGCTGTGCCGCGGCAGCGGCCTTGGCGGCCGGCTTGGATACTGGTTTCGCGGCCGGCAGGATGGCTGTTAGAGGCACCATTCCAGGCTCCGGGGGAGCTTCCTTCAGGACGTGCTCCTTGTAAAGCTTCATCATCCGTGCGTTCTCAGCTTCGCTCAGCTTCGCATCGCGAGCGCGTTTCTTCTCCTCGCGCGCGGTCTTGGCGATACCCAGGTCGTCCAGGTCATGCTGCAGGCCGTGGTTTACGTCATCGGCGCGCAGCACCAGTGAATGGTCGGCGGTGGGCAGGTTTACTTTCTTGCCGCCTGCGATGATTTCATGCCGGCCATGCTCCTCATACCACTTAGTGAGCGAGGCGGTCATGTGCATCTTTTCGATGATGTTGCGCCAGCCGATGCCGGTGTTATAAGCGCAGAAGGAGATCTCGCCTTCCTGCGTGGCGTAGGGAATAATGCACTGTTCCGTGCGGCGGAAGTCGTAGTTGAACAGATCCTGGAACCACATGCCGGCCACGAACAAGAAGTTCCAACGGTCCCGGCGACGCTGGTCGATATCCGCCATGGTGCGGTCGCCGGTCACTTTGCCGTACTTCTTATTGCTCATGCCGAAGCACTTATCAAACTTAGCGATCAGGTCACCCAACTTGAAATGTGTCGGCGACTTGTAGGGATCGTAATTGCGCAGCAATGCGAGCGACACGCCCAGCACCGACAGCCGCTTGCCCCGGGCTGCGTCATTGATCTTGGCCACATCGCGCGCCAGCCGATCGGCGTTCAAGAAGGCGGTTACAGGCGCGTACTCTTTGGTTTCCTTGTCGCACATGATGGCCATGCCGATGCCGCAATTGGGATGGCAACCACAGGAGAGCTGACCCCACTGCGCGTCCGGTCCGTGAACCAGATCCGCGAAGTCGGAGAAGGTGCTCATGAAAGAGATCGGAAACCAGTCGCGAGTAGGCTCGCCGAGCCCGGTCTGGTTCTTGACGTCATGCGCCAGATGGGAAAGAGTGTAGCGCTGCGCTTCACGGCGATCATCCGTCACGGCTTCGTCGCGGCCGGTGAAGGAAACAGGCTGGAAGCTCAGGAACGGAATCTTCTTGGGGTTGTCGAGAGCAAACCGCACCACGGCGCCCACTTGCTCGTTATTGATGCCGTTGATGATGGTAATCACCGGAACGATGTCCACGCCGGCGCTGTACAGATTCTCAATGGCGCGCAATTTCACGTCGAACAGATTGCCGACGGCGCGATGCGAGTTGGCCGCGTTGCCGATGCCGTCAAATTGCAAGTAAGCATAACGAAGGCCGGCCTCTGCGGCTTCCTTCGCGAACTCCGGCCGCTTGGCGAATTCGATCCCGTTCGTGGCTGCTTGCACGCTCTGGTAGCCCAGTTTACGGCAGTAGCGGATGGCATCGAGGAAGTGCGGCGAAAGAGTCGGCTCACCGCCCGAAAACTGCACCGACAACTGGCGGCGCGGCTTGATCGAAATGGCGTTATCGAGTAGCGTCTTGATGTCTTCCCACGTCAGCTCATGCACGAACCCGACTTGGTTGGCATCCATGAAGCACGGGTCGCACATCATGTTGCAGCGGTTGGTCAGGTCGACCGTGAGCACGGAGCCGCGGCCATGGGTGATGGTCGAGGTGCCGTGATCGTGCAGCTTTTCGTCGTTATGGGCACGGATATCGCGCCCGGGGAAAACATCCTCGAGGTGCTTGGAGAACGCGGGGTCCATCGACATCAGGTCTTCGAAATGCCCGTGAATGGGGCAGTCCTTCACCATCAGGATCTTCCCGTCGCGCTCGATCACTTTCGCCTTGATCTCGCCGACCTTTTCGTTCTTCAAGATCTCGACCGGCAATTCTCCATCCAGGATCTTCTGGCGCGCCTCCGGCACGCACTTGGGGCACAGAGAATCTGTTTCGCGGGGCCAGCCGAGTTTGGGCTTTTGCTTTTCCCAGCTCTTCAGAAGAGGCTTGTCGGACCACTTCGGCGTGAAGGAGGGCCTGGGGTTCACGGAATTCAATTTGTCAAAAACAAACCAGGCGGCATTGGCTGCCACGGCTACAGCTTTCTCGACGTGCTTGATCGGCTTGGTCAAAACGTGATCTCCAGTTTGATCGAGGCGTTATAGTACTGCTGAATGTACATTATAGGCATACCCGGCTAGTTCTTCCAGATGAAAAAGTTTAAATGTCCCTGGACGCATTGGACGGCGCATTTCCCGCATTGGACTGCAACCCGCCCAAGCCCTTTCTCTTGAATAGGATAGCCAGCGCTGGCTGAAGCCAAGCAACCCTAGGCTGACGCTGCGGGGCTTCATTGGATTCATGCCAAGCAACCCCGGGCTGACGCCGCGGGGCTTCATTGGATTCATTAAGCCGCGTCCCGTAAGGGCGGGGTTTATGCCAAGCTAGTCCGGACTACTTCACTGGAATCGCAGAAGTCTTCGCAGTCTGCCCGCCGATGGAAAGAATCACCGGCTGGCTACCTGTACCGATCCCGGCAGGCACCACCACATTTACCTGGTAGAGTCCCGGGAATCCGGGCGCCAGACCGCTGAACAAGACTTGTGCGGGCTGCCCGCCGATCGTCACGGTGGGTGTCGCTTTTGTGCTCGAGAGTGGACTGGATCCTGCGTTCTCGCCGCTCTTGGGCGGATTGCTGACAGGTCCCAAACCGTTGCCGTATAGTTGGGCCACATGGCCCCGTTGGACCGGATTGCTGGACAAGATGATGGCGTAATTCTCATCAAGAGCGGCTATGGAGCCTGGCACTCCTTCGAAGAACGCAGGCGCCGTGTCGGCCAGGGGGACGGTAACCACGTTGCTGAAGAAGGTCTCTCCGAGGATCACCTTCACCAGAGCCGCACTCTGGCCCTGCAGCTCCCAGGGCACCTGAAGGTTGATTTGGCCCGGGCTGACATAAACCATTCGTCCCGGTACGCTGATCCCGGCCGACGGCACGTCAAAACTGACGCTCGATTGGTTCAGGCTGAAAGGCAAGGGAACGTAGGTGGCGGCGGCGGCGCCACCGCTCATGGCCGCTCCGTAAATACTTATGTAAGAGCCTGGGGCGACCGGCGTGTTCGCATTCGCGGCAGCCGCATTCACCACTCCGCCCGCGCTAATGGTCGCCGGTGGCCCGATTTGGACAGAGCCGGTAAAAGAAACACCGGCCGCGCTGTAGGTGACCGTGGACGTGGTGATGCTCGTTCCGGCCACAAGATCCACCCACGCGATGCCAAAGTTGTCCGTGGGACAGGAAATAGTGGTGGAGGAAGACGCGGGGGTACAGGCAGGAGAACCCGTCACGCTGTTAAAAGTGATGCTGCGCAAAGGCCTTACGGAGAACGTAACCGGAACATTCGGAACGGGCACGCCCCGCGCGTCGGTAATCTGGATGGGCGCGTATCCGATGTCTGTCCCGGCTACGCCGCCAAAGTTGAAGCCGAACAGCGGATTCACGTTGTATCCCGTCCCGCTTCCGACCAAGAACATATAGGGGATCCGCATCGATACGCCGGACGCCTGCAAAGTAATCGTTCCTGAATACTCTCCGGCCGCGGGAATGGTTCCGGATAGTGTCGCTTTAATAGTCGCGGACGCCCCTGCCGCCACCGTGACATTTGGCTGATCCATCGCAACCGTGGCAGTAGTCGTAGCGCCGGGGACCACGGCCACGGCCAGTGTAACGGAAGCCGATCCCAGATTCGTGACCTGAAAAGTCTTGGCGATGGGCAGCGCGCCCGTTTTGAGAGCTCCAAAGGAAATAGTGGCCGGGTTCGCTGTCACGGATGCGTTGGCCGCGGCGCCCGCGTCAAGCCGGCCGGCTCCGACGGATTGCACGTCCACGGCCGTGCCGTAGGTGTCGGTAGTCGCGTCGCCGGCTGCCGTGTTTACCAGCGCCGACCTGATCTGCAGACCGGTCCAGGTCGGGTGTAATTGTTTGATCAGCGCCGCGGCGCCGGCCGTCATGGGCGCCGAAAAGCTGGTGCCGTCCGCGGCGATATATCCGTTTTGAGTGTAGAGGAACCCCAATGGATCATAACTCTGACCGGCCGCATACAAACCGTGGGGAGCGGGAAGGAAGGGATTGCACGGGTCGGGAGATTGGTACAGGTCAAATCCGCCGGTCGCAACCAGATCCGGTTTGATGGCGCTGTCACCGAGGTTGGGTCCCACCGAAGAAAAGCTGGCGAGTTGATTTGCCGCTAGAACTGGAGAAATGCCTACTGCTTTGCTATAAGCTCCCACATCCTGCTCGACTCCAGCGGTGTCGATGGTGACTATCGAACCTTTGTGAGAAGCCAGGTAATTCGCAAGGTTCACGCCGTCCGCGTTGGAAATCGAGACCACTGGTCCGTTAAAGCAAATGCCCTCCAGGTTGAACATGGTTGAGGTATCGGCCCAATAGATGATCACACCGATCGCGCCGGCAGCGGCTGCATTGTCGGTCTTGGTAGTGAACGCGCAGGTGCCGCGCTTGATCAGCACGTAAGCGCCGTTGAGCGAGCCCACGGGGAGCGAATTGCACGCCAGTCCGTTATCGCCGAGCGTAGTCACATCAATCAAAGGCGCCGTACTCGCGCCGTAGGTAGACGGGACAAAAAACGAGTCGCTCATCACCGCGGCGATCCCTTGCACATTGGAGGGTGCGCCGGTTCCTTTTACGCTCACCGACGGCTGAAACACATGCGAGTTGATGATCGCACCGGCGGCGATGACCGACGGCGCATTGGCGGGTGAACTTATGGAGTTGTAGGTTGGGTAGTTATAAGCGTTCTGACCGCCGTTTCCCGCCGACACCACAATCACCATCCCGGCTTGCGCGGCCTTTTCAAACGCCATCGCGAGAGGATCGCAAGGAACTCCGGCGGCATATCCGCAGGTCGCTCCTGTATCGAGCGGGCCGCTGAGGGCAGGAACTCCCGAGGAGAGATTGGCCACATCCATCCCATCGGTGAGAGCGTCATTGATGGCCTGAATCCATACGTCTTCAAAAGATCCGACGCCGTCGTTTACGCCGGGGGACCCGTAAATTTTGTAATTTCCGAGATAAGCCTTGGGAGCCATGCCCGTGAACGTCACGGTGCCCGAATTCTGGTTCCCCGCGGCGATGGATGCCAACGCGGTGCCATGACCGACGCGGTCCCGCGCGGAGTAGTCGTCCGGTCTCGAATCCGCGGCGGGGTTCTTCGGATCGCTCCCAGTGGCGAGTTTCTTGGCGTAGCTTCGCGCAACGATCACTTTGTTGTTGGTGAAGTTAGCGCAATCACTTGGATCGTTGCATTTGGGAAAACCCGCGGGCACGGAAAGGGAATTGTCCTGGAACGCCGGATGAGTCTGGTCGATCCCGGTATCCAGAATCGCGATCTTGATCCCTTTTCCGGCATTCTGTTGTCCGCCCACTTTAGTCCAGGCCGCGGGCGCATTCATTAGGCCCGTAGCCTTGTTAAGGTTCATATGCCCGGCTCGCATGGGCACAACTCCGATTACACCCGGAATCCCGCTCAACTCTTGCAAACGGCTGGACGGAAGAGTGATGAAAACAGCATTAAGGAGGGTCGATACCGATCCAGTCACGTTGATGCTCCGGCGGCCGAGCTCCGTGCGCAGGGCTTGCTGCTTAGCCTCGATCTGGATCCGGTAAGCATCAGCTTCGGCCACCAACAGGCGTTCCCGAGTGGGGAAGCGCGAAACCACGGGCTCGTCTTCCAGGAAAAGTGCATACCGGTTGGGCGCAATCTGAGCCAGCGCCGGAAGAGCCATTAGGAAGGGAAGAATTCGAAGCAAAGACATATGTTTAACAAGACGGTCAGCGTAAAGCATTCGTTTCGAATTATCTCACTTCCAGCCTGTGGGCCGGTGTGCTACGACAGCGCGGTAACGATGTGATTGGCAAGAAACGCGCAGAGGTACGCGAGACCGGTCATGTAGGCGAATTGAATGGCGGGCCATTTCCAGCCGCCGGTTTCGCGGCGCACGACCGCCGTGGTCGACATACATTGCATGGCGAAGGCGAAGAAGATCAACAACGCGACAGCGCCTCCGAGAGTGAGATCGTTGTGCACGGCTTGCTGCAGACCCACGTTCTTTTCGTCGCCCTCCATTCCGTAGATGCCGCCGAGCGTGCTTACGATGGTCTCCCGCGCGAACAGCGAGGTGAGCAATCCAAGTCCGATCTTCCAGTTGAAGCCCAGCGGACGAATCGCCGGTTCGATGAAATGGCCTATTGAGCCCGCGATGCTGTCTGCTACCTCCGGCGCTTTTCCGTGGGAAATCGGCAAGGATTCCAGCGCCCAGAAGATGATAGCGACTCCAAGAATGACCGTGCCCGCGCGGAGCAGAAATACTTTGGAACGATCGACAAGACGCAGGCCCAGCGACCGGACGGTGGGCCAGCGATAGGGCGGCATCTCCAGCGTGAAGGAGGATCGCTTGCTCTTCAGGATCGAGGACTTGAGCAAGAGAGACGTCATCAACGCCGCCAGGAATCCCAGCAAATACAGTCCCAACATCGCCGCGGCCTGCGTACCCAGAAGTGGGCCGAGGACACGCCGGTCGGGAATGAAGGCGAGAATAATCAAGTTGTAGATGGGCAGCCGCGCCGAGCAAGTCATCAGCGGCGCGATCAGAATGGTGGCGATCCGGTCGCGCTTGTTTTCGATGGTACGCGTGGCCATGATCGCGGGGACCGCGCAGGCATGCGCCGAAAGGAGAGGAATGAAGCTCTTGCCCTGGAGTCCGAACCGAGCCATGGTCCGGTCGGCAATCAGCGCCGCGCGCGCCAGATATCCTGAATCCTCCAGAAACCCGATAAACAAAAACAAAATCAGAATCTGAGGCAGGAATACCACCACGGAGCCGACGCCCTTGGCGATGCCGTTCTCCACCAAAGACCGCAGGGCAGCGTTCCCGATCAAAGGCGCAACCATGTGGCCGAGATTCTCGAACCCATTCTGCATGAAGTCCATGATCGGCTTGGCGCCTTTGAAGATGGTCTGGAAGACGCCTGCCAAGACCAGGA
>Ga0207110_10128_pt1 | contig 12578 bp, 10 predicted proteins | sample Alteio_BWMinHeat_74_FD_153582 | JGI IMG/M metagenome (GOLD analysis project Ga0207110, IMG submission 153582) | Enriched cells from forest soil in Barre Woods Harvard Forest LTER site, Petersham, Massachusetts, United States -... | ecosystem: Environmental > Terrestrial > Soil > Temperate forest >...
ATCAACGGGACCTTTACAATCTCCGGATAGATCGTGTAGGCGTGACCCCAGCGCCCTTCTTCTCCCAAGGAATCGCCGTGATCCGCGGTAACGACGATCAGGCTCTGGTCATACAGATTCCGCGCTTTCAAGAACTGAACAAAGTCTCCAAAGCAAGCATCCATTCGGGCCAGACGCGAGGCGTAAGGAGCGTAGAAGCCGTCGTAGTTTCCGTTATCGACGGGCTTCGCGCCCTCCCGCTGGATCACGGAGATGTGGATGTTCTGGGGCTGCGAATACACAAAGATGGGGGAGGTCTGTCCGGGCAGGCGCGTCTTGAGCTCACCCAAGGTTTCGCAAAAATCGTAGTTGACGCCGTGCTTTGCCAAGTCCAACTCGACCGCCGAGCCATTGTCGAAGCTCTTGGACTCGAGAATGTTGGTGAGGATGGTATCCCGGGTGACAAACTCCTTGTAGCTATCGGTCGTTAGCATTTTCTCCAGCGAGTTCATGGGCGCGAAGGGCAGCACGTATTGCTTGTGGAACATCAGGCCGCCCACCCAGATGGAAGGCTCGGACAATCCTGTGCCTCCGTAATTCGTGAACGAGTTTTCGAACACCACGGAGTCTCGCGCGAATTCGCCTAGCCGCGGCGTGAAGCCGACCTTGGAGTTGTACGGCGACACATAATCGCGCCGCAAGCTGTCGACTACAAATATGAATACCGGAGGCTTCGGAGCCGTGGTGGCCTGCAGCGGGCCGGCCAACTCCACGTCGGCGGGCTCCACGGGAACTGAACGGGGTACGTTGGTGTTGGCTGAAAGAAACTTGTAGAACTCGGTATCGGACTCGGCTGGGCGGTCTGCCAACATATCCTGAAGCAGATGGAAGGAGGCGTCGTAGCCGGCGTAGTGATCGACTGACTCTTTTCCGGCCGCCGAGACCGGCAATGCCTTCAGCCCGCGGTAGCCTAACGCCGCCACGACCACGATTCCCAGCGCCACCCGCACTGGAACGCGGAAGTTCACCAATGGACGACGGTAGAGAGCTAAGAACATCGCGCCCCATGCCGCACCGGCTGCCAATTTATGAAGCAGGAAGTTCCAGTCGAGAGTGTCCTTGCGTCCGATGGCCGCCGCTTCCGCGGCGGCGATGAGAACCACCAAGGCGGCCGTTACCCACCGGTTGGTTCCCCGATCCGGCGCTCTGCCTCGAAGAAGTGTGAGGAATGCGGACACAGAAAGTCCCAGCAGCGCCGCATAGGTTTCAGCCCGGAGGCCTGTGAACGTCGCGGCGGTGGCCAGGATTCCGCGGAACACAAGCCAAATACCGGTGGCGATCAAGAGATGGGTGAGCAGTAATTCCGCCCGATAGACGTTTCTGAAGGCGGCAGACACCCCGCCAATCCAATCCAGCAGAACGAACACCGCCAGGGCCACCAATAAATGACAGAACACGCTCCAGGCCCAAGGCAGGAGCGCGGTTCCATTATGCTGGCCCCAGGCCATTGCGCCGCTGTACAGACTTGCGAGCAGGGCGCTTTGCCACGCGGCGTGGAAAGCTCTGTTTGGATCGAGCGTGCGGCTACCCGAAGATGCCGCGGCGCCGCTCAAGAGCGGACACAGCGTGAGCGGTAGGAGAGCCGCTACACCGAGCAGGTAGCTGGTGTCGCTCTCCGCCGTCTCCGTGAAAAGCGGCCGCACCAGAAAGATCAACCCTAGCCCCGCCATGGTGCCGAGCAGCGCCGCCAGGGGCGTGTTCCGTGCCCACTCCCGCCGGAAAGACCACATGGCAGCGGTCATGGTCGCCAGATAAAGCGGCGTATACAGGCGCGTGAACATGGTTACCGGAGGAAAGACATTGCCTCTGAAGATCTGTTCATAGGTGAAGGGAATATAGCGCAGAAGAAAGCACAGCGACGTAAGAACAAAGAACGCCACAAACCACAACCGCGCCGCGATCTCCAACCACCGTGTAACGGGTTTCACAGCCGCCCCTCCGCTCGCTTCAATTGATTTAGCGCTGTCCGAAAATCCTCGCTATTGGGAGACAAACGAGCGCCCTGGTCCAAGTAGCGATGCGCACCCGGATAATCTCCGGCGCGGAGCCGCGTGACTCCGGCGACGAACAGCGCATCCGAATTGGATGGGTCCTTCGCCAGCACTTGGAGAATTCTCTGCGAAGCCTGATCCAGCTTGCCCATCTGCATCTGAGCGCGAGCCAAGCCGATGTGCAGATCCAGGTAGCCCGGCGAAGTCTGAATCCCCGACGCGTACAGTTCCGCGGCCCGCATGAAGTTGCCCTTGTGCTCCATTGCCAACGCCAAATACAACATGAAGTCGGGATTAGCGGGATCGAGATCGTAACAACGCTCGAAAGCGTGCTGGGCTTCGGCTGCGCGCGAATCCTTCTGGTAGGCGAGGCCGATCTGTGGACAAGCCTCCACCGGCAGCGGCGCTTTCTCCAGGAACTGCTCCCACTGCTTGGCTTCATCACCGTAGCGGCCCAGTCCATGAAAGATCTCGGCCGCCATACGAATGTATTCGTGATTACCCGGTTCCTGCGCCAGCAACATTCCCACTGATTTACTGGCCGGCTCGAACTGCTCCTTACGGATTTGCTCCTTCAGTTGGTCCTTGAGAGCCCGGCTCTGTTCGACCGAAAGCGTGCCGGCCGCGCTCACTCCGGTGGCTGCATCCGGCGGTATTAGAATCGCCCAATAGAGGACGGCCAATACCAGCGAAGGCAGAGCCAGGTGCTTGAATGCCGAAGGCGGAGCTAAGCGCTTGACTGCGACGCTCGAATCGAGGGCTGGCATTCAGAACCGGTAGAAGACAGCGGCGTCAACGAGATAATGCCCCAGGCCCGTCAAATTCAGGCGGTCTTCCGCGCTATAGCCGGCCCGTGCACGTACCTCCCAGCGCTGCGCAAGACGCAGATTCGCTTCCGCCGAGACAGATTGCGATGCCAACACAGCGATTTCATCCAGGCTTCCCGTTATCACGGGCGCAGCGCCGAAACCGTAGCGGACTCCGAAGTAACTTAATCCGTCATGCTTGTAGCGGCGCGCGGAGAATTGGTAAGAGTGTGAGTCGCCCGCGGCGCCCGGCGTAATGTAGGTGCGCGTGGTGAACAACCACGAATGGTAATACTTGGACAGGGAACCGGTGAAGATATTGACGGGAGAACTGAAAACCAAACGGCGCGCGCCGGCCGAAATCTCAAAGCCCTTCGGCAACGACTGGAACACTTCGCCGCCATAGCGATAGCGCGCGTAAAGCTGCCGGTCGGGCGACCATGCACTGGTGAGATTCACGTAAGTCCCGACCCGCAGGGAAACATAACTGTCGAGCTCGACTTGATTGCTGGTGAGCCCATATTGGTAGGTTCGATAGAAATCGGCTGCGAGGGAGCCGCGGCTGAAGTGGTGCGTCACGCTGGCCTCCGTCTCGGATCGCCCGGAACGATGGTCACTGAACATTTCGTAGGAGCTGTCGATACCCACTTCCCAGGTGCGCATCTCGGACAGCAGATTCTCACGAAACGAGGCCGCGCTTGTCCCTGGACCGGCAGCCACCAGTTTGTTGGCGACCTGCATTGCTTCACCCAATCGCCCCAGTGCTCGTAACGCACGCGCTCGTGCGAGAAGCAGAGTCTCATCCGTGGGCTTGGCGGCCAAGCCGGCCGCGGCCAACTCCTCGGCCCGGCTAGGATTGCCCGACCATAACTCGACGTTGATCAGGCCCGGTAGAGCATCACCGTGGTTTGGGATCTTGGCCAGAACTTTGCGCAGAGCCGTGCGAGCTTCGGCGTAGCGGCCATCCCAGGAAAGGACCGTGCCGTAAAACGTTAGCGCGTCGGTATCGTCCGGGTCATTCTTGAGATAGCTCTCCAGCAGACCCAGCGCCTGCGAACGGTGTCCGTCAAAGGCAAGCTCGCGCGCGCGGGCCAGGTCGCCTCCGGACTCGGCGTGGAGCGATGCGGCAGAGAAGATCAAGGCGACTAGATAAAGGCAGTACGGTTTCATGGCGTGGGACTGATTGTGCCATCGGCGGTTTTGCCGCAGGACTTGAGCCGGTCCGCTCCCTAACGGTCGCGGTTCCGTGCCGGCATTGAACCGCCATGCGTGGGCGCGCGGACACGCTCATGGGATTACCCCCGGACAAGCCGAGGATTACTTCACCTCGGTGAAATAGGCCGGGGCGAGCCCGTGGGGAAAGCGGGATTCGCCGAGGACCAGGCGCCCGCGCCGACGAGATAGGCGTCTTGATAGCTGTCAATGGCATACCCGCCGAAGTTGAGCCGGCTCGAAGCGAAGTAGTCGTGGACTGCCTGCGCCTCGTGATTGAGTGAGTCTTGGCCCTTCACGAAGAAGCTTTCTTTGTCCAATAGCCCCGCGGTCGCCGGATTTGTAGTCTCAAGCCCCACAAGCACCATTGTGTTGTGGTTGGCGTACGTCACGATGTCTTGGTCCAGGCAAATAATTCCATCGCCCTGAGAGCAAAACCGTGTCCCGGCGTAGTTGCGGTAACCCATGACCACGACATTGTTCAATCTCAGATCGACAATGTGTTTGTACGCTTCCTTGGTAGCGCCGTTGAAGGTGGCAAGGTCGTCCCAAAAAGCGCTGACGGCAGCGGCCAGCCCATAGTGGTTCTGCACGGCGATTCCTTGAGCGCATTGGTAGAACGCCAACAGAGCGGGGTAATTCACCGGACGGGACGGCTCGATATCCAGAATTACTCCATCGAACATCGCGCCCACATACCACGACGCGGGGCCGCCTTCGGGCGCGATCACCGCTCTCGGATTGGTCGCATTGTAGGCAGCGATCTCAAGCAAACGCTTGGCCGCAAAGCTGGGACTGGCCGCAGTACCGCAACCGCTCGAGTACCAGTCGGGCGTGCCGTATTCCGCATACACTTGCATTCCGGCGGCATGCGCGGCGCCAATAAAATTGGCGAGAGTGCCTTCGTCATACAGTTGCCGGCCATTGCTGTTCGGGGTGGAGCGGTACACGCTGACATAGATCATGTTGATCCGGCTTGCCGCGGCGCTGGTGAAGAACCGTTGTCTTGCAGCCGGGTCGGTGATGGTATTAGCGGAGGTGGTGTTAGGGTACACCCAGACCGCCTGGGTCTTGGGTGGGGCCAGAGTCGCGGGGGCCGAAAGCGACGTCCACGCGTATGCGAAAACTCCCAAAGCAATGAAAACAATACGGTACGCCATTGTTAGCTGTCTCAGTCAAGGCAGCGTAACAAGCGCGGCTGTAGGATGGAACGCTTGGCGATGGGTAACTAGATCGGGTTTAGTACTGCCACCTCCGTCTACTTAGTCCGGGTGGGCAAGGTTCTACAACTTCGGCGCAGGTGGAGGCAGATCACGCGCGGGACAGGCGGACTCGAAGCCTTGACGCTTGTGCGAGCCGTCGCAGAACGGTTTGTTCTCCGAGTGTCCGCAACGGCACAGACCAATCATGGTGCGGCCGCCTAGCCCGAACGGATTTCCCTCGGAGTCGTAGATGGTGAATTCGCCCTCGATTCGGATAGGGCCGTGGTTGAAAACCGTGACTTTGGACATTCCCCGATCCTAGCATGCGGTCCCATACTCGTATAATGATTCGGTGATCCATTTGTCGAGCGATACGGGCGATCTTTTCACCCAGGCCTTTCAGTTCGCGCAAAAGCAGGTCAAGAAGTTCATCGAGAAGAACCCCGGCGTGTATCCTCTCTACACGCAGAATGGGCGGTGGCTGCACGAAGGTCCCGCGTGGACGCACTGGTGCGACGGCTTCCTTCCGGGGATGATGTGGATTTTTCACGATCATACGGATCGCGACTCCACGGAATCGAAATACTGGCTGGACCAAGCCATTAAGTACACCACTCCGCTCGAGCCGCGTAAGCTGGATCGCGATGTGCAGGATCACGGGTTCCTGTTCCTTTCCACCTACTACCGCTGGTACCGGGTCAGCAAAGATCCCGCGCTGCGCGAGGTCCTCATCGAAGCAGGCCGGACGCTAGCGCTGAGGTTCAAGGAGAAAGGTCAATACCTGCGGTCCTTTGTCGCCGACAACTCTCTGTTCCTGGACATCATGATGAACGTCGGCATTATCTTCTATGCGGCGCGGGAAACCGGGGACCGGCGCCTTCGCGAGGTGGCTCTGCGTCACAGTTTCACCACGCGCCGGGTTCTGGTTCGCGGGGACGGCTCGACGGCTCAAGAAGGAATCTTTGACACCGACACGGGAGAGTTTCTTCGACAGACGACGCATCAGGGCTACCGCGGCGATTCATGCTGGTCGCGCGGGCTCGCTTGGGCGCTGTACGGCTTCACCACATGCTACGAATACAGCCGGGATCCGCACTTCATCGAAACCGCGGAACAGTGCGCCGATTTTTACATCATGCATTGCGCCTCCGACGGCATCCCGCCGTGGGACTTCAACGCTCCTCCGGAAAACCGGACCCTGCTGGACACTTCCGCCGCGGCCGTTTCCGCAGCCGGTCTATTAAGGCTCTGCCGACTGGTTCCCGACTCGCTGAAAGGGCATCTGTATTGGACTACGGCCGTCCAGATCCTGCGGTCTTTGTGTGACAAACATCTCGCCAAATCGGACCCCAAGTGGGAGGGCATCCTCAAGGGCGGCGTCTACCACGTGCACAAGAGCCTTGGTGTGGACGAGAGCGTGATGTGGGGCGAGTATTTCTTCTGCGAAGCCCTGGATCGAGTGTTGAGATAGAACCCCGCCCTGACGGGCTGGGGCTTCAAACCCCCAAATTAAGCCCCAGCCCGTGAGGGCGGGGTTAAATCTTGAACACGACCACCGCCAGCGGAGGTAGCGTGAGTCTCAGCCGAGCGTCCCGGCCGTGACACGCGATGTCTTCGGTCGCGAGTATGCCGCCATTCCCCATATTCGATCCCCCGAACATTTCGGCGTCCGTATTTAGAATCTCGCGGTACAGGCCTGCCGTGGGAACGCCGACACAATAGTCCATCCGGGGAACCGGAGTGAAGTTGCAGCATACCACCACGAAATCATCGCGATTCTGGGCCAGGCGCAGAAACGAAATGGTGCTTTGGTCCGCATCGTTGCAATCGATCCACTCGAATCCTTTGTAGTCGTCGTCCACTTGATGCAGCGCCGGCTCGTTGCGGCACAGCCGGTTGAGCTCCTTTACCAAAGTCTGGAGCCGGTTGTGATAGGCATACTGCAACAGGTTCCAGGGAAGAGCCACGTCGTGGTTCCACTCCGAGGTTTGTCCGAACTCACAGCCCATGAACATCAGCTTCTTGCCGGGATGCGTGAACATGTAGGCGAGAAAGGCACGGACATTGGCAAAGCGCCGCCATTCGTCGCCAGGCATCTTGGAGATCAGAGCGGCCTTTTCATGCACGACCTCATCGTGCGAAACGGGCAGGACAAAATTCTCGGTGAAGGCGTACAGCATGCTGAAGGTAATTTTTTGTTGATGATACTTGCGGAAGAGTGGCTCCTTGGCGAAGTAGTCGAACATGTCGTGCATCCAGCCCATATTCCACTTCATGGTGAAGCCCAGCCCGCCGACGTAGACGGGTTTTGAAACCATCGGCCACGATGTGGATTCTTCCGCGATGGTGATGGCTCCAGGCTCTTTATGCGCAAGCTCGTTGAAGCGTTTTAGAAACGCGATGGCCTCGAGGTTCTCGCGGCCGCCATAGCGGTTCGGGATCCATTCGCCCGGCTGGCGTGAATAGTCCAGGTACAGCATGGACGCCACTGCATCCACGCGCAGCCCATCGATGTGAAATTCCTTGAGCCAGTACAGAGCGTTGGACAGCAGGAAGGTGCTCACTTCGTTGCGGCCGTAGTTGAAGATGAGCGTGCCCCAATCGCGCTGCTCTCCCTGGCGTGGGTCCTCGTGTTCGTACAGCGCCGTTCCATCGAAGCGACCCAACGCGAAAACGTCGCGCGGGAAGTGGGCGGGCACCCAGTCGAGAATGACGCCGATCCCGCTTTGGTGGCACCGGTCCACGAAGTAGCGAAAATCGTCGGGCGTGCCGAAGCGGGATGTAGGCGCGTAGTAACCCGTCACCTGATATCCCCACGAGCCGGTGAAGGGATGCTCCATGATGGGCAACAGCTCGATGTGCGTGTAACCCATGCGGGTCACATACTCCGATAGCGTGTCCGCCAGTTGACGGTAACTGAGCAGCTCTCCCTCGGGCGAATGCATCCACGAGCCCAGATGCACTTCGTAGATGGACACAGCTTCTCGCAGCCATTGGCGTTGTCCGCGTGCCTCCATCCACGCTTGATCGCCCCAAGTGTGATTTTCGAGGCTCCAAACCACGGAGGCCGTCTTGGGCGTAAGTTCGGAATAGAAGCCGTAGGGGTCGCACTTGTCCTGAACCAAGCCGGCGCGCGACAGGACCGCATATTTGTAGTGCGTTCCTTCTCTCAGCCCCGGTAGAAAAATCTCCCATATGCCTCCGTCGCGCAGGCGCATGGGATGACGCCGGCGATCCCATCCGTTGAAGTCGCCGACGACGCTCATTACTTCGGCGTTGGGCGCCCATACCGCAAAGCGCACACCCGCGACTCCTTCACACGTCATCGGATGAGCGCCGAGCGTGCGGTAGCTTTCGAAGTTGGTCCCCTCTCCATGCAAGTGGAGTTCGAACGGCGTGAGCAGGGGAGGGAAGCGGTAAGGATCTTCGATCTCTTGAATCTCACCGGAGTACAGCGTCATCGCCAGATGGTAGTCGCGCGGGTTGCCGGACACAGTGACTTCGAAGAAGCCGGCGGGGTCCACCCGGTGCATCGGTTTGCGATCGGCTCCCTGCACCACGGAGACATAGGTGGCCTGCGGAAGCCAGGCGCGAATGATCCAGCCGATCCGTGTTTGATGAGGTCCGAGGAAGCCAAAGGGGTCCCGGTGGGTGCCCTTCACGATCTCTGCGATGCCTGTCGAGCTCAAGCCGCTATTATGGCAGCAGTGAAGAAGGCCGAACTGCACGTGCATCTGGAGGGCTCCATTGAAAGCGAGACTCTGCGTGAAATCGATCCCTCCTTGAGCGCGGAAGAAATCGCCGCGGCGACCACCCACCAGGACTTCGACGGCTTCATCCAGAGCTTCGTCTGGGTCAACCGCAAGCTGCGCGAACCCAGGGATTACGCACTCGCGGCGCGGCGGTTCTTCGAGCGGCTTGCCGCGCAGGACGTCACCTATGCGGAAGTCACATTATCCGCAGGGGTGGTGTTATGGAAGAAACAAGATTTGGCCGCTGTCTTCGATGCCGTCGCAAATGAGACCGTGAGGACGCCCGTAACCATACGCTGGATTCTCGACGCCACCCGGCAATGGGGCGCTGAAGCTGCGCGACCTGTTTTTGACTTCGCCGCATTGAGGCGGGGCGACGGCATTGTAGCGATCGGATTGGGGGGCTTCGAAGAGCAAGGCCCCGCGCTTTGGTACAAAGATCTGTTCGCGCAGGCGCGGGATCGAGGCCTGCATCTGGTCTGCCATGCGGGGGAGACCGTGGGATCAAGAAGCGTGTGGGATGCCCTGGCCATCGGCGCGGAGCGAATCGGGCATGGAATTCGGTCCATCGAAGATCCAGCACTAGTGGCTTATCTGAGGGACCATCAGATCCCGCTCGAAGTATGTATCACCAGCAACGTTTGTACCGGCGCTTCGACGCTGACGGATCACCCGGTTCGGAAACTGTTCGACGCGGGTGTGCCGATTGTCATTAACTCGGACGACCCAGCGCTGTTCCACTGCACACTGAACGGCGAGTACGATCTCGCCGAACGCGAGTTCGGATTGGACGCCGCGCAACTAGCCGACGCCAGTTTGAAGTTCGGATTCTTGGCCGCTGATTAACTCTGATCAACGCTGATAATTTCAAATCCGCGTTGATCGGCGTCGATCGGCGGCTAATTCATTCTTGTCGAGCGTCCGAACCAGGGCTTCCAGCTCCGCGACGCGGCGGGACAGCTCCTCGATGGCTTGACCTTCAGGGTCCGGCAACTTGCCATGCTCCAGGGGATCGCCCTCGATCTCTCCGGCGTTGCCGACCATGCGTCCCGGTATTCCGACCACCGTTGAATGATCCGGCACCGGACGCACGACCACGGAGCCGGCTCCGACCTTCACCTGGTCCCCGATACGGATGTTGCCCAGGATGGTCGCACCCGTGCCGATAACCGCGCCATCTCCAATGGTCGGATGGCGCTTACCCGCTTCCTTGCCGGTTCCTCCCAGTGTCACGCCCTGATATAACAACACGTCGTCACCGATTTCGGAGGTCTCTCCGATCACGACTCCCATGCCATGGTCGATGAAAAAACGGCGGCCGATCTTGGCCCCCGGGTGAATTTCGATCCCGGTAAGCGTCCGCGAGAATTGGCTAACCACCCGTGCCAGCGTATACCAGTGGGCCTCGTAGAGACGATGCGCCACGCGATGCAGTAACACGGCATGAAAGCCCGGGTAGCACAAGACGATTTCAAGCACGCTGCGCGCCGCCGGGTCGCGGCGGAACACGGTGTCGATCTGTTCTTTGATGGCCCCAAACACTTTTTGAAACGTCTCATTCGTATTATCCTGGAAATCGTGCGCTCCCCTTTCAACCTGATCCTTGTTGCCGGATTGGCGTTGCTTTCCGGCTGCTCTTCCCCTGCTCCGGCTCCAAAGCAAGTCGCAACGGTCGATTCCAACGGTCCCGGCGCCGCGGCCACAACTTCCAAGCATCCGTTAGCCAAATACATTGAGTTGTCGGGCTTCCGTGTCACCGAGGGTGGCGCGGGAAAGCTAAAGGTGAAATTTGCAGCGATCAACCACTCCGAGGCCGACCTTGGGGATCTAACGGTCAAAGTTCGTCTGGTCACGAATGTATCGAAGCCGACCGATCCGCCGGTGACGGAATTCGAAGCCAAGATTCCGTCGCTTGGTCCACTCGAAACCAGGGACGTGATGGCCACAGCCACCACGGCGCTGCGCGCCTACGAGCTGCCGGACTGGCAATTCCTCCGCGCCCAGTTCGACATCACGGCGCCCGCAAGGTAGGGCAGACCCCACTTCGAAGCCCCGCGCTCTAACTGGTAAACTGACGATTAGGTGCTCGCGTCCGAGGAGGCCTTCTTGTTCTCGTTTCCACGCAAATTATTTCTTTGTGGAGTTCTGTGTCTATTCAGCGCGGCGCTGTCCGCCGCGCCCAAGCTGCGTCTGTCCACAGCGGCGCTTGGACCGATCCTCATACCCACCGGCCAGAGCGGTTCGGCCCAAGCGGTCGACGCCGGCAATATAGGTGACGGCAGCCTGGCTCTTACGGCCTCGTCAAGCGTGACATGGATCACGGCTTCCATTGGAGCAGCGCGCGGATGCACCATCGCAGCGAGTTGCCAGCCTGTGAATATCGCTTTGAACACGGCGTCGCTCGCGCGCGGGAGTTATACCGGAATCGTTATGGTGAACGATCCGAATGCCGTGGATGCGCCGCAGAATATTTCCGTGACGGTCCAGATTGGCAGCGCGGTTCCCGATTCGCTGGATCTGTACGTGCCTCCCGGCAAGACGGCGACCGCCGGCTTCGTGGCGGGTAGCCTTCTTTCCACCTCCGTGACGAACCCAACGGGGGGACCGACTCTTCTTGTCGCTCTCTCGGGCGGCGGGAGTTTTGGTTTCACCGTTTCTTATCAGGTAACCGCTACTGCGCCGGCAAGCACGGCTGAAAACGACTACAAAGGAAGTTTCACCGTCAGCGGATCGGCCCAGGCCACAGATAACAAGGCCGTCCCCGTCACGATCCACGTGACGTCTCAACCGATTGCGGTTCCATCTCCCGCGTCGGTATCATTCCGCATCGCTCAGGGAGCCGCGAAGGCTGCGAAGTGGGTCGTGTTCGCGAATAGCGGATTGGGAAACCTTACGTTGGCCAGCGCGACGGGCAATCAACCGTGGCTGACCACAACAGTTCAGGGAACCACAGCTGTGATCACGGCAGAGCCGGCAGGCATGAGCCCGGGAACATATCAAGGCAGCGTCGCCGTGGTCACCAATGCTAAGAACGGATCCGCTACAATCCCGGTGCAATTGCAGGTGCTTGCGGCCGGTCCGCCCACGGTGTTTTTCAAAGGGGTGGTGGACAACGCGCTGTTCAAAGCCGGTGATCCGGTCGCACCCGGAGGAATTGTCGCGGTGACGGGGGAACAGTTCAGCACCGGCGCGGCAGTCTCGGCTCAGGCCCTGCCGCTACCTCCGTCTCTCGGAGGAGCCAGCGTGTTTGTGAATGGGATTCCCGCGCCGATGTTTTACACCGCGGCTTCGCATGTGGTAAACGACGGCGGCCAGATCAATTTCCAGATCCCCTATTCCACCGCGGCGGGTGCCGCGACAGTGCGCGTCGATCGCGACGGGCAGCGCGGCAATAGTGTCAGCGTCCAGATTGCTGCCCGTGTTCCGCGACTGCTTCGCTTGGGCATTGGGGACTATCCCATCGCGACGTTGAGCGATTACGCGACGTTTCCGATCCCCACCACGCCGGGACTTCTCAGCCGTCCCGTCAAGGCGGGCGAGTACTTGATCTTCTACGCGCTGGGCTTGGGGCAGACT
>Ga0207110_10251_pt1 | contig 12565 bp, 14 predicted proteins | sample Alteio_BWMinHeat_74_FD_153582 | JGI IMG/M metagenome (GOLD analysis project Ga0207110, IMG submission 153582) | Enriched cells from forest soil in Barre Woods Harvard Forest LTER site, Petersham, Massachusetts, United States -... | ecosystem: Environmental > Terrestrial > Soil > Temperate forest >...
ACTTCGCCTAGTAGCTATAGACCGTGTTTTGAAGGAGGAGCCTATGCGCCTCAATGTGGAGCAAGTCGATAGCGATCCAGGAGCATCTCATACGCTGGTAGACATCAGCGAACTGTCCCGGCGCCTCAGCATCGCCGAGGGTACGCTCTACAACTGGGTTTACCTACGGCGCATTCCCTATGTCAAAGCGGGTCGATGCCTGCGCTTCGACTTTGAAAAGGTTTTCGAGTCCCTCTCGCACTGCCCTAAAATGGAAGAGGCTGCGAAGAGGTAGAAGGAACCATCATGGGCGAAATCTACCAGCGTGGTCGAGTCTGGTGGGCTGACTATCGTAACAACGGAAGGCGGGTGCAGGAATCAACCGGCACTCACAACCGGCGCGAGGCCGAGAAGTTTTTGGCTCTGCGAGTCTCTGAAGTGGAGCGGGGCGTTTACGTCAAGCATGTTCGGGTCCCGCTTTCGCAATTGTGGGAGAAGTATCTACCTTACGCCACGGCGCACAAGCGTTCGTGGAAACGGGATGTGCAGATGTTCGGACACCTTCAAGGCTTTTTGGGCATGGTCGCGCTGGGCGACATCGATCCTCTGAAGATCGAAGAGTACCAGCAGCATCGCATCCAGAAAGTTTGCCCGGCAACTGTCAACCGCGAAACCGCACTCCTCAAGCACATGCTCAACATGGCAGAGCGGTGGGGTATGTCTCGCGGTCCGAATCCTGTAAGGTTGGTGAAATTCCTGCCGGAGAACAATCTCAAGTTTCAGACCCTAAGCGAAGCGGAGGAGCGGAGCTTGCTTTCCTGCTCACCGCCATATCTGAGGGAGCTGATTCTGTTCGCTTGCAACACCGGGCTTCGATCAGGCGAAATTTTCAATCTCAAATGGGAGGATGTTGATCTTGATGCAAGAAGAATGACCCCTCTGATACGCAAAACACGAAAACCCCTAGAAGTACCGCTCAACAACACGGCGCACGACATCCTCGTATCCCGCGATGCCGTGAAACACGGGCCGTACGTTTTCTACAACCCTGCTACCGGCGACCGCTTCTACGATTTGAAGCTCGGCCTGAAAGGCGCTCTACAAAGAGCCGGCCTTTCAGGCGTGACCTGGCATACCTTCCGCCATACGTTCGCATCAAGGCTCACGCGCAAAGGCGTGGACTTGGTGACGGTGAAGGAGCTGCTCGGGCATTCAACGGTGACGGTGACGATGCGATATGCCCATAGCAATCACGACACGAAGCTTCGGGCGGTTTCGCGATTGAAGCGTGGTGACAAAGTGGTGACAGTCACCCCACGGAAGTGGAAAAAGGCCAGTTAGGTCTGGTGACAGTTACGTGGAACTCGATGAAATCAGATAAGATAGTTAACGGAGGAATGGCCGAGTGGTTGAAGGCGGCGGTCTTGAAAACCGTTGACGGGGAAACTCGTCCGGGGGTTCGAATCCCTCTTCCTCCGCCATTGTTTCTTTAGGTCCTTCCCGGGATACCGCTCAGACCCATGGAATCTCCGGTGTTTCCGTGGCGCATTTGGTGCGCGACCGCTGTCATCGCCGTCATCTTCTTTAGTTTCACCCTGACTTCCGCCGTGCCGGTCTGGGTTGACGAGAGCATGATCGTGGAGATCGGGCGCGTCACGCTGGCGGGCGATCAACCCGTGTTTGGCTTCCATCAGCGTTCCGATTCCCATCGCCCCATATATGCATACGCACTGCTTGGAAACATCCTCCAGGAAATCGCATTTCGAGCCACCGCGCCGTCCAACGCGGGACCACGCTTGTCGGCACTGCTGGGTCAGCTCGCCGCCTTTGGATGGTTCGTCTACTATTTGCGGCTCCGCGGTTTGAATGTCACCTTCAGCGTTCTGCTCGGACTTGCATTGTTGATCGATCCGCTCTGCGACATCAGCTGGCGGGGAGGTCGCGTGGACGCATGGGCGTTTGCTTTTCTCTTCGCGTCTTTAGGCGCAATCCGCACAGCGCGTGACCGGCCCGGCGGGGATCGGCGGGGCTGGTTGCCCCTGTTCTTGGGCGGCGTGGCGGCCGCAGCCGGCTTCCTGAGCTGGCCGTCTTTCGCGATGTTGTCTCCACTGATTGTTCTGGAGTTAGGAACGTTGGTTATGCAGCGTCGCGCGTTCTTGTTTCCAATATGCCTCTTTGCCGTCGGCGGAACGCTGGCCGCCGCAGCGATGATTGCTCCATTCCATCGCGAGTTCGTCTATGGGCTTTCCGATGCCGCTCTGCTGACGGTGATGCAGGCAAAAATGAGCCGAGGTGATGGGATCCGGGAACAATTGCAAGGTCTCCTCTTATCCTTTGCTCAAACTCCGATCGTCGTGGCTGCCGGATTGTGCGCCCTGGCGCGAAGGCGCAATCGGCTGCTGCTGGCAGGGTTCCTGGTAACGCTTGTGTTCATCTTCGGCACAAAAGTTTACCGGCTTCGCGTTCTTTATCTGCTTCCCTATTTGTATCTGGCCGTGGCTTCCATGTTCTGCCAGGACGACGGGCAGCCGGCCAGATTTCCTTGGCAGCGAGCGGGGGCGTGGGCAGTCGCACTGATGTTGTTCGCTGGGGCCAGCTTCACCGTCGCTGGAACCACTCTGTCAGGTCTTTCGGACCGGTCGGGAAAGAATCCGTTGGCCCTGATTGAACCGGCTCGCTCCGTGATTGGCGGCGGGCCAGTTCGGGTCTTCATGCAAGAGCCCGATCTGTACTTTGCGGGACGGGCACTTGGCTGGCAGCAGTTCTATTGTTTTGACGGCTGCTGGGGACCGGGGATGCCGACGCAAACGTTTCAGGATTTGCTTTCAAGCATGGATATCGCGATATTCCGGCGCGAGCCTGACGCCTTGACGAGTAGGGTCATTGAGAAGCTGGGCTTTCGTTTCGGCATCGTAATGTTACCGGCGGGAGGGCATCAAAGCAGCTTGTTTGGGTGGAGCTATGGGCCGCGGAGCTACGGGCCGTACTTCATCTATCGGCGACAGCAGAAGTAGCCGCCTGCCACCTCAGTGATATACCATTGAGCGGTGGCGAAAGATCTCCAGTGACCAATCGATGCCCGTTCTGCGGGAACTACGCTTACGCCGCCAGCGTCGGGGATGCTTACCAGATGGATTGCCGCTACTGCGAAATTCAAGTGGAGATCACCAAGCGAGCCTATGCTGCCCGATGCCCGAATCCAGTGGCGGTGCTCGATTATATCCGGGAAAAAATGAAGGGGAGTACGAGGCCGCGAGTGGATATCGCGGATATGAAGCGCTCGAGGCCAACGCTCGCACTTGAGGAAGAAATGACCATCAGCGATCAGAAGGAAACCAAGGCGCCGGAAACCGATAGTGACCTGTTGACGACGGCCGCCAAGGCGATCGGGACAACGCTGGGCAAGATAGCAGTGAAGACCGGTATCGCGGCCCCGCCGGCCCCCGCGACACCTGCAGCCAACACCGCACAGGTCCGTAAGAAAGCCGTCCCGAAAAAGAAGACGCCCGCGACCAAGGTGGCTGCGGGCGCGAAGCCGAAGACTATTTCCAAGCAATCGTCCAATACATCTCCCGGACTCGCGAAGGGCAAGAAGCCCGCGCGTAAGAGTAAGCGGGAGAAGTAAATCCGGCTGGCCCAGGCATCTGTTCCCGAAACGCCTGAGCCAGCGGTGAGGAACTATCTCGATGCGATCGGCACGCCGATTACTTTGCCGATGATTTCACCGGAGATCACGAGTTCCACTCGCCGATTCTGCTGCCGGCCTGTGGCGGTCTCATTCGAGGCCACCGGTTGGGTTTTCCCAAAGCCTTTTGAGGAAACCGAGGTTCGCACCATGCCCTGTTCGATCAGGTAGTCGCGCACGGATCCGCCGCGCTCTTCCGAGAGCTGCTGATTGTAGTCATCTCCACCCACATTGTCGGTATGACCTTCCACTTCCAGCCGCAGCCCTGGATGCCCCGAGACAATACCGGCCACCTTTGCCAGTTTCTCGCGAGCTTCCGGCCGCAGTGAGAACTTCGCGGTATCGAAAAGCACATCCGACATGTTCACGATCAGGCCTCGAGCCGTGTCACGGGTCTGGAGAATCGTGTTGAATTGCAACAAGAGCTGCGATCGCAGTTCGGTCTTGTCCGCCTCCAACTGGCGCTTCTCTCCGGCTATTCGGTCCAGTTCAGTTTGAGCAGTGGCCCTTTGTGCGTCGTTCTCGCGTCTCAAGCGATCCGCTTCCGTCTGTGCAACGGAGGCCCGAAGTTCGTTTTCCCGCTTGAGGCGGTCGGCATCGTTCTGCGCGGCCGCCAGCTTGGCGTCGTTGTCCTGTTTGAGACGGTCGGCTGTAAGCTGCGCGGTGGCTGTTTGCAAGGAGTTTTCCCGCCTAAGGCGATCGGCTTCGTTCTGCGCGGCCGCTGTTTGCGCATCGCCGTTCCGCTTCACGCGATCAGTTTCAGCCTGGGCCGTGAGCCGCTCGCTGGCCGCTTCTCGAGTGACGCGCGCTGTTTCAGACTGCGCATTGGCAAGTCCGCTCTCGGCGCGAGCTTCACGTGCCGCACCCGCTTGGCGTTCGCTGGCTAGAAGGTCGTCATCCTGGCGCTTCACCGCGATGGCGCGCGCATCTTCGGCGACCTGGACGGCCTGCCGCGCGGTCATCGTCACCGGCTTCGATCCGGCGTTGCGAGCCCGGTACGCCTCTGACTGTTTCAGGTTGCCTTCGGCCTTCTCAAAAGTCTCGGCGGCAAAACGGTCCGCGCCGCTCATTCGGGCGATGTTCACGGCATTACGGGCTTCGTAGAGTTCCAGCGGCATCTTGCTGTTGACTCGCAAGTCGAGGATATTCGCGAGATGCTGGTATTGACCTCTTTCGAGCAATTCGTACTTGGCGTCGATGAGCTCGATTTTGCCCCTGGTATCGGGACGAACGATGTTTTCCATCACCACGACGTCGCTCGGACGGGACACCGCGAAGTAGGGTTCGGCCGTCACGACCAGGCCGAACACTTGCAGTTCGGTGGTCACGTCCAGCTTTCCGCTGGAACTCACGCCGCCGCCGCGGAGGATTTCGCCCAAGTTGGACGTGCGGCCCTCGGGAGTGATTGCCCAGAGGACATAAGTGAGATACTCGCCGCCGAATTGTGTGGCTTCCGTCATATTGCGGAATTCCACTTCGATTTCGATGTAGCCCTTCTTGCTCTCCACCTTGGCTTCGCCATGCGCGTTCGGCATGAGCGAGGTGCCGCTAAAGTCGATCTTGGTGGCGCCGCTCCGGTGCTGGTAACTAATCGCCTTGGCGACCCGTTCCGTCACGGTGACGCGATAAATAGGCGTAATCCCCGCAGCAGCCCGGTTTGCGTTCTCGTTTCTTTCCTGCGCCGGCGTCTGGGCCTGGCCCTGGGCCGCTAGGACCCCGCAAGCCGTCAGGAGTCCTAGTGTGATTCTTTTCATGTCTGTTCCTCTAGTGTGCTTCCGAATCGCTTACTGACCTGACCCGCTTTTTTCTTCACGAGCCGAGTATTTGTTGAGCATGTTGATAAGCTTCGAGGCTTCCGCGGGTATGCGGCGCCGCTGCATGACGATTTCGCGGTTTTCCAGCCGTTTTCCGTAGATGGTGGTGTTATCGTCCAGATCCTGGCGCAAGGTGGCTCCTTCGAGGGCGAGACCCGCAAACAACCCTTGCGAACGCGACCACGAAAGAATGTCCGCGTGCATCTGCGCGTCGGTCTGAGCTGTTGCGGTGCGTCCGACGGGGCCTGCCGCGACGGATCCTTCGGCGCCTAGGGTGAATTTGCTCGCAAGCAGTTTGTCCGCTCCGCGCTCATTCATCACCAGCATGATCAGGTCCGTCGAAGAGCCGCCAATCTGAAACCCGACACTTCCGCCTTCGATGCGGACCGTGCCCGGCGCGGACCAACCAGGCCCGACTTTGTTTCTGCATGAAAGGATGCCTTTCCCATATTTGCCGCCGACGATGAAAGCAGCGGTCTTGAGATCCGGTACGATCACGATGCAGTGGGCGTGCTCCAGCATTTCCTGAGGAATGCCCTTGTCCGGCGCTCCCATGACTTCCGAGAACACGACCGCGGCCGCGTCCAAGCGTTGTGCAGGTTCGTTGTCCTTGGCCATGAGTGGCGTGATAGCCACGATCGGCGCGAGAGCCACGACTGCTGCTAGAATCAGTTTCATTTCCTCACCTCTTTCGTCGTGCACATTGTCACGACCGCTTTAGCTAGGGCACGCTCGGCACCGACCGGGTGAAGTGTTGCATGCAGACGCTTATCGACGATGTTTTGGCTTGAGAATGACGAAGAAGACCCTGTTAAGTAACCGCATGCGGTCAGGTTGACTGCGTATGGTCAGACAGACGTGTGTTGCGAGGTGTACGAGTCGCGATGCTTTGCGGCTTAAGAACGCCCAGCGGCCCGCGATCTCGACTTGCCGGAGTGAACGAAGGAACCCGGCGATGGCGGAATCGGTTGCTTTCCTATCCACTGTAACCAGGCGTCGGCTTTCTTCCTGGCCTCTTCTTCGGCAAGCCCGTAGCGTTCCTGCAGCTTATTGACGAGGTTCTTACGCCATCTTTTGGAGATCTGATTCCAGCTCATTCTTTGGTTCTCCCAACTACACTCGGATTACCAACGCCATCCAACGCGAGCAATCAACGTTCCGAATGTCGTAAAACATTGAAATCGAAACTTGTTGTGGCTGAAAAAGGAATTGCGACGCCCAATAACCATAGACTCCGGACGACCGTATGTGGTCACTGAGGCCAGGGCAGGGAGCTCCGACAGGCGGTTAGAGCTGTGCCGGCCCGATCTCGACGGGCTGCGACAGCGCATCTCCACCAACGCTGTCCGTCGGCAGCCTCGACCGGGTTCCTACCTGGACGCCGAGCGCGAACATCAGCATGAACCCCATCGACAGCAGCGCTACAGTCGCAATCAGCAGCGGCGGAACGAACAGGAAGAAGGCTCCGATGCTGCCCAGGAACAGTGCGCCGGAAAAGGCCAGAAGAAAACGTGTCATTACGAAATCTTCAAAGAGCAGGCGGGATGCCAACGGTAATCAGCCGGCGATGCGACTATGGAACCTCAGCCGATGGGAGTGCCGCGGCCGCCTGCAGCTGGTCGAGCTGGCCCTGCAGTTTCGTCCATTCGGCGCTGGTTTTCTTGCTGGACGGTGCGGGCGGCGCTTTCCGGTCCTGGTAGTACGTCAAGACATTTGCGCGCAGCGCCGGTGTAACACCGGCGTACTTCCGGTCCGCGAGCTTTCCCAATAGTTGGTCGTACGCCTGGTCTGCTCCCAGGTACTTGCCGGCGGCTGGCGGCTGGCCAACGTCAAAATTTTCGTTCGCGATCTCCAGCCGGCCGGCGCTCACGTTCGCTAGCAACGTGCGATAGTTGTCGACCGTCGCATTGAAGCTGGCCATAAACATCTTCTCGACTTCCGGAGTCGGCGCGCGGAACGCGAGCGACTTGAAGGGGCCGACCTTCGGGATGATCCGCAACACCCAGGTCACCAGGCGAGTGCGAAAGCCAGGTCGATGATACGCCGTGCCCCATTCTTTTTCGTAGCTGGAGCGCGAAAGATTATAGAGAAACTTCTGTTTCGTAATGCCGGGAATTTCCTTGGTAACTTGGTCCTTCTTGAGTTGCCATGCCACTCGCGTCATGCCCGGAATGATGGAGCCGACGCTATACCGGAAGGATCCCAACGCCAGGTCCAGGTTCCCGAAAACGTCCTTCAGCTCGATGCCATATGTATCGAGGAACGCCCGCTCCAGCACGGGCTTCGATACCTGGAAACCAACGAAGGCCCGATAGCGGTCCGGGGCGTATCGTCCTTGGGCAACCTGCAACACGTCGAAGCTAAACTCAGTTCTGACATGGGAAAGCGGATCGTCCCAATAGGTGACTTCCTTCCCAAACTTCCTCCGCAAATTGGGATACATGATCGGAACGGCGAGATTGGTCGCGATGCGATGGCCGTTGTTATCGGCGGCATAGTGTGCCAGAGCGCCTAACGCGAACGCGTATTCATTGATGTCCTGCGACTCGCGGATCAGCGCCACGATGAAATCGCCGCTGCGGACATAGTGCGTCAGGTCGCTGAAGAGGCGGCTGCTGAACGGATAATAGCCCATGTCCTGGATGATGCAGCCGCCATAAACGTAGGCATGGGCCTGTTCCAATTCTTCCGGCGTCGCCGCGGGAAAGCGTTTGAGCAGCATTTTTTGGATGGAGGCATCCCAAAGGGAATCGACGATGGCTTCGTGGGTGAGTACCGAATAACCGGAAGAGATGGAGACCGAGACCACAATCAGCAGAACCATCCGGGCGATGAAAGGGAAGCGCACTTCTATCGGCTCCAGGCGAGGCCGGCCGCCAGGACGGATACTCCGGTGCCTGAACCGGCTGCGAGTTCGCTGATCTTATATTCCACGTCCTGCGAAACCATCGTATGCTGTCCGACAAATCGGACATTGGCCGTGGATTCTGAAGCCGTCTGGAGCCACATGCCGCCGACGTCACCGTAGACCAACACGATGCGCGCGTCCCGGAACCACCATGAGGGGGCCCTCCCGGGTTCACCCTCGGTGCGGCGAAGCCGATAGGTGGTCGAATCCACCCAGATTTGACCGTGGAGTAGGGTCTTGTCTTTGCGACGCGGAAGCATCTCCAAGACATAGCAGTGCTGGCCGCTCAGCGCCTCTTCGCGGACGAAGCGGAAATCATAGTTGGCAGGCGAAAGGTCGGTCGAGCTGTAGTCCTTGACGATGGTCGTTTCATGCTCCAGCATTTGACGGACAATGGTTTCACCCAGCGCCGTTCCCTTAGCCTCGCGGATCGCGTAGTGTTTGAGATCCGGGGGAACGAAGGTTACATTGGCAATTACCTCCGCCTTGGAGGTATGTGTTTCTTTGCCGAACAGCTTGTAGTCGCGGATGACGCTATAAGGACGAAGATGGGTCCGGTTGTCTGCTCTGGCCTGGGCCATGCGGGTCAGAATGGTTTCCACGGCAGGAACTGTGCTCCCACTCTGAGCCTGCACACATGCCACTCCACCTACCCAGAGGAAGAGCCAACCCGACGCTCGAGGCCATGCACGCACAGCTAAGAACTCCATCCTACACTTTTCAGCACACCCGGCCTTTTTTGCACGGTGATCCCGTGACCAATTAAAGTCACCTGACCGGGGACCGCCATCCATGCCAGCAGGGGTGCCCTCCCTGTGATGCCAGGGGCAGCCCTCCCTGCTGTCAGGGGCGGCCTCCCGAAGGATCAGCACTCCTTCGGATGGAAAGCAAAAGAACCCTTTGGTCAATGGCGTAAAACCAAAGTCTTTCCGACATTGCCGCTGGAACTCACTCTCGGCCTGGCCGACGGGCTCCGATCCACGACGGCCATTCCCGGAGTGTTGAATAAATTCACCTTGCCAAGGAGCAGGTTAGAGGCCACTCGTTCTGGCGGCGTCCGCAGCCTGTGTTACTTCAGCCTCGTGTGATCATTCGTTCGAAGACTGCCGCCGGAAAAGTGGTAGTCGCCCGACACCACCTGTCCGCGCTGCGTGTCGACGGCGCAAGCGTAGGTGAGATCCCTGGACTCGCTGTAGCTCCTGGCGCTGCCATGGCCCTGGATCGTCTCCGGGCCGCGGTTCCGCGAATTGTATCGGGCCTGCTCCTGGCCTCGGCCGGGATTCTGGCTTTGGCCTTGCCGGTCGGCGAAGTTGTCAAAGTCGATATAGGAACCGCGCCCGTTCTGGCTCAGGAAGCGCTGGCGCACCAGGTCCTGACACGCGCGCACATCATCGAAGAACGGCGCGGGAGCAGTCGCGATATCGGTTTCCGAGCGCCAGGTCACCTCAAAGGCGTAGTTGTCGCCGCCGCTTTCAGGATCCTCGATCGAGATCATCGCGGTGTAGTTGTTCATGCGGCTGGGCTCTTGCGCCAGGTTCACGCGGTTGCGGCCAGCCGTTTGGCGAATCTGAAAGGAATTGACGGAATTGTAGGGGAGCGGGTGGCTGCACTCGCTGCCTTCGTCGTGGCTCGGGGCGCCTTCCAGAGTGCGCACGAAAACCGTATCACCGCGCATGCGCACTTCGGCGCGATTATCCACCCAGACGCGGATCTCGCAGCGGCCTTCGCGGGCGCCGGCGTCCCAACCGGCTATTTGCCGAGGACGCAGTTGAAAATCGGCTTGTCCAAACGCGGCACTTGATATCAGCACCGCCGCGGCAGCCAGAGATAGCCGATAGAGAGTTGTTCTTGACATAGAATCAGATCCTTTGCAAAGCGAAGTACGTGGTACGGCCACGGAAGGCAATCGGTATGGGTATCGCCGTTGCTCAGAGAACTGGCCGGCGTCCTTGAATCAACTGAATGACGATGGCGACAACCGCCAGCACCAGCAGAATGTGGATGAAGCCGGACAAAGCGTAGCCGGTGACTAGCCCCAGCGCCCACATCACGAACAGAATCACAGCAATGGTCCAAAGCATTTGTTGAACCCTCCTTATCTCGATTTGGGTGGATGCACGCCGGTGGCCGTTGATCGGTCGGGCCGGAAACTGTATGGCGCGCTCGCGCTCTAATCGCGATCCAAACAAGCGATGATTGCTTGGATGACGCGTTTGGTGTCGTTGGGACCTCGCACGGGGATCGAAACAACGCCAGCTTCTATCGCGGGATAGTCGTTTCCTCCGACGAACAAGGCATCGCCGATGAAAATCATCTCCTTCAAGCAAATGCCGAGGAGGTCTCGGAGCTTTCTGATTCCGTAGGCTTTGTCAATGCCCGGCTTGGTGACATCAATGGACGTCGTGCCACCCAGCCGGACAGAAAACTCGGAAAGAAGCGTGTCCAGGATTGCTTTGATCTTCTTCCGCTTGGCGAAATCAGGATCCCATTTGTCCTTTTCTACCAAAGGGGCCTGTTGACCCAATGCGGAAAGAGTTATCTGGCTTCCCCGGTCTTCAATCACTTCTCCCCATACCCTGTCGACGGTGAAGCCCGCGACCTCGAACGCCTTCTTCAGAGAACTCACGATCTTCTCTTTTTCATCCGCCGTAAGATCTTCTGAATAGAGTTTTTTCCAATTCCCTTCGTATCGGAAAAACTTCGTTCCACAGGTGGGAAGGATAGATAGATTTACCAGGCGTTGGTCGTCCGGCAGATTGGAGAGCAGTTGTGTTTCGAACTGTGGCCAATCGCCTCCGGAAATCACGGCCACTTTGACGATAGCGAGAAGATCATGCAGCAGCGCCGCCATTTCGGCATCCAGCGATGCCTTACTTTCGGCTAGAGTGCCGTCCAGATCAAAACAAATTAGCTTCTTCACCACTCTCGATCCATCTCGGGGCGGGTTGTGCGGTTTACTTAAGGAGTTAGAGATCGCTGCGAGAGATGCCGAGCTTCTTCATCATCGCGTTCAAGGTCGTGCGCGGCATCCCCAGACGAGTTGCCGTGGTGCTGACTACGCCACCGGTTTCCCGGAATACGCGGAGGATGTAGTCCCTTTCCACTTCCTGAAGCGTAGAGCCGCCGCTGGTTTCCATCGCGGCGGCGCGTAGCTCAGCCAGGGGAGCTCGGAGGTTGGGACCCCGGGAAAGGATGACCGACCTCTCAATGAAGTTCTCAAGTTCCCGCACATTTCCCGGCCACGGCCAACTCACCAGAGCTCGCATCGTATCGGACGGGATTTTGTCAATGGTCCGATCCATTTTCGATGCGTACTTCTTGGTGAAGTGCCGGGCCAGTATCGGTATGTCCTCGGCGTGATCCCGCAACGGAGGTGTAATGATCGGGAATACCTTGAGCCGATAATACAGATCGCTGCGGAAGAGTTTATCTCCCATCATCTGGGTCAGATTGCGGTTGGTTGCCGCTACCAGCCGGACGTCGATGGGGATGGTTCTGGTGCCGCCCAGTCTCTCGAATGCCTTCTCCTGCAGAGCCCTCAGCAGCTTGGGCTGCAGTTCCAAGGGAATGTCGCCCACCTCATCCAGGAATAGAGTCCCCTTGTGCGCCAGCTCAAACCGGCCGATCTTTTGCGATAGCGCCCCGGTGAAAGCTCCTCTTTCGTAGCCGAACAGCTCGCTTTCCAGAAGCCCCGTCGGAATCGCGGCACAATTCAAGGTGATGAAAGGAAAACTCCTGCGGGAACTCATCCTGTGGATGGCGCGCGCGACCAATTCCTTGCCCGTGCCGGTTTCGCCCAGGATCAGCACGGTCGCATCGGTGGGCGCAACTACCTCCACCTGTCCCATCACCCGCTTCATCGCTGTACTACTTCCTACAATCTCCTCGAAGCTGACTGAAGAATTGAAGCGGGCCGATGCCGAGGGACACTTCGGAAACGAAGGCTGGCAGGCGAAAAAGGACGGATCGCGATTCTGGGCCAATGTCATCACCATGGCGCTAAAAAACGAGCTTGGCGATCTACAGGGCTTTGCCAGGGTGGTGCGCGACTTTAGCGACCGCCACGAGCGAGACGAAAAATTGAGGCGTGGCCGCGCGCGTCTTCGACCGGTTCCCACCGGATCGACGATCGCAGGCATCGTTTCCGGCGAGTTCGACCGAATTCCAGAGGCGAACGAT
>Ga0207110_10253_pt1 | contig 12523 bp, 12 predicted proteins | sample Alteio_BWMinHeat_74_FD_153582 | JGI IMG/M metagenome (GOLD analysis project Ga0207110, IMG submission 153582) | Enriched cells from forest soil in Barre Woods Harvard Forest LTER site, Petersham, Massachusetts, United States -... | ecosystem: Environmental > Terrestrial > Soil > Temperate forest >...
CAAAAAAATGAATCAGCGCGAGCGGTCGGCATACTATCAGTGTTGGATTGTGGTAGAGGGTAATAACAGTATAGCCAAAGTAGTTGTGATGGTCGATGAACATCAGCAGCGTGACAGGGGCCATCAGCATAAGGGCGATCGTCAGAATGATCGCAAGGAACGGACTGGCTCCGCACGGAAGAATAGGGAGCCAAAATTTCCACAGTATATAAGCAAGCAGAAGCTGGAAAATAAGGACAACCCCCGCTCCGATTCCGCTGCCGCTTAGATTCGGAAAAATATATGAGCCTACATAAACAAGCACCGGATAAATAAAGTGTGGGGTAACAATACTGCCATGGAGTTTCATGGCTGACACAAGTCTCGCATAGAGCGCGAAATCTTTCGATAAGTCATTCTGGTGAGTCGCAATACGATAGACATTAAGACCGAAGACGAAAAAAGTCACGGCCATTAAATAATACCACTCGCGGGGCTTCCAGATTTTCATTGATGGAGCAAAATCATTAGGTTAAAATCCGGCTCTTCAAACAACCACAATATGCTCATAGTGCACACTGCTTCAATATGGAGTAAGGATGGGTGATCATAACAAGCACTCCGGCAGTGAGAGCCAAAAGACCTATTGTTGTTATATTCGAGAGCAGTTTCATTTTTATCGGTCTAAAAAAAACGCTTCAACTTGAGGAAATGCTTTTCATATAAATGCCAGCTCAGGAACGGGGATAGAATGCTCCCGCCAAAATATAGTATGAACAATTCAAGTTCGGCAATTCTCGGTTGCGTGGATAGCCAATAAATTTGAGAGTGCAGTACCAAAAACGCTATCGGCAAATGCAAAACATACAGCGCATAGCTGTACTTCCCAAACCATCGCATTGCGTTGTGAGAAAATATCCGATTGATCAAGCTGGGCAACGTAGCAGCGTATATCAACCATACAAAAAGAATGGCCCACAATGGAAGCATTATCATATTTCGGAGAAATGGGACTACTGGGTGTGTGTCCCACGCCGGAAAAAAAGCAGCCTCGTCCAGAACGAAAATGCCAATTATCAGCAATATGCCGGCAACTAATTTGTTAGGACGCAATCCTTTTAATGCTCCCTGCGCCAAGCTGCGCACGGATAGGGCAAGATAGCCTCCAATAATCAATCCATCGCAATGTGTTTCCGTACCGAGATAGAGCGAGGTATAACCAACACCTGAAAAATAGAGAATTAATCGTAAAATGGTTACCGAAATGAAGGCCCAGAGCAGCCCGGTACGAAGGCGTTCCAAACTTGTGGCGAAGAAAACTACTAAAGGCCACACAAGATAGAATTGCTCCTCGATCGCAAGCGTCCAGAGGTGTGAAAGATAGTTAGCGTCCCATCCTGTATAAGCGAAGTAAAAATTGCTTGTGTATGTCAAAAAAAAGATGTGCGAAGAATGCTCGACGCCAGTGTTTGCTCCTAATAATGGAAACATCAAAAGTACGATAACAAGCACTGCGTAATACAAAGGGAAAATTCGAAGCACCCTTCTTCCATAGAATGACCGGAAGTAATTCTTCTTGAATTTTGCGTCTGCTAAAATACCTGTTATCAAAAATCCTGACAATACGAAAAATAAATCGACGCCCATTCCCGCGAATCCGAAGAACAGCGAAAGTTGTGCGAGAACACGGCCATGTATAGGCGCCAATTGGAGAAAGTGGTGCCATAGTATAATTAAGGCAGCTATGCCGCGCAGACCATCGAGGGCAGGATAATAACGCTGGGATCGGGCAGACTCTGGCAAACGAATCTCGAAAAAAGATTGGCTGGGAAGGCTTTTATTGTTTAGGAATAATTTGGAACGCTAAAAAAACGGGAAACACTTCGATGAAGCTTGCTTTCAATAATAATACTCTCACTACCAAAACCCCCCCGGCGAGATCGTCTCATGGATATACCACACTACCCCGCTTACCACATGCAAGGAAAAAATCAGATAGATGGCAATTAATTTTGGCGACCGGCGCGCTGAATCGGAAACAACCCTCAGAATGACAAACCTCATCGAGGCAATGAACCAGAAAAAAAGACCTAACTGCGCGGACCAGAGAAAATTTCCGTAAAACAATCGTGTACCGTGCTCGGCCAGAAAATATGCCTGGGCTGCTCCTATCAGAAAAAGCAAAAGTCCTATCATGTAATAACGGTCTTTGATCGCAGACTTCCAAAATACCATGAGGACACTCAACGGAAACAGAACTGAAAGAATAAATTTTGGAAAAAGGAACTGTGAAACGCGACCATAGACGAGGAACGGCGCGAAAAAAATCTGAGATCGGCCCATTTCAGGGTCGGGGGAGATGTATGTAAAAAGAAATTGTCCGGCAAGAATAAGACATCCCGGAAGCAGAGTACCTAAGGAAATGAATCGCAAAAGCTGAAAGTCTCCGCGATAGTATGCAATGCCTGCAAAAATTGCCGCTGCAGGGACCATAATGATAGCGTAGTTCGGCTTCATTAATGTGGCAAGCACAATAGTGATAATGCAAAGACTGATTTGCCTGTTGGAAATTTTCCTGTCAGCAATACCCGCAGCAAAAAAGATGAAATTGAGAAATGCCACCGGACGGCATATAGCAATTGGCGGATTGTGATAAACTGTAATGCCGATATAGCCAAAGTAGCTGTTGTGTTTGAATAATGTCAGCAAATTTATCGGCGCGAGTGTCATAGTCACAAGCGTTAGTGCGATGGGAATGAATCCCGACTGTCCTTTGGGAAGCACTGACTTCCAAAACGACCATAAAATATGAGCGAGCAAAAGCTGAAACACCAAAACTATAAACCCGCCAAGAGTTGCGTAACTGAGATTGGGAAATATCGCCGATGCGATCGCCACCAGCATTGGATAAATAAAGTGAGGAGTTGTGATCGTCCAACCGGTCTTCATGGGATCGATGAATTTCGCATATCGCGCGAAATCATTCGATAGATCGTTCTGCTGCGTAACAGTATAGTATAGATTGATCCCGGACAACAGAGATGTTGCGGCCATCAACAGCAGCCAGTAAGGGGACTTCCAATATCGCATACTAAACCAACGATTATTTCGTCAAAATCTCTCCGCCGCCGCGCCGGACGACTACTGTATGCTCGAAGTGCGCGCTTGGCTTGCCATCTGCGGTGAGGACGGTCCATTTGTCCTTTGCGGTCTTGACTTTCGCAGTGCCCATGTTTATCATTGGCTCGATGGCGAATGTCATGCCTTCTATTAATTCGAGATTTGCGAATCCTTCCGATGCTTTGGGTACGTAGTTCGGCACTTGCGGGTCTTCATGCAAATGGCTGCCGATTCCGTGTCCTACAAGCTCACGCACAACGCCATAACCGTGAGCTTCGCAGTAATCTTGTATTGCCTCGGAAATATCGAAGAGCCTTCCGCCAACTCTCGCGCGCGCAACGCCTAGCATCAGCGATTCGCGGGTTACCTGCATAAGTTTTGCAGTTGCAGGAGCAATTTGACCAACGGGGAATGTCCACGCTCCATCGCCGAACCATCCGTCTTTCTCTGCGCCGCAATCAACGGAAACAATGTCTCCTTCTTTAAGCGGCTCTCTTGTAGGGATGCCATGCACGACTGCGCCATTTACTGAGACACACGCAGCATATTCGAAAGTCTTTCTGTCAACTTTGTAACCTTTGAAAGCAGGCCATGCACCACGCTCAGTAATGAAGTGTTCGACGGCGATATTCAACTCCATCGGCGTTACGCCGGGCCGGACAAGCGTTTCGACATAATTCAAACACTCCGCGACGATGTGCGACGACACCCTCATCCGCGCGATCTCGCTTTCGGTCTTGATGAGGCGGGTGGCTTTTCTAAACATATTCTGATCTTAGTAATCCGGGATCAGCGCTCAATTTGGGAGGTAAGCAGTGCGATCAGCGAATCTGCATCAAACGCATTCGCAATCTGTGGCTTGGTACCTTGGAACATGCGTATCTTCTTCGACACGAAATAGCTTGTATGGGCTTGGTCAGTCATATACTCGTTAACTACTGTATCTTCGTGATCGACGATGAAATAATTCAGCCCATGTTCCTTCGTCAATTCGGAGCATCGGAATTGTGCGTAAAGGCCGACCTTTTCCACGTGCATGGTCGATGTTCCGAGAAAATGAACGGTATATGCCGAATTGGAGCCATCGGTCGAGATCTCACCGTACCCGTACCCAGCGAAAGACCCGGTCGGTTGCGCCTTATAGCGAGAATTAATCGGTCCGCACGACAGGAGGAATAAGCAAACGATCACGATCAGAGTAAAGGATTTCATACGCTCAGTGAATCAACAGCCTCCGTCTTAGGATCAATACCCTGCGACGCCGGTTCTTCCCTTGATACGTCCCTGTTTCATCAGGCCCTCGTAGTTGCGCATAGTCAGGTGCGATTCGATCTGCTGCAATGTGTCAAGCGCTACGCCGACCATGATGAGCAAACTTGTGCCACCAAAGAACTGCGAGAATTCATTGCCAACGCCAAGATAGCTTACGAACGCCGGAAGTATCGCGACGATCGCAAGGAATATCGCGCCCGGAAGCGTGATATGCGTCAGGATATTGTCGATGTAATCCGATGTGTGCTTGCCCGGGCGCACGCCGGGGATAAATCCGCCCTGCTTTTTCATCGTGTCCGCAACATCGCGCGGATTGAACGCGATAGCGGTGTAGAAATATGTAAAGAAAACGATCATCACCGCAAACGTGATCGAATATCCAAGCGAACGGTAGCTGAAGAAGCTCGTCAGGAAATCGCCGAAGGCTGAACCTTGAAAGAACTGAGCTATTGTCGTTGGAATGAAGAGGATGGATTGGGCGAAAATAATTGGCATAACACCGGCAGTGTTGATTCGCATCGGAATATGCTGGGTTACGCCGCCATATACTTTTCGCCCGATAACGCGCTTGGCGTACTGCACCGGTATCTTGCGAATACCCTGCGTCATCAGCACGACGAAAGCGACGATCCCGACAAAGAAAGCCCAAAGCACAAGCTCGACAATGATATTGTGCTGACCAGTCTGGACCATTGTTACTTCGGTAAATATCGCGTTCGGAAAACGCGCTACGATACCGATGAAGATGATAAGCGAAATTCCATTGCCAATACCGCGCTCGGTTATCTGCTCGCCGATCCACATCATCAGCATACAACCTGCAGTTAAGCAGATGACGGTCGTTACAGCGAAGAAGAACGGACTGATTCCGGCCGCAACAACATCCTGCTTCTGAAGATAGACAGCCATACCGGAGGCCTGACCGATCGAAACGAGCACCGTTCCGATACGTGTCATTTGCGTGATCTTTTTGCGTCCGTCTTCGCCCTCTCTTTGCAGCTTCTGGAAATACGGCACGACCGCGCCCAAAAGCTGAATGATGATAGAAGCCGAGATGTACGGCATGATCCCCAGGCCGAAAATGGCCGCGTTCTTGAACGCGCCGCCGACGAACATATCGTACAATCCGAATAAGGAATTGTCCGAACCGCTCTTTCCTGTCAGCGCCACCCAATCGACTCCGGGAAGCGTAATGTGTGCCCCAAGCCGAACGGCCATAAGGCAAATGATCGTGAAGATGATACGATCCTTCAGCTCCTCGATCTTAAATATGTTACGAAAACTATCTGTTAATCTGCTCATAGTAGTGTATATGTAACGGCTAACGAGAAACGAGTTTCAGCTTCGTTTCTTGCACTTCCTCGTTACGCTTTACTCGTTACTGATTCAGCGAATATTTGTTCCGTTTTGCCACCGGCTTTTTCGATCTTTTCGATTGCACTCTTGGAGATCTTGTGCGCCTGAACGTTCAGAGCAACAGTTAACTCACCATCGCCGAGGACCTTCACAGGCATACCCTGCCGATTGATAAGTCCGGCCTCCCAGAGCACATCTGGCGTAATGGTCTGGCCTTGTGGAAGGCGACCATTGGCAACGCAGGCTTCCAGAGTATCAACGTTGATGATCTGGTATTCTGTGCGATGTGGTGAGTGGAAACCGAATTTAGGGAGACGGCGCGCGAGAGGCATCTGTCCGCCCTCGAAGCCAGCCCTGTACTTATTACCGGAGCGCGACCCCGCTCCATTCGAACCTCGTGTAGAGGTCTTGCCGTGACCCGACCCTTCGCCGCGGCCAACACGTTTTCTGTCTTTATTCGCCCCTGTTGCTGGGCGAGGATTGCTTATTGCCATTTGTCAATACGTTTATTGTTAACTGAAATCGAACCCTGGATTTCTCCAAAGTGCGCTTTTCGCGGAGTTTTCGGTCTCCGCTCGCTAATTAGGAAGCCATAGAACAGGAAAAGCGGGGGTTTGTTCCGGGGGATGTTGGGAGGCGTATCGTAATCGTCCTGCTCAAACTCGCTCACTGTGCTACGAAAAATGGATTGCGATTCTCTGGCTTGACATCGTCGATCAAATACAAGTCATCCTCATTTTCGAGAAAGGAAAGAGAGGGATTGTCACGAAGAGTGGCAAGCATAAACTCCGGTGAATCGAGATCGTCGTTAGGATGAATGTCGTCGCCAAAAACAAGCATAGCATTGCGAGCCTCCTGCGGAAGCTTCGAATTCGGCGGAAGCTTGAGAACCCTGTGTTCGATCGTTATCGGAATTGCGTACATGATTGTAGAACGGAGTGGAGAAATTGAGAATTCCTGCAAGGCCCGGCGCAATCGCTGCTGAATATCGTCGAGAGCTTGCCAAAGCAGGCGATTAAGATATTGAGGGAAGCCGTATAGAGCGAATTACTCCACCCCCTCCAACCTCAGCACCGGATGTATCTCCCGCCCACTCTCTGCGGAGCCTTCGTGGGAGAGTGCGAAGTGTGGCGGATCGAAGAAGCCGATGCCCGTTATTCGCAGCTTCACGGGCTTGCTCAGCATTGTAATCGAGGAACTTGGCTTCCCAACGATCTTATCAACTGCCGCTCTTGCGGAGCGAAACTGCTCGCTGCGGCTGGAGTGAGTCGTCCACTTTGCATCAGGATCGGGAATCTCTGCGAGCATTGTGGTACTGTCCTTAGTGTCCTGAATAATAAGATGGTAATCGCCATCGGGTTCGGTTTTATACCCCATGAGGAATGCTTCGAGAACATAAACGGAGTCTTCATTTGTAGTGCGGCGTGACTCTTTTGTCAGCGATGGCATTGCGATCGCTACCTGCTCTGCAACTGTTGTTGCGTGTATCGTCTCGAAGTTGACACTGCCAGAATCTGCATCGGTTGTGGTCTTGACAAGCCAGCGGTAGTTATCCGTATTGCGAATAATTCCGCATGATGCGAATGTCAATATAACAAACGCGATGGACAATCCATATTTGTCTATCCGATTTAAGTTACGAGCCATAAGTAATAATTTTGATACAAGTTCAAACAATTTATTTCCCCCCCAGCGAAGGCTCTGCTGTCAAATGTAAGCCGTGATCTATAGAGAAGCTGACGGGGAATGTCAGGAAAAAGTGTGGGTTTGGGTAGAAGCGAAAAGCAGGCGCGGGGAAATGCCAGTAGCCCCAACTTTGTCGAAGGAAATTGAGAATACCGATCGACGATTCAGGAAATATCTTGTCTATATCGTAATCGAGCGATATATACCATGCTTTGTGCCGCATGTCGAATGGATTACCGATCGGTGAAAGCGAATCAACCGAATTAATATTATACCCGCTAACCGCGACCGCGAGATTGAGCCAGCTTGGCCAATACTGTTTCATGTTATCTGGCAGCATCGAGTGGATGTCTGCTCGCAGATAATATGTCTGCCCGCCATAATCTTCTATGAAGGTAACCGATTGACCAGGAATATCGGGCTGGTTCGCAGTCAGCTTGGTTGTGGGATAATAAAACCATTTGTACCTGAAATCCTTGAGCAATGGCAATCGCTGATTGAGCAAATAAAATGCGGCTCCCACTATGTCGCTCTTAGCATCGCCGCGCGAGAAACCCCAGGCTCCTGCGTAACCATCTTCGATCTCTACATAGAACTCCCATAGCGCGCCGGATATAGCTCCCGTAAGTGCGGACTGCGCGCTGTCGAGTCCTGCCCATTTGTAAGCCTGATCGAAAAAGAACGAACTGTAATATGCTCCGAACATGTGGCCGACCTTATCGAACTCCGACTGATAATCGGCATCCTCAATTACATGAAAAGACGTCCGGTCATTGTTCCACCAGGCATTTGCCTGATAAATGTGCAGCGCAGTAATCGCCCCGCCGAGGCCGCCGACAGTGATACCGAGGCGTCCACAATCTATTTGTGATTGTGGAACTGTGTCTGTTGTAATACTCGATAGCGCATTGGCGCCCGGCATGAAATTGCTCTTCGGATGATGCGCGGTGAATGCTGGAGTGATCGGTTGAGCCGAAGCTGAAACCGAGACGATCAGAAGGAGGCAGACTATAAGAACATGACGAATTTTCATATAAGCCGCACGATCAATTAGAAAAATTAGGAAATCGAAGTCCGGCATTTATACCATAAGAGAATCCGGGATTTTTACCGAGATAAAACAAGGGCGTAGCTCTTGCGGCAATGTCGAGCTGAGTGGTTTTGCCGATGTCCATTAATTCGCCGAAAAGAATTGGGATGCCGAATGAAACTCGCGTCTGATAGACATCGAACCCAAGTCCAATGCCTGCGAAATAATTACGGTTGCTTTCGGCTTCCGTCAGCCATCGGAGGTTCGCATGAAATCCGTAGCTTGCAAGAGTCGCGGGGCCGGCGCCCGTAAAAACGGTAGAAGTAAAAGACGAAAAATCTATATAAGCAAGAAATAACTCCATCGAAAACAATGTATTGGAAAACGGCACTTCGTAATATGGATTGATAACAGGCTCGACTCCCGGCGAAAACGGATTTGCGCCGAGGCCGATACGGATACCGAATGCATCGATTGTGCGATGTGCCTTCGGCGTCGCGGCTAAAGAATCAACCGATTGCGCCCTCACCACATGAGCAATGGAAAGGAAAATCACCAAAATCAGAAAATTTCGCATAGAAGAACAACACATATCCTGTTAGATAATTTAACGGGGCGAGATTTTTGACCTATTGAAAACTCGTTCGCTGATTCAATAGAATCTAATCCTTCTTCGCTGCCGGGTCGGAGGCATTCACACCACCGGCATCCGGGTTCTGCCGCCAGTTCACCACGAAGTTCTCTTCGATCGTCAGAGGCTTATCGGTCTTTGGCATCTGGAGCAGAGAGTCTATGGACTGGACGAACGTCCCTTCGATATGCATCCAGTATTTCCTTCCGGGCTTGAGGATGAGCAGATACCTTCCCGATTCCGAATTAGCGCGTCCAGCTGTGATCTCCTGAATGCCGCAGGTGGTTATCTCCTCGGAGGAATCGTCGGCCGCCGCGGTTTCACCTGTTTCGTGAATGGATAGTCTGACGGTCGCTGGTTTTGCATCCTGAGTGAAGACACAGCCTTTGAGGACAACAACGGGCTTTGAAAATTGCGCCCGCGCGGGCAGTGCAATAATAAAAACTAATGACAGTCCTGCTATTAATGAAAGAACGGTAGATCGAGAAATCTTCATATTTTGCGAGATAAATACTGACATCAAAAATACTTGACTTTCCTCTAACGCAAGGTTGCGGCCTGCTGGTTCACTGATTTTTTGGAAAGACCACATGTAATTAGTAACAACAGATGAGTGTTCGTGGTTATCTTATATATATGAAAGCGATCATCATGGCGGGCGGGTTCGGGACGCGGCTAAGGCCGCTGACGATGAATTTGCCAAAACCGATGGTCCCGATGATGAATCGGCCTATGATGGAGCATATTGTCCGGCTGCTGACGAAGCATGGATTGACCGACATCACGTCGCTCCTGTATTTCCATCCGGATTCTATCGTTTCTCATTTCGGCGACGGCTCGGCGTTCGGTTGCAAGATGAGTTATGTTCGAGCTGAAGCTGATTTTGGTACAGCCGGCAGCGTCCGCAACGCGACGGAACAGCTTGGCATCAACGAGCCGGTCCTGATCATTTCCGGGGATGTACTGACCGATTTCGATCTCACCAAAGCAATTGAATTTCACAAAGAGAAGGCGTCGCTTGCGACCGTTGTACTTACTCATTCGAAGAATCCGCTCCAATTCGGTATTGTAATGACCGATCAGGAACAGTATATCACACGCTTTTTTGAAAAGCCATCGTGGGGCGAAGTTTTTTCGGATACGATAAACACCGGTATCTATATTCTCGAACCCGATGCTTACTCGCAGATACCGTACAAACGCGAATTCGATTTCAGCAAAGATCTTTTTCCCGCGCTGCTGAAAACGCCTCGCGCGCTTGCTGGCCATATAGCCGAGGGATACTGGCGCGACGTAGGAAATCTATCGGAGTATCAGGAGGCGCATGTGGATGCGCTGATGGGACTCGTACATATAGATATTAATGGCGATAGGAAGAAAGCTGTTATCATCGAAGAAAACGCTACTGTTGAAGGAGCGATTTTCCGGGGACAAAACGCTGTCGCGCATGGGACGAAGATCGAGGAAGGCGCAACGGTAACAAATTCGATCATCGGCTCAGATTGCCACATCGAGACTGGCGCGATCGTTGAAAATTCTATTTTATGGAGCGGCACTCGCATCGGGCGTGGTGCGAGCATGAGCCGCGCTGTAACATGCTATAATGTTGTCGTTGGCGACCGCTCGACAATAGACGAAAATGTTTTTATCGGCGAAGGCTCGCAGGTTGCAGATGGCGCGCACATTCTGCCGAATGTAAAACTCTGGCCCGGCAAACGAGTCGAGGCTGGAGCGACGCTGCACACAAGCCTCGTATGGGAGGATCGCTGGAACCGCGAGCTTTTTATGAACTCACGCATTTCCGGCCTCTCGAATATCGAGCTTATTCCGGAACTTGCCGCTAAGGTTGGAGCCGCACTCGGAGCGCAAGTTGGCGCTGGTAAGCGCATAGTGATGAGCCGCGACAGCGACCCCGGCTCGCGGGTGATCTCGCGCGCGCTCGGAAGCGGACTGATGAGCGCCGGAGTTACAGTAGTAGATATGCAGCAAACTCCGATCCCGCTTACGCGGCATCATCTTCGAGATGCGCGGCAATCGGGCGGAGTTCACGTCCGCAAAAATCCTATGGATCGCCGCCGTTCCGACATGATATTTTTCGACTCCGGCGGGTACGATCTTCCTTCGAACAAGGGAAAATCCATCGAGCGGTATTTCTTCGGCGAGGACTTTCCGCGCGCGAAGTTCGATGAAGTCGGCACGATTGAATTCCCTGCACACACGGGTGAAATTTATACGAAACGATTCTTGAATGCGCTCGATGTCGAGCTTATCACAAAGTCCAAATTCAAGATCGCGATAGATTATGCAAATGGCATTGCATCTACGATCTTTCCGAATATACTCGGCTTTTTGGGCACCGAGGTTGTTTCGATCAACGCATATCTTGAACCATCGCGCCTTACTCGCGGACGCGAGGAGTTCGACCGCTCGACGCGACATCTTGCGAACGTAGTGAAATCGCTCGGCTATCAGATAGGATTTATTCTGGACGCGGGTGGTGAGAGAGTTGGACTCGTAGATGAGAACGGAAACATCTACATCAATAACGACCTGCTCACGATGATGACCAAGCTATTTTTGGATAGCGAGATCAAGCGCGGCCGCACCGTGAAAAAGATCGGCGTGCCGATCTCTGCGAGGAGCGAGATCGAAGACCTGGCCCGGTATTACAATGTCGAACTCGTATATACAAAGGGCACTCATGCTGACATGATGGCCGCAGCGACTCAGGAGGACATCGCATTTGTCGGTGGCACACTGGGCGGCGCGATCTTCCCTGATTATTTTTTCGCGGTAGATGGAATGTTCACGGTAGCGAAGACTCTTGAAATGCTTGCCGTGCTCGGAAAAAACTTAGGCGAAGTAGCCAGCGACATGCCTCGCAACGTGCAAGTTCGCCGCGACGTGCACTGCCCGACCGAAGAGCTTGGCCGCGTTATGCGCCAGGCAATGGATCACTCCCGCGATATGAGAAAGATCCTGATCGACGGCATAAAGTTTTATCCTCGCAATGGAAGCGACGCCTGGGTCCTCATCATTCCCGAAAAAGACCGCCCCTACTGCACCGTCCTTGCCGATGCCCGCGATGCGAAGGAAGCCAATGCCCTCGCCGATGAATACGCCGCAAAGGTTGAGGAGTGGAGGAAGGCGGGGGGATAGGAATACATTTACTGCTTTCAATTCTCAATCTTTGTTGAAAAAATTAATAACTTCAAAGTTAAGAATATCGCCAAAAAATAGAAGCAATAAAAAAACGCGCCCTGAATCCGAAGATTCGAGCGCGTTTTATTCAACTTTCCTCCGAAAAAGAAATCCGGTCGAAGAGAAACAAATTGGACAAATGCTTATCCGGGATGATCGCTCATCCAGAATGATCGCTCATCCCAAGAAGAATTACTTCTTCTCGTTCTTCATTTCTTTCTTCATTGTGGTCTTTTCCTGAGCGACAG
>Ga0207110_10256_pt1 | contig 12520 bp, 6 predicted proteins | sample Alteio_BWMinHeat_74_FD_153582 | JGI IMG/M metagenome (GOLD analysis project Ga0207110, IMG submission 153582) | Enriched cells from forest soil in Barre Woods Harvard Forest LTER site, Petersham, Massachusetts, United States -... | ecosystem: Environmental > Terrestrial > Soil > Temperate forest >...
AGCCTCCCAATGCGGAAGATTGCGACGGGCAATAGTTAGGGTGTCCTCTAACGTTCTGGCTGGCATGATGCAAAGATAATACATCTTTTCAGGGCTTGGACTAAAAGTCCAAGCCACAGCCGAGAACGGCTGTGCCACTGACCTAAAATGCTCCTAAAATCCCTTCCCAAACTGAAAATGTGTCTGCCAGCCGGAGGGAAGGCCGAGGGCGCCGACGGGGTCGAAGCCATAGCCGAAATCTATGCCGATAAGTCCGACGGCAGGGACCTGCACTCGCGCGCCAACACCGAGCGAACGCTTAACATCGAAGAGATCTGCGTGAGACCAGTCGGCCCATACGTTACCGGCTTCGGCAAAGGTTAGTAAATAAATTGGGATCGGTTCGAGGCTTACAATAAATCGCAATTCAGAGAGGAAATGCCCATAAGCATCGCCGCCGGGAGCATAGGGTGATATCGAAGCGTTCGCACCTTGCACTCCCACGCGAGCATCCGGATAGCCTCGCAGCGGTATGGTATAAATTCCGCTTGCCAGTCCGCTTCCGCCCATGACGTAAAGCTCGGTTGGAGGAATGTAAGGAGTCCCACCGATGCCGCCCATCTGGCCGATGTCCGCGCTCATCATTAGCACGAGTTTATTCTGTCCGCCAAAGCGCCACATTGGCGTGAAAAATTTCATCGTAAAGCCGTTGCGATAATAATTGGCCGGCTGGTTCGGTGCGATCGATGTGACGGGGAGATAGGCTATGTGCGTAAGCAATGAGAACTGGGAGCCTGTGGTCGGGAAAACCGGGCTGTCTTCCGATGATCTGGAAATGACCTGTTGAACGCTTAACTCATCGTGAATACCAACTGCTGCGTTATAAACTCCGCCGCCGTTTATGATATTGGAATGTATCGCCGCAAGAGACCAGTCAATACGGAAGAAGTCGTCGGGCCATCTGAAACGGCGGCCCAAGGAGAGCGTTGCGCCCAAACGATCTGCGATATAGATGTATGCAGTGTGGGTGTCGTAGATCTGGAATCCGAGCGATGTCGGACGCTGATTGAGCCAGGGTTCGCTGAAGCTGAGAGAGATCGTCCGGTAGTCCGTCTGAGGGCTGTATTCAAGCGAAATAGCCATCACCTCGCCGCCGCCGCCATGAAGTGGATCGGTGATGTCAAAATTGTTGAATGAAACGCCGACCGACCCTGTGAAACCAAGAGTTCCGCCATAGCCGACCGAAGCGTTGAAGGTATCGCTGGATTTTTCTTCGACGTTATAAGTTACATCAACATCGGTCGCGTCCGGCTGAATATTGAACTCCGGCTGCAGTTTCTCCTGATTGAAATAATTAAGTTGCGAAAGCTGCCTCATCGAGCGGATGATCGCGGCTCGGCTGAATGCGTCGCCGGGGCGGGTGAAGAGTTCGCGGCGGATCACGTAGTCTTTCGTCTTCGTGTTGCCTTTTACATCTACATAGCGAAAGTAATGCTCCTTGCCCTCAGACACACGAACGAGAATATCTACAGAATCGCCGGAGACGACAGTTTCCTCTTTTGTTAGATTAGCAAGATACCCTCTGTCATAATATAGCGAGCCAACATCTGAAAAATCTGGCGTTGGACCGTGAAGATTCGTCTCCATGCGCACGAGGTCGTAAATATCGCCTTTGTGGAATCCGAGATGCGTTCGGATCTCGTCCGGAGTAAAAACTTCCGCCCCGACAACCGCGATATTCCTGACGTAATACTCATCCCCTTCATAAACATGGATAGAAATGTTGAGATCGTTTTCGCCGGTCGTCCAGACGGAGTCACTTAGTATCTGGGCGTCGCGGTAGCCTTTGGAGTGGTAATAATCTACAATTTTTTTCTTGTCATCCTCGTATTTTATCTGGTCGAAATCGCCGCTGGAAAAGATATTCCACCATTTTTTTTCTTTGGTGTCATCCATCGCGCTTCGCAGATCGCCGGTGGCGGCATGAGTGTTGCCCTCGAAATCTATATGGCGGACGACCATCTCCCTGCCTTCATCGACCGAAAGCACTAAGTTGACTTTATTGGAATCGCTTGTCGGGACCTGCTGAATGTTTATTCTCGCAAAATGATAGCCTGCTTTCTCGTATAGCGCTTTGACCCTCGTGCGCCCAGCTTCAAGCTGCCAGGGGCGAATGAAATCGCCCATGCGGAACGACATGGCTTTTTCAATGTCAGCAGTCTTGACTTCCTTGTTGCCCGTGATAGTGTCAGTGCCGAGACGGGGGAGCTCTTTAATGTGAATGCTCAGGAAAAGCCCGATGGAGCCATCGGTCTGAGGAAGCTGCTTATCTACAAGGATATTTACATCCCCGAACATGCCCATATTCCAAAGCTGCTGGATGGAGGCGCGGATGGCATCGCTGGGAAGCGGGAAATGCTCGCCATTGTAAATTCCGCTCTGGGTGATGATGGTCTGCTGGTCGCCGGTCCTGTTGCCGATGACGGAGATGCCGAGAACGACGTATTGCTGCTCCTGAGGCGCGCCCGGAGTCTGCGCCAATGCGATTTCGTGAAAGACCGAGAGAGCGACAGAAACGAGTACGAGTGAAAAGAAAAAAGAACGCATTAAAAGTAAGTGCTGAGTGCTAAGTCCTGAGTGCTAAGTTGGTCGTCGTTGTGACGAATTTCCCTCAGAGGAGTTTCGTAACCCATAATTTGTGCGGATAGTGTCTCAACCAGAACCCGGATTACGCGGATTGGATGGATTTACTGGATTTTTATAATATCAAAATAAAAATAATCCTGAAAGCTTGCCCTGAGCATGTCGAAGGATCAATCTGCGTAATCCATCCAATCCGCGTAATCCAGGTTCAGGTTCTGATTAACGCAGCAGCACCATCCCCACCTTCTCCACTCGCCCACTCATGTGCACGAGGCATTCATACATACCCTCCGGCAATGCGCTGCCCAGGAATGTGAAGCTATGCGGCCCCGCATCCAGCTCGCCGGAAAATATACACGCAACCTGCTCGCCCAGCAAATTCACGATTGATATATCCGCATATCCGGCAGTCACCGATGTGAAGGTTATTTGGGTTGATTCGGAGAAGGGGTTGGGGTAGGATGTAAGCCCGGTTGAAGTTACTATTGGAGTTTGCGCTACGGAGCTGATGCCGAAATCGGAAAGGGGGCGGCGATAGATGCCAGGGCCACATGCGAAAAGGTATCCATATGCAGCTACGATTTGATTTGCGGTGTAATAATCGAAACCCTGACTCACGGAATTCCATGTAGTACCTCCATCGGTAGACAGATAAAAGTCTGTTTGATAGTTCCAGTAGTTATTAATATCAGAAACAAATATATCTCCGCCAACAGTGGCAAGCGATTGAACACTCCACCATGGATCTGTTCCTTTGCTAGACCAGGTCATCCCTCCATCATAAGAGATGAAGAGGGTAGTATCAGAAGTCCCGTAAATCAATCCGCCATCGAGTGTGTCGAACGAGCTTACCCCAAACGCCGGAAGGTGTTTCCCGGCATTTGTCCACACCTTGCCAGTATCATCGGACATTAGTAATCCAGTGCCGTCGTTTGCAAATAGTTTTCCATCCAGGAATGCAAAGTCGAAGTGGGCACTGGTTCCATTACCTCCCGCTTGCACTTTTGCCCAGGAGGCTCCTTTGTCTGTCGATCGATAAATTTCGCCACTTTCGGAACCCAAAAAGTAAATTCCGTCAAAACACCCGAGTGCGTTTACCCCAGGATATCCTTCCAAGTTCACAGTAAAGATCGAAGTGTCAATGTTCCATCCTTTCTCGGGATACCAAGTTAGCCCGCTATCGGTTGAGACGAAGATACATGCGGGGCTTCCGGAAAACATTTTGTTGCTATCCACCATCAAAGAGGTAAGGCCCACATCACCCCAAGGGCAGTAAAGTGCTTGCCAGCTTGAGTCAAGGCCGGCGCTTCGAAAGAGATGCTTGTTGGACCCAAAGATGGAATCGCACGCAATGAGCTTGTTCGAAACAAACGCAACATTGGTTACATGTTTGGTAATAAGCCCCGAATTCATCGCAATCCAATTCGCACCATCATTTGTAGAAACGAACACTCCAGAATCAATCGTCGCTACAGCCAGCATGTTCTCAGAGATTGCGAGCTGGGTGATATTGAAACTTTTCAGACCCTTATTGCGAGCTTCCCAAGTCAGCCCGGAATCTGAAGAGAAAAAGATTCCTTGATTCGTACCGATAAAGAACCCCGAATCGTTCTCTGTCAGATCTACGATTGTCAGATATGGCAGCGTTGTTAATGACGTTGTGTCCCAATTGTCAGCATCGTCCAGAGAACGTATCCATCCTTCGTTTCCTAATGTCCTTGCAATCATCAGTCTTCCGGTAGCAAGTATTGAAGTCGGTTCGATTGGGGTTTTCGGCCAAGACCATGACGTACCATTGTCAGTAGACCGATAGAGGCCAGAAAAGTTAGTATGCTCTTTATCTTCAATTGCTACAAATGCTGCGCTCTTGGTGCTGCAAAAATTGGTAAACCAAGCTGTGTCTGAACGGCCGTAAGGGCCATTAAAAATTGGGAAATGGATATTCAATAATATCCATGAGGTGCCGCTGTCTGAGGACATGTAAAAAGCATTGACGTACGGATCGCGCCCCTCCACTGCAAAAATTTTACCTGCAGCAGATTCAAGCTCTGTCCAGTTCAGCATGGGCATCTTGGGCAATTTCCAAGTTGAGCCAACATCAGATGAACGAAATGAACCCCCATTATATGCATAAATATAATTAGATGCATAAATAAAACCATCTACCACTGCAAATTTAGTTGTGTTTTCAGAGTACGGCCCATTCGCCCGCACCCACTGCGCGCGCAGCACACACGGCGGCATCACCGAGAGAGCGGAGGCGAAGAGGGTGAGTGCGAGAAGCCGTTTCGGTAGCGTGAACATGCTCTTCAAAGCTGCGGCGGGAGGCAATAGTGCCCTTGTGGGAGGGGTAATTTTGAGTGCATAAAATATCCGTGTGCGCGGAACGGCTCGTTCCGCGCTGCATCACGCCCCAGCCCCCTCCTCTTGCAGAGGAGGGGAAGCGGGAAAGGGTGTATTTTTACTCAACTTTTCCGGGGTCACTATATGTTTGAACCCGGCTGTTCAGAAACCAAAGAATTAACAGGCTCTTTCACATTGTTTAATCAAATGAAAATGAAGTTCATACACTATCCAGACCGTCCCGAAAAACTCACCAAAGAATTTGTCGAGCAAGAATTTGCGAAGCTGAATGCTCGTATCGCATCGGCTGAGAATTCCGATTCGCCGAAGGAGTGGATCGCGCTTTATACAGATCTAAACGCGCTTTCCGGCTATTATTCCGGCGAGGCCAGCCGTATAAATTACGCACACTCCCAGGACATGACAAATAAGAAATGGGACGAAGCCGATAAATATTTTCGGGAGCAGGTAACACCCGCTATGGAAAATGGCAGTGCAGCGATGGTGGATGCAATTCTCGAGAGCCGCCATAAAGAGGCGATAGGCAAGCACTTCGGGCCGTATCTGATAGACCAGCTTATGACAACAGTTGATCCTCTGGCTCCGGTAAACTCCGAGCTTCGTGTGAAAGCAAATGATCTGGTAGATAAATACGATAAGATCGTTAGTTCGGGCGAAGTTACTGTGCAGGGCAAAACCATGACGCTTGCACGCGCCCGCGCTATGCAGAGCGATTCGAATGCAGAGACCCGTAAGGATGCCTGGTTCGCATACCGCAAGTGGTTTCTCGATCATCATGACGAGATCGCCGGGCTTTTCGACGGAATGGTTAAGCTGCGCGATCAGATGGGCCGCAATTTGGGTCACGAGAATTTTATCCCGCTCGGATACCTGGGAATGCGCCGCACGGATTACGGTCCGGATGAGGCGAAGGCATTCCGCGATTCGGTTCGCCAATATGCTACACCGCTTCTTGCACGACTTTATGCAGCACACGCTGAGACGCTTGGCACTCCGACACTCAAGCCCTGGGATGTAGGGTATCATCCTGAATATTCATTGCCGACAGGAATTGCACCAGTGGAGAAACAGCTCGATAGCGCCCAGCATGTATTCGAAGAGATCTCTCCCCGGCTTGCGGCGCATTTCAGCCGTATGCGGGCAGATGGCCTGATAGATTTAGAGAACCGAAAAGGTAAACGTGCCGGAGCATTCTGCACGATGATGCCGGACGAAGAGAGAGTCTCGATATTCTGTAACTCCACGGGCGACGAAGGGGATGTCGGAACACTTATGCACGAAATGGGCCATGCATTTCAGGCTTGGGAAAGCCAGAAGATCGAATCGGTTGATCTCCGATGGCCAACCAGCGATGGAGCGGAAATTCATTCTATGGGAATGGAATTCCTGAGCAAGCCGCACATGACCTGGTTTTTCAATCCGGAGCAGTCCCGCAAATTCCGTCAGAACCATATCAGCGATGCTGTTTCGCTTATGTGCTACATCTCCACAGTAGATGAATTTCAGCATTGGGTATATGAAAATCCAAATGCAACCCCTGAGCGCCGCGACCAGGCTTGGTGCGATATTTGGGATACGTATATTCCCGGTCAGGATTTCAGCGGTATCGAGGAATACAAATATGCCCGGTGGTATGCACAGGGTCATATTTTTGGTACTCCGTTTTATTATATAGATTATGCCATAGCCCAAACAGCGGCGATGCAGATCGGCATGATGGATGCGGAAGATCACGAGAAGGCTCTCGCTACATACATCAAACTTTGCGAGATCGGCGGGACGAAGAGCATCCTCAACATATTCAAAGCTGCCGGGCTTCGCTCGCCATTCGACCCTACGACGATGCGCGACCTGATGGATTACGCCGCAAGCGAGTTGGGTGTCGGGGAGATGGCGGAAGCGGCGTAAAATAGGTTACTTTCTATCTGGATCTCAGGTCCCTTCTCGGAACTATTAGGTTTGAGCTTCCGAAGCGATCGGCTGGACTCTTTCTGCGTCCGATAACTCTGTTTTCCGTTGCGACGGCCAGAAACTTGCTGCCACCACGATCACGATTGAAGTATAAATTGGAATGAGTTCGCCAAAAATTCTCGATTCGAGAAGGATTCCGGCGTAGCACATTATGATCCAAAAAACGACGGTGACTGCGGCGAGCCGTTGCAGGCCGCGAGGTGCCCATGGCAAAAGCGCCAGCGCCATTAGATGCATTCCACCAAAGAGAACTAAGAAATAGTGGACGGCTCCATTGCGGAGCATAACGAGATCGGTTAGTAAATTGAGATTTGTTTGAAACTTATTTACAAGTGGCACTCCTGGTGAATACTCGAATATTTTCAACAAAATCACACGAATCGTTGCGTATATTGCAAGATGAAGAATTCCACTCTGAACCCATTCACGACTTTTAGAATCAGACCAATACAGGGCCACCACACATGGGAATGCAAACAGGATCGTTTCACGGTTGAAGCAACCAATAGCAAAACAGATATAGTACCATCTTAACTTCTTCGCCCGCCAAAGGACGAGGCAAGCAAGAAAAAATGCGATCGCTGGAATATCGGAAGAGTAGTGAAAAGGGGTAAGCAGACAGCAATTCCACGTTAGTGGCGCCAAAATAATTGGCGCCGCGATATACGAGGCATATCTGGCGACGAACCCGCTAAGAAATGAGGCAAACACCATCATCATACACCATACCGATACGATCAAGATATATTTATCAATGCTTGAAACGTCTAATTGGAAGTTGCTCGAAAGAAAGTGAATGATCGCCGGAACGAGCACTCGAAGCTGCATAGGCTTTTGGGCTTTGAAAGCAGAAAGGACCTCGACCGATTCAACTAAGTTTTTTGGCAGGATAAAATAATAGAGGTTCGCAAATGTCCATGCAATGAAGAGATAAAGCATTGCGGGAGCGAGCCAGAAATGTTTCTGGACGAATTTTGGGAAAATGTTCACTCGGACGATCCACCGCGAAGAGGTCATGCTTGCGATTCTTTTCGAAGTATCGTTCTTAGCCGTTTCGATCACGTGCATAGAGATTACAAGGTGACTTAGGCTATTGCCGTTACAGGTGTTGGTTGAGAACTTTCATCTGCGCTATAAGGAAGGTAGCGTTTAAGCCTGAGCAATGGGCGCTCGAAAAAACGCCAACTGGCTGCCGCGCATACAAAGCTTATCAGAAATAGCGGCATAAATTGAATGAGTTCCTGCGCGAAAGCAGGCAACGAATTTGAAAGCCTTTCAAGTAATATCGGTTGTATGCCAGCGTGAAAAAGGTGAGTTATTGGCATGTGTATCAAGTAGAGGCAGTAGCTGTACTTCCCAACAGCCCGTAATTGGGTGTTGTTGAAAAAAGATCGGACTGGATTCGAGCGCGTGATACACAAGTAGAGTATAATGCCGTATCCCAATGCTATGGTTGGATAGTAGAACAAAGCGCCACGAGTATTCCATGCGTCATAATAGAGTTTTAGACCGAACCAGTGAAAACTTCCCGACAAAAAGAACATCGCTACTACTGCCGAAAGGGCGATCGACATCCATGAGCCAGGTATGGGAAGCTTTGTTTGGCTGCGTACAAGCATGGCGAGCGCTCCGCCGATCAGCAGTCCATCGGCATGGCACGGAAGCATGGTGAAGAGAAAAACGGAACTCGTTCCGGCATGAATACACATAGCACGCAATGCTATACCTCCTATTACACACATCATCACAACCGATAAATGGTATTTTCTTGGGATAAGGAATAGGAGGAGCGGCCATAGCAGATAAAACTGCTCTTCGACCGCAAGGGACCAGTAAGGGTCGAAGGCATGATACGTCCATCCTGAAAGAGCGAACTGAATATTGGAAGTGAATGTGAGAAAGTATTTGGCGCTTTGTTGGGTCGCACTCGATGTTTGAATATGAACCAAAGGCAGAATAATAAATGCAAGGAATAGAACGCCATAATAAAGAGGAAAGATACGCAGAATGCGCCGGCCATAAAAATTGCGGAAGTAATGTTTCCCATTGAGGCGGTCCAGCAATATCCCTGTTATCAAAAATCCGGAAAGGACAAAAAAAAGATCCACCCCACTCCACATGAATTCACTGGCGTGCAGGAAAAACTCATGAGTCGAACTCTGTAAATCATAACTGCGAATAAAATGATGCAGCATCACGAGTAATACGGCCATCCCGCGAAGTCCATCGAGGGCGGGATAATGATCTGAAGAATGGTCGGCTGTACTCAAGGGCAATAAAATTTTAAACAATTCTCTTTCACTTCCGTTCGTAAAGCGTCCAGATTCCGATCGTTGTATCCGGATGATATAATTCTTGGATCATCGTTTCAATTTGTGGGAAAGTCTCGTGAAGCATTTGCCGGGGCAGTCGGCCACCTTCTCCAATACCGGAAGTATATTTTGGGTCGGATATTAGAAACCAGCGTGGCTTCACGAGCAAAAGCGAATCCGTGTACTCTTTCTGCCATCGACGCTGCATGTCGGTGAAGCCACCACTTGCATCACGCATCAGGAGCGGGATCGTCAGAATGAACCGGTTCGCCGGCTGCAAGTCTGCAATATACTGAGGATAAACCGTTGTATAGAAGGATTCCATCCTGTCGCCCGGACGCGATTTTGCTTTAACATAATTCGCAAGGCGTGTCTCGCCCACCGGATCGAATGCATCATTCACAAAATGAGCATACATTGATTCTTGTGAATTCAATCTTCCGTGAATTGCGTCGCGTAAAACCCCGCTCATGGTGCTACCTTTGAAATTGACGATCAAGATCATGAGTACAAGAACAGCTATCGCCATATTCTGCATCCACTCGCTGGCGATATACCGCACAACAAGAAATCGAAAAAGAACTGCAATTCCTATTGCCGCAAGAAGCTGTTCGAAAACAAAAAACGGCTGCCAATGATAACGGTAGCCCCAGAGAAGGATTGCAGAGAGAAGACTTGCGGCAATCAATCCAAGCAATAGAAAGCCATCCCGGCGATGCCCTTTATCACTAATTAGAGCGACCGATCCCATGATGGCGAGGATCGGCATCGATCCAAGATAAATAGACGGCAATAATAAAATTGCGAACCGGGGATGAGGATTATATACCGAAGTAGTAAAGACGAACGTCGCTTCCCAAAAATCTGATAAATGTCCTGCAAACAAATATACGAGGCAAAAAGCACAAAGCGGCACTGCTGAAATTGCAAGGAATAACGCTACTCGACGGATAACATTATCCCTTGGAGCAAATCCAATTGCAATAGCAATCACTATTACATGAAGATCATACGTTGGCCGAATAAGGACGGCGATCCCTGCAAAAATTCCGGCAGTGATAGTTGCTCGATAGTCTGATCGAATCAATACCAAGACAGCACTGGCCAATGCTATTGCGGCAAAGACATCCTTCTGCCCCGCGAGATCATCAGCTCCGTTTAACACGTAGCACATAGTGTACAAAAGTCCTGCGATTAATCCTGTAAGTTTGCCGCCAAGTCTGCTCCCAATCGAGTATAGAACCCAGACCATGAAAAGCTGGAACGTCACATCTACGATATGAAATGCAATTGCCGATGGACCGATGATAAGAGCAAGAATATGGACGATCAAAACACCCGGATAATTCTGATCCCATGTTCCAACATAAGGCAGTTCACCGTGCAACAGCCTTCTCGCAATGTAAGCTTGCGGAATGTTATCCTCGATAAACGGAAAAGTGAACGTCAGCGACAGGATAACCCCGCAAATAAAGAGTGTGAGCGGCAGGGACGAAATGGTAAGATCTACCCGGCGGGGCATTTTTTTTGCAAGTCTAAAGAACAGCACCCGATTTTGCTCGGACTCAGGCCGAGATTATGTGGCAACTATTGTACAACTTCGTATCTTTGTAGCGCGTACGGGAATCGAACCCGTGTACCCGCCTTGAGAGGGCGGTATCCTAGCCGCTAGATGAACGCGCCAAGTCAATTATGAAGTATGAAAACTTACAACGAAAATCTCTCTTTCATACTTCATAATTGTCCGAAGGCTCTCATTACACGGAACGAGAAGGCTCGGTTCCGTATTTGCTTATTTCGATAATATCAGCCCACTTGTGTGCCTAATGACCAAAACCTCAAAGCGAATCGTTTTTTTCCATGCTCGCCCTAACGAGCTGCCTTCTCGCGAGAAGCCCGGTCTTCGGCCAAACCGATTCCGAGGCTACATCTGTTGGATCGAATAATATAGCTACCGGTCATAGCTACTTTGGATTCGATCTCGGCTTTACCGGAAGCGATTATCTTGGCTCCCAAAACTTCCTCTGGGGAATTCAGACCGATCCATCGCTCGGTACTTATCTTTCATATAATAGCCTCGGAGGAGGAATAGGTTTCGTAGGTGGAATAAAAGCCGGTTTTGAATTAAGCTCATCCTTCGACATCGAAGGAAAGGCCCGTTTCCTAACCAACCATTCATCCAAGCAGGAGCTCCACTCAGGCATTATCCTTGATCCTGTCTATCCTTCAAATATATCCGACGGCACGAATAATTATTCAATTACTCTATCGAGCATCGATTTCGCCCTGCTCGGACATATTCATATTGCCGACCGGTATTATGCGATCGGGGGCTTTAGCGCATCGACTCTGATAAGCAATACTTTTTCAGCCGATCAGAATATATCCGCAGACTATCTACGGCTTGGCACCCATACGCATTCGAATATCTCTGAGCAGCATTCCGGCGTGACCACTTTAGCTAATTGGTTCACAGGCTATCGTGGAGACGCACAGATCGGCGTCGGGTCGGTCCATCGCATTGGCTCCAGCAATATGCTTCTCGACGCCGAACTACTGGTCAGCATTCCATTAACAGCATGGCTAACAAAGTCTGCTGACTCTTCTCTCAACAGCACGTCTAAGTTTTGGCTTCAACCGGCAGTTACCGACCCGCATCTCTGGTATGCCAGTTTGACGATCGGACTTCGGCTGCCATTCAGCCCATTGCCGCCTCCCATTGAGTCTCAAGATGTTGAGTCACAGGAAACCGATTCAGATGGCACAACCCTCCTTTCTGGCCGAGTGATCGATGCTCAGACTGGAAAGCCCGTCACAGCCGACCTGACAGCCGTCGATCTTGCCGATAACAAAGTCTTATGGACTTGCCGCACCGATTCAAATGGCAGTTACTGTATCCGCGTTCACTCCCCTGGTAAATTCTCCGTTACTGCCGATAAAAACGGCTATTTGTTTGGCACTGCTTATTTTGAAGTAGATTCGAATGGTCACGTTTTGAACGGTCATCCGGACATAAAGCTCGACAATTTTGCAGCTGGCAAAACTTGGCTGCTCGTATTCTTCGCATCCGACAAGGCCGATCTTCAACCGTCATCTACACCGGAGTTAGACCGGGCAGTCTCTCTGATGAGATCTACCCCGAATCTCAAAGTCGAGATCGCTGGCTATTCTGACTCGCTCGGACCTTCCACATTAAATACAACTCTCTCGCTCCAGAGGGCTAATGCAGTTCGAGACTATCTCGTCAGCAA